>ERZ824488.529-NODE-529-length-49127-cov-5.364179_pt1 | contig 49127 bp, 44 predicted proteins | sample MGYA00519936_ERZ824488 | MGnify/ENA primary metagenome ERZ824488 (study PRJEB31778, sample SAMEA3449153) | human gut metagenome | biome: human gut; feature: human-associated habitat; material: faeces | place: United Kingdom | collected 2010/2012 ... | reverse complement strand
GTTTTCATACAATCAATTAATGAACTTCTCGCCAGCTCGGGCGTTTGCCCAGTTGGCGAGAAGTTCTTTTGAATAGTTGAAACTTAGATTGTATGAAAACCGCTACACGGAGAACGCGCAATTGAAGTTGCGGCGCATCGATCGGCACCGTCCGGCGGAGCAGGCCTCCCGTTTGCCGGAATGATGCCTGGCGGGTGTCGTCTATGGGTACCCCCTCGTCTCACCACTGTTGGGGGAGGGAGAAGAAAGATGAGCGTTCTGCTGAGCCATAACTCTGCTCTTGAGGTGCTGCGTGCCGTTCCGCCGCAGACTGGCATGCTTAAAGCGCTGGAGGAACCCTTTGACATGAAGGCGGCCGCCTCGGGCGTCAGGTGCGTGAGAGACGCCTTGTCTTCCTGCGGAGCGCTGAGGCAGCGCCCGGCACACGTGCTTGTTGGCCCCTCGTGTACGCGCGGAGCTCGCGGTGAAGTCCGGGCACACCAAACCCGGTGCGCAAGCATTCCCGACGGCTTTCTGCGACGGGTACAAGACGGTCTGCTCTGCTGTGGTCCCGAGCTGGTCTTCCTCCAGATGGCAAACGAGACGTCCCTTGTGGGCGCTGCCGTTCTGGGGTTTGAGCTCTGCGGAGGATACGCGCACTTCTCGCAGTTGGCATCTGGGTTTTACGATCGCCCGCCGCTGACCAGCAGGGAGAAGATCGGCGATGCCCTTGGCAAGCTGGCTGGCGTAAGGGGAAAACGACGGACCGCGGAGGCGCTCGACCTGGTGCTCGATGGTTCAAGGTCTCCGATGGAAACGGTCCTCACGTGCGCGCTGACCTTTCCGGGTGGGCTTGGGGGCTGCGGCTTTGAGGTCCCGATAATGAACCATGAGGTGATTCTTGACGGACGGGCCTCTGCGCTGGCGGGATTGTCTCGGTGTTGCCTTGACCTTGCGTGGCCGAAGCAGATGAGGGCCTTTGAGTATGACGGGGCGGCCTGGCACACCGATGCGCGGGCAGATCGCAGAAGGCGAGAGGCGCTGGCGTCAATGGGCTGGACGGTCAACGTGATCGACTTGGCAGACGTCTCTAACGGCTCGTCGCTGATGGGCGCGATTTCCCTCATAGAGGGCGTTGTGCCTAGGGCTGGGGATGGTCCGATTGACGCGGCGACCCTGCAGGCTCTTCTCGGCAGGCTCCTGAAGGCGACGCGCTTTGGCTTGGGACTCAACGCGGCGTTGTTTGGGGTCCCGGTTGGACGCGGAGTCGTGGACGTCCACGTGTAGGCATCATTTGTGTAGCGGTTTTCATACAATCTAACATTCAATAGTTCAAAAGAACTTCTCGCCAACTGGGCATATGCCCAAGCTGGCGAGAAGTTTATTAATTGATTGTATGAAAACCGCTACACAAATGACGCCCTCGCCCCCGGAAGGGGCTCGTTCCGCCCATTGGCCCTGTGCTAGACTTCCGGCGTCAGCAATTCGATGAAGGGGGGTGCCCGTGGCGGACGCAGCGGCAACGAGAAAGGCCATCCAGAAGGCGGTCGTGGACGCCATGGAGGCAAAGCCGGTCACGGAGATCACCATCACGGAGGTCTGCGCGGCCTGCGGCATTGCCCGCTCCACGTTCTACCGCTACTACGACTCGGTGGACGACGTTCTCAAGAAGACCGGTGACGAGCTTCTGGCGGCCATCAAGCGTGTGAGCTCTCTGGACAAGTACGACACGGGCTCCGCACCCATGAGGCCGCGACAGAGCGACCTCGCCCGCGCACAAATCCTTAAGGAGTACGCGCCATTTATCCTTGCTGCCACCGGCTACAACGGAGACCCGAGCTTTGCCCAGAAGGCCGCCAACCTCATCTCGGACCAGTTCTTCGAGACCGCCGGCGAGCACATGCGTCGCCAGCCCTACGGCGACTTCATGGTCGAGTTTATCAAGGCTGGCCTGTTCAGGACCATTGACTACTGGCTGCGCGACCACCCCGAGATGAGCCCTGAGGAGTACTACGGCCTCCAGGTCCAGATGCTCTCCAAGCTGGGGAAGCTCTTCTCGGAGTAGTTTAGGCTCTGGCGCTACAAGTGCCCTGGAACTGTAGCGTGCTCCAAAACGCATGCGCCGCCGCTGCTCTGTGAGCGCTTGGCTTCCAAACGTACCTTCGACTTGGCCGGCTTTTGCCGGCGAGAAACCCATGTCGAAGGGAAGCAACCATGCCGAACGACTTCTTCACCGGCATCATCGAGCAAGCCAAGAAAACGCCCAAGAGGGTCTGCCTGCCTGAGTCCGCAAGTGCGGACGTGGTGGCCTTGGCGCAGAGGATTGACGCCGAGGGGCTGGGCACGCCCGTCCTCGTTGGCAACGAGGCCGAGGTCAAGGCCCTTGCCGCCAGCGCCGGCGTACCGGAGTTCTCCTTTGAGTGCTTTGACAACGCCGACGAGGCGGCCGTTGAGTCCCTGGTTGACGAGTACCTCTCGCGCTTTGACAACTTCAGCCGCAAGGCGTGCACGCGCCGCGCAAAGGACCCGCTGCTGTGCTCCATGCTCCTGCTCAAGCTCGGTCGCGTGGACTGCGTGGCGGCCGGCAAGGAGTGCCCTACGGGCGACGTCATCCAAGCGGCCATGGGCATCGTGGGGCTGGCCGAGGGCGTGAGGTCTCCCTCCAGCCTGGGCATTGCCGACATCCCGGGCTTTGACGGCCCGGAGGGCACCATGCTGGGGCTGGCGGACTGCGCCATCACGGCCCAGCCCACGGCCGAGGAACTCGCGGGCATTGCCATTGCCTCCGCGGACACGGCCTCGTCGCTTCTGGGCTGGGAGCCGCGCGTGGCCCTGCTGGCCTTTTCCACCAAGGGGTCTGCCCGCCACGAGAGCATCGACGTCATTCGCGAGGCCGTGGAGCGCGTCCACGAACTGCGTCCCGACATCAAGTGCGATGGCGAGCTCCAGTTTGATGCTGCCATCGTCCCGTCCGTGGCCGCGCACAAGGTCAAGGAGCCCAGCGAGGTGGCTGGCCGTGCCAACGTGCTCATCTTCCCCAACCTCCACGCGGGCAACATCGGCGTGAAGATGGTTCAGATCTTTGGTCACGCCAACGCCTACGGACCGGTGCTGCAGGGCTTTGCCGCCCCGGTCTGTGACTTCTCGCGCTCGGCGCCCGTCCAGGAGATGCTGGGCAACGTTGCCATGCTCGTCATCCGCGCGGCCGCAGCCGATGCCGCAAAGGCCGCCGAGGCCGCCGCGTCCGCAAAGGACGGTGAGTAGCCATGCGCGCCTTCGCAATCAATCCTGGCTCCACCTCCACCAAGGTGGCCCTCTTCGACGGCGAGAAGTGCGTCTTCTCCAAGACCGTGCGCCACGGCTCGGAGGAGCTCGCGCAGTTCTCCACGCTGGCCGAGCAGCTGCCGTTTCGCGCCCAGGCTATCTCCGACATCCTCGCCGAGGAGGGCGTGGACCTTGCGGGCGTGGAGGCCTTCGTTGGCCGCGGCGGCGGTCTTTTGCCCATGGAGGGCGGCGTCTACGAGGTCACCGACCTCGTCCTCGAGCACTCCATCGGCGGGGCCAATGGCGTGACGCACCCGGCCAACCTCGGCCCCACGCTGGCCCGTCGCTTTGCGGAGACCAACGGTGGACGTGCCTTTGTGGTCAACCCGCCCGACACCGACGAGCTCTGTGGCCCGGCCAGGATGACCGGCGTCAAGGGCGTCTATCGTCACGTGCACCTGCACGCACTCAACCTCAAGGAGACGGCCATTCGCCACGCGGCAACGCTTGGCCGCTCTTATGAGGACTGCGACTTCGTCGTCTGCCACATCGGCGGCGGCATCTCCATCAGCGCCCACAACCACGGTCGCATGATCGACGGCAACGACATCGTGGGTGGCGAGGGCCCCATGGCCCCCACCCGCGCCGGTGCCGTGCCCGTGGTTGAGGTCCTGGACTACCTGGAGGCAGGTCACAGCGTTGCCGAGACGCGCCGCCTCTGCATGAAGACGGGCGGATTCGAGAGCCTGGTGGGCACCTCCGATGCCATAGAGATCATCAAGCGCGCCGATGCGGGCGATGCGGGCGCAAAGCGCGCCTGGGACGCCATGGTCTATCAGGTCTGCAAGGAGATTGGCGCCATGGCGGCGGTTCTCGGTGGCCACGTGGACGGAATCCTTCTGGGCGGAGGCCTGGTCTTTGAGCCGCGCCTGGTGGATGCCATCCGCGAGCGCTGCGGCTGGATTGCCCCCGTCACCGCCTACCCGGGCGAGTTCGAGATGGAGGCCATGGCGGCCGGCGCCCTGCGCGTGCTAGGCGGCACGGAGGAGCTCAAGACCTACACCGGCGTACCCATCTTTGCCGGCTTCTCCGACTAGCCCCTGCGCGGCTGGGCGAGAAGGGCTTCTCGCTTGCGCTACAAAAGGGGGCCAAGTGTTGCGCTCCTTGCGACACACATGCCTCTGGTGGTGTTCGTTACCTGCTCTGACCTGCGTAAAGTCTGAATTGTCAACAAGGCGCGGCAATACGTCAGTTAAGAGAAAGAAGGTCTGATGGTCCCTGGAAAGCTTGGTAAGCTCAGCCGAAGCGTCTCCATCATCGGCATCGGCGCTACCCCCTTCATGAACATCAACGACGACCCCGACCTGCTTGGCCTCACCGAGGGCGACTGCTTTGGCTATGCCGCCCTGGCCGCCATGGAGGACGCCGGCCTCGAGCCGCGCGACGTGGACTACTTCTATCACGGCTCCGCAAACCCCAAGATGTTCAACAATGCCGTCACCCCCAACATGCAGGTTGCCGAGTGGTTTGGCATGCGCGGCCGTGGCTCCGTCCACCACTCCGAGGCCTGCTGCACCGGCTACGTTGCTCTTGAACAGGCAGTCCTGGCCGTTGCCTCCGGCGCCTACGACATCGTGCTCTCTGGTGGCGTCGAGATGGCCACCGGCCTTCCCGATGGCAAGAAGCCGGCCTGCTTCCGCCGTCCCATGACCACCGAGGACATCTGGCCCGACCTTGACTCCATCATTGACCGCTCCTACACCCGTGCCCTCGGCGGCGGCAACATCGGCCAGGACGACTGGATCGACATGTACCGCGTGGAGAACGGCCTGACCGACCGCCAGATCGACGACGTCCTCAACATGATGTCCTACCAGGGACGTCGTGCCGCCCACCTCAATCCGCTGGCCCTTGAGCGTACCCCGTTCGAGGAGATCGCCAAGGCCCGCGGCTACGACGACCCCATGGAGTACCTGCGCTCCCCGTTCAACCCCAAGACCACCCAGTACCTGCGCGTGACCGGCAACGCCCCGTCTGCTGACGGCGCCGCCTGCTGCATCGTCTGCCCGACCGAGATGGCCAGCCAGTTCAAGCAGAAGCCCATCGAGGTCTTGGGCATCGGTGCGTCCTGCCTTGAGTCCATGGTCCCCCACCTCGAGAAGAAGGCCACGGCCGAGGCGGCCCGTCAGGTCTACGAGACCACCGGCGTGAAGCCCGAGGACCTTGATCTGCTGCTCATTAACGACTTCATCCTCTCCTCCCAGCTGCTGGCCGCCGAGGAGGTTGGCTACCTGCCCAAGGGCGAGGGCTGGAAGTACGTCATGGAGGGCCGCACCGCCTTCGACGGCGACAAGCCCATCAACACCAACGGCGGCCGCACCTCCTACGGCCACGCCTTTGGCGCCTCCGGCATGGCCGACGTCTACGAGGCCGTCCTTCAGATGCGCGGCCAGGCTGACGAGCACCAGGTCAAGAAGCTGCCCAAGACCACCATGCTGCGTGGCTTCGGCGGCGGCCAGAACGTCCGCATCTCCATCCTGCGCACCGTCGAGTAAGGGGTTCTCACATGAAGCTTGAGCGCAACGTTAAGAAGTTCTTCGACGGCCTCTCCGAGGGCGTCATCTACGCCCGCAAGTGCAAGGAGTGCGGCGCCATCGAGTTCCCGCCCCACTACGCCTGCAACGCCTGCGGCTACCACGACACCGAGTGGACCACCGTCTCTGGCAGGGGCGTTCTCAAGAGCGTCATCACCCCGGTTGCCCTGAACGCCAACAACACCCTCGCCGCCATCGGGCCGTACTGCTTTGGCGAGGTCGAGCTCGAGGAGGGCTGCAGCTTCAACTCCACCATCTTTGGCGTGGACGCCAAGAACGCCAAGAAGATCCGCGGCAAGTTGCCCGTCCCGGTTCACCCCAAGTTCATCCAGATGGATGGCTACACCACCCTGATGTTCGAGGTCGACGAGGAAGCCCTCGCTGACTAGCTCCCTCTCCAAGCGGCGGCGCGGTGCCCCCAAGCAGCCGCCGCGCCGCCGCGCTTCTCGTCCAAAATCGCGCCCCTGCGGGGGCTTGTCAAAGGAGAAACAAATGACCCAGGAAGAGATCCTCGCCAAGCTCATCGAGAGCGCCTCCAAGGTCTACATGAAGGACGCCACCACTCTCTCTGGTGAGACGAGCATCCCCAATGACCTCGGCACCAAGTCCCTCGACGTCATGGGTATGACCGCCATGATCGAGAACGACTTTGACGTCGTCGTCCCGCTTGCCGAGTACGGCCACTACGCCACCCTGAACGACCTCGCCAAGATGATTGCCGAGGAGCAGTAACCCCGCGACCCACGCCTTCCCTAAGGAGCAGCTTCCATGACTGGTAAGCAGATCAAGAGCTTGATTGGCATCTATGCCGCAAGCATGAACATCATGGGAATCCTCATTCCCGTCTCCATCCTGGCCGCCGTGGCCCAGGCCTTCCCCGACGTGCCCATGGCCATGGTCCAGATGATCGTCTCCATCCCGTCAATCCTGGCCATTGCCTCCAATTTCATCTTTGCGGGCCTCTCTCACAAGCTTTACCGTAAGACCAGCATCATCATCTCCACCTGCATCTTCATCGTCGGTGGCATCCTGCCGTACTTCTTCCACGACAACTTTGCGTGGCTCATCGTGGCCGCCTGCTGCTCCGGCTTTGCCATGGGCGGCGTGCAGAACGGCACCGGTGCACTGGTGACCGACGAGTTTGAGGGAGACCTGCGCGGCACCGCCTTTGGTCTCTTCTCGGTCTTCGTGGGTATTGGCGGCATCCTCTTCACCATGGTGGCCGCCAACCTCGGCGCCCAGCAGTGGTACAACGCCTACCTTGCCTACCTGGTCATGATCCCCATGCTTATTCTCGAGCTCACCTGCATGCCCAAGGGCAACAAGGAGGCCAAGCCCACCAAGGGCAACCACATCAAGGTCCCCAAGGAGGTCCTGGCCATCGGTGCCATCGGCTTCTTCTACTTTGCCCTTACCCAGCTCTTCAACTCCAACGAGGCCATGCTCATCGCCGAGCGCGGCCTGGGCGGAACGGTCGAGGCCGGCAACGCCGCGTCCCTCTACAACATCGCCGGAATGATTGGCGGCTTCCTCGTCTTCCCGTGGAAGAAGCTCTTCAAGAAGCACACCCTCTCCGTCAACACCGTGATCTCCACCGCTGGCTGTGCCGCAATGCTCATTGCCGCCTCCATGCTCCACGTCAGCGCCGGCGCCGTCCTGATGTCTTTGGCCTACTCCATCTACAACCCCATTGAGTGCCAGTTTGCCTCCGAGGCCTCCGAGCCCATGGGAATGGCCTTCAACCTGGCCATCATCACCGCCACGCAGTCGCTGGGCCAGGCCTTCTCGCCCATGATTATGGGTGCGGCCGCAGTGCCCTTCGGTGGCGGCATCACCGGCCAATTCACCGCAGGCGTTATCATGTTTGCCGTCCTCGCCGTCATCACCTTCTGGTACTTCGGCAAGGTCTACAAGCCCACCAAGCCCACCGCCACCGAGGTCGCCGCTGAGTAGGCGCAACCGTCCTGGTTCATTCGGGCGGGTGCGGGGTTGCTCGCACCCGCCCTTCTAGTCTGGAGGTGGAGCATGGAAGAAGAAAAGGTCAGGTACCGCTATCACAGGGCATGGCCGCTCCTGCTCTTCTCGCTTCTCTGCTACTTCATGACGGGGACGGTCTCTTCCATCATGAACGTCTCCGTGGGCATCATGGAGGCCGAGCGCGGCTGGAACGCCACGCTCCTTACGGCATCGCTTTCCATTGCGTCGCTGGTCAACGTTGTTACGGGATTTGTGGCCGGTCGCATGAGCAGCAAGGGTTCGGCCAAGCGAGCCTGCTGGATCTGGGGCATTCTCTATTGCGCGGGCATTCTGCTCATGGGCATATCTTCGAGCGCCGGTCTCTTTGTGGTTGCCATGGTGGCCGCAAACGCCGCCTCCTCCGCCTGGGGATACAACACCGTGCCCGTGCTCATCACCAATTGGTTTCCCACCAAGAAGGGCACGGTCCAGGGCTTCACGTCCATGGGAATCCTTTTGGGGTCCTTCTCCACAGTGCTGTACACGCAGACGTACCGCATGTTGGGCTCCCAATGGGCAACGGTGCCGTTTGCTGTCGTTGCCGGCATTACGCTGCTGGTCATGGCCTTGGGCGTGAAGGACTGCCCCGAGCAGGCGGGGCTTGCTCCGGACACCATGGAGCGCATCGCGACCCAGCCGGAGTTTGACCCGTCGCGCCTTTCGCGCGGCGAGACTACCTCGGGGGACTCGGACGAGGGCGAGAAGGGCAAGCTCCCTTCGCGTGAGTCTGCTCGGACGTTCCTTCGCGATCCAAAGTTCCTGGCCATGACCGCGATCCTTGGCATCCAGCTGGTGTTCTCTGGCGGCATCATGGTCCAGGTGGTCCCGCGCCTCATGGAGGTGGCCTTCTCGCTGGACGAGGCCATGGCGGTGCTCATCGTCTCCTCGGTCTGCGCGTGCGTCGGCAGCTTTGTGTTTGGCATCATTGGCGACAAGTACGGTGTGGATTGTGGCGTCAAGCTCTCGTTTACCGTTGGTCTGGTTGCGGCATTGATGAACCTCACCGGACAGCGCGCGGTGGTCTTTGCGAGTTTGATTCTCATTGGCATCGTGGTTGGCTGCGCCGACAACTGGCCGGTCAACGTGTGCGCCGAGCTCTACGGCCGCGAGGGCTTCTCCGCTAGCTTTGGCGTCATGCAGCCGGTGATCCAACTGGTGGGTGCCGTAGGACCAGCAGCGTTTGCGCTGGTGGCCAATGCTACGGGCAGCTACGACGCGTCCTACGTCATGGCCGCCATTATGATGGGTGCAGGCCTTGTGGCCTACTCTGCGCTGATGCGCAGGAGGTAGAGAAGGCGCGCGGCTGGGCAATTGTTTGTGTGGCGGTTTTCATACAATCAATTAATGAACTTCTCGCCAGCTCGGGCGTTTGCCCAGTTGACGAGAAGTTCTTTTGAATAGTTGAAACTTAGATTGTATGAAAACCACTACACAAAGGAGCGCTGCGCAAGCCCGCCGTCCGCCCCCAGCGCGAGCTCCACGTCGGCGGGGGAGTGGTGGGCCAGGACGCGGGCGACGTTGCGGCCGTCGCTGGCCGCATACCAGGCGCGCGCCTCCTCGAGCGTGGCACCGCCGGCGACTTTTCGGCCAACCAGGCGCTCCCGCAGCAGTTCCTCCGGCGCCCGCAGAAAGACGGTGAAGTCCGCTAGGTCCGCCAGGCCCTTCCAGCGCCCCTCGTCAAGCAGCAGGTAGTTGCCCTCAACCAGCAGGATCTTCTCGTCAATGGGAAGGCTTGCGGGAACGACGTCGTGCAGGACGCGCGAGTAGGCGGGCCAAGGCCCAGGCGCGTCGCTCCGTGCGTCAAGAAGCGCCAGGCGCAGCCCCTTCACGTCAAAGGTCTCGGGCGCGCCCTTTCGGCTGCGCATGCAAACCTCACGTCCGTCCTCGTCAACAAACGAGTGCGCGCCCAGGTACGCGTTGGGGTAGTGAAAGCCATCCATGCCCACGGCCTGCAGCGGCGTCACCTCGGGCGTGCGCCGGCTGAGCCACTCCATAAAGGCCGCAAGCGTGCTCTTGCCCGCCCCGGGAGGGGCGGCCAGCATCACCACAAGGCGCTCACCTCGCTCTTTCTGCAGCTCCGTCCAGCGCCAAAGCAAGGGGAGAAGAACGCGCTCCACGTCCTTCTCCCCGTAGCGGGCCACGAACCCAAATCCGTTGACCGTCAGTTTTGCTTCCATTGTTTATAACGCAAGACCATCGAAGGCGGCGCAGATGGCGTCCAGGAGCAGGACGGCAAAGGTCTGCGCGTCGCTGATGGTGAAGGTGCCGTCGCCGGCGCCCTTGCCCACGGGCAGGTCGATGCGCACGACGGGCGGCACCTCGCGGGCGCCCTGCAGGGCCGTGCGCAGGCGGCGCGGCAGGGTGTCCGTGTCGTCCAGGACCACGGCGCCCATGGAGGGGGCCTCCTCGAGGGGGTGCTCCGCACTGCTCAGTAGGATGATGGCCTGCGTGTCCGTGGCGGCGGCGTCAACGGAGTCAACGAGCTCCAGGCCGCAGGCGTCGGAGGTGGCGTGCGCGAGGTTGAAGACGCGCCCGGCCACGTTGCGCGAGATGGGGTCGTCGGCGGTGACGGAGATGCGGAAGGTCTCCAGTACGTTTGCCGCGCGGGCAAAGCCCATGTCACCGGTGGGGTGCGGGCCGTTTGCGGGCTTGCCTCCCCAGACGTGCTTCAAGCGCTCGATGGCGTCAAAGGTGTCGGGGAAGGCCATGCCGTCGGCCAGCGTTCCCACGCTCTCCTGGAAGAGCTTGACGGCGGCCTCGGTGTGGGCGCCGTAGAAGCCGTCGACCTCGCCGCAGGAAAAACCCAGGATGTTCAGGCGCTCCTGGAGCTGGCGGACGTCCCTGCCGTGGAAGTTGGGAAGACGCAGGTAGAGCGTGCGGTCACCCAGCTGGTAGGACTCGTCGACAAGTGCGGACCAGGTGGCCGCGTCAACGACGTCGCCCAGCGTGAGGCCGTGGTCCAGCCTGAAGCGGGCGACGGCGGTTGCCGTGGAGCGCCCGAAGGTCTTCTCGTCGCGCTCCGTAGCATCAATCGTGTAACCAAGGGAGCCGAGGCGCTCCTGAATGTCCTCGACGGCGGCGCCAGTCGCGCCTTCCTTGATTGGTTCCATAGGGTCTCTCCTCAGGTAACGGGTTGCATGGGCGCGGGTGCCTAGCCGGCGCGCTCAACAAAGAAGTCTGCCATAGAAAGAAGCACGTCGCGAGGGGTCTCCTCTAGACGGGCCCCCACAAGGTGCGCCTTTGCGTCGGCCACGAGCTCGCGCGCGTAGCCGCGCACGTAGTCCACGGCGCCAGAGGCGTCAATGAGCTCGACGGCGCGTGCCAGCGCGACGGCATCGGTGGTCTCGCGGCCCAGGATGTGGAGAAGCTCGTCTCGCTGCAGGTCTCCCAGGCGGGCGAGGGCCCATACCACCAGCAGCGTGCGCTTGCCCTCGGTGATGTCGCTGCGGAAGTCCTTGCCCTGGGCCTCGGCGTCTCCGACAAGGTTGAGAAGGTCGTCCTGCAGCTGGAAGGCAAGGCCGGCGCGCATGCCAAACTCGTCGAGCGCGCGCAGCTGCTCGGGCGTGCCGCCGCCGCAGAGGGCGCCCGTGACCAGGGGCACCGCGGCGGAGTAGTAGGCCGTCTTGTGGCTGGCCATGTAGAGGTAGTCCTCAACGGAGATGTCCCAGCGGCCATCGCGGGCCCAGCCCAGGTCGAGGGCCTGGCCCTCGAGCGTGCGCTCCTCCATCTGCACCAGGCGCTCCGCCACGTCCGAACGGACGTCGGCCGGGAGCTTCTCGTCGCGAAGGACCAGTGCCAACACGTTGACCAGGCCCAGGTCGCCGATGTTGATGGCGACGCCGGTGCCCTCGGTCACGTACGTGCAGGGCTCGCCGCGGCGCAGCTCGGACTTGTCCGCGATGTCGTCGTGGATGAGCGCGGCGCTCTGGAAGTACTCGATGGCCGCCGCCGTGGAGAGCGCGGCGGCGGAGTCTCCGCCCACGGCCTCGCAGCCCAGAAGGGCCAGCGCGGGGCGCGTGCGCTTGCCGCCCGACGCGGTGAAGCGCTCAAGCGGCTGGTAGAGGTAGTGGTCGAGGTCCGCGCGCGTGGCCTCGGCGGTGCCGGCCACGCAGGCGGGTGCGCACTCAGCGAGAAACGCCTCAATCTGGGGGCGCTTCTCGCCAAGGTATGCGGCAAACAGGGCGCCGGGGGTGCCCGAGTCAGCGGTTGCGGTCAAGGCGATTCCTAGCCCTCGTAGCCGTTGGGGTTCTTGGACTGCCAGTTCCAGGAGTCACGGCACATGTCGTCGATGTCGAACTTGGCCTCCCAGCCCATGAGCTCGCGGGCCTTGGTGCAGTCGGCGTAGTTGGACGTGACGTCGCCGGGGCGGCGCGGATCGATGACGTAGGGGATCTTTTTGCCGCAGGCGCGGCCAAAGGCGGTGATGATCTCGAGCACCGAGGTGCCCTTGCCGGTGCCCAGGTTGAAGACCTCGACGCCCTCGCGGCCGTTCATCCAGGCCAGGGCGGCGGCGTGGCCGCTCGCCAGGTCGCAGACGTGGATGTAGTCGCGCACGCCCGTGCCGTCGGGGGTGTCGTAGTCGTTGCCAAAGACGTGGACGGCCTCGCGCTTGCCGATGGCGGTCTGAGCCACGTAGGGAACCAGGTTGTTGGGGATGCCCTTGGGGTCCTCGCCCATGAGTCCGGAGGGGTGGGCGCCGATGGGGTTGAAGTAGCGCAGCAGCACAACGTTCCACTCGGGGTCGGCGGTGTGCAGGTCGGTCAGAATCTGCTCGATCATCCACTTGGTCCAGCCATAGGGGTTGGTTGCGGGCTTCTTGGGGCTGGCCTCGGTCAGCGGCAGGGAGTCCGGGTCGCCGTAGACGGTGGCGGAGCTGCTGAAGATGATGGACTTGCAGCCGTGGTTGCGCATGACGTCAACGAGCGTGAGGGTGTTGCCCAGGTTGTTGGTGTAGTACTCGATGGGCTTGGAGACCGACTCACCCACAGCCTTGAAGCCGGCAAAGTGGATGACGCGGTCGATCTTGTGCGTGGAGAAGATCTTCTCCAGTGCGTCGCGGTCGTTGACGTCGGCGATGACGAGCTCGAGGTTTGCGGCGGCCTCGGGGCCGACGATGGTCTTGATGCGGTCCTCGACCTTTGCGGAGGCGTTGGAGAGGTCGTCCACGATGACGACCTTGTAGCCGTCCTGAAGCAGCTCGACGCAGGTGTGGCTGCCGATGAAGCCGGCGCCGCCGGTCACGAGCACGCAGGTGTCCTGAGGGGCGAGAGTCTCGCTCATGGGGGAGTCCTTTCTTTGGGCATGATAAGCCATCTAGTCAGTATACGTCCCGCATGTGTTGACCTTGCGCGGGGGCTGAGGGCTCACTGTCGGCGTTTCTCGACACTTTGCGCCTCTGCCTGCGCGTCTGGCGAGAAGTGCGCGCCACCGGACGGTCCGCCCGCTACACTGACACCATATGTGTGCAGCTTGCCGCCTGCGGGCGGCCCGGCAGATAGGAGACGTCATGGCCGATGACGCCAAGCAGTATGCCCTGGACAAGCACAAGGAGTGGCACGGCAAGATCGAGGTCGTGAGCCGTGCCTCCATCAGCACGCCGGAGGAGCTGGCCGTGGCGTACACGCCCGGCGTCGCTCAGCCCTGCCTTGAGATCCAGAAGGACGTTGAGGACTCCTACACCTACACCCGTCGCGGCAACCTGGTGGCCGTGGTGACCGACGGCAGCGCGGTCCTGGGCCTGGGAGACATTGGCCCGGAAGCCGGCATGCCCGTCATGGAGGGCAAGTGCGCCCTGTTCAAGACCTTCGCTGGCGTGGACGCCTTCCCGCTGTGCATCCGCTCGCACGACGTGGACGAGATCGTCCGCACGGTGGAGCTCCTGGCCGGCAGCTTTGGCGGCGTCAACCTCGAGGACATCTCCGCGCCGCGCTGCTTTGAGATCGAGCGCCGCCTCAAGGAGGTCTGTGACATCCCCGTCTTCCACGACGACCAGCACGGAACCGCCGTCGTGACCTGCGCCGCGCTCATCAACGCGTGCAAGCTCACCGGCCGAGAGCTGGGCAGCGTCAAGGCCGTCTTCAGCGGCGCCGGCGCGGCGGGCATCTCCATCGCGCGCCTGATGCGCCGCATGGGCGTCCGCGACATTGTCATCTGCGACCGCAAGGGCGCCATCTACGAGGGCCGCGAGGGCCTGAACCCGGTGAAGGAGGAGGTTGCCTCCTGGACCAACCGGGAGCGCGTGGCCGGCACGCTGGCCGACGCCGTCAGGGATGCCGACGTCTTTGTGGGCGTCTCTGCCCCCGGCGCGCTCACGCAGGACATGGTGCGCTCCATGGCCAAGGACGCCATCGTCTTTGCCTGCGCCAACCCCGTGCCTGAGATCATGCCCGACGAGGCCCTCGCCGCCGGCGCTGCCGTCGCCGCCACGGGCCGCTCGGACTTCCCCAACCAGATCAACAACGTCCTGGCCTTCCCGGGCATCTTCCGCGGCGCTCTGGACGTGCGCGCCTCCGACATCAACGACGACATGATGGAGGCCGCTGCCTACGCCATCGCCGGCCTGGTGGACGACGAGCGCCGTAGCGCCGAGTACATCATCCCCGGCGCCTTTGACCAGCGCGTCGCCCCCGCCGTCGCCGCCGCGGTGGCCGAAGCGGCCCGCAAGAGCGGCGTGGCCAGGCTCTAGGACGCCCCCAAGGCGGCTTCAGACGCGGCCAAAACGTGGTGAGGGCCGTTTGCGACCCTCACCTTACGCACCGTTTGCCGCGGCCGTGCACGCCTGGAGTAGAATCTCACCCAGACAAGACCAGCGCCTGGCGCCGGCGGCCGCGCCGCTCGCCCGTGCGCGCAACGCCAGGAGGCACCATGAGTGACGTCGTCGAGCGCTTCATGCGCTACGTGCAGGTAGATTCCCAGTCCGACCCGGACAACGAGGCGCAGACGCCCTCTACGCCCACTCAGCACAAGATGGCCGAGGTCATGGGAGAAGAGCTGCGTTCCATTGGCTGCATTGATGTGAAGGTTGATGAGCATGCCTACGTGACCGGCACTCTGCCCGCCTCCAAGGGCGCCGAGGACGCCCCCGTGCTCATGCTCTGCGCCCACCTCGACACCGCCAAGGACGCCCCGGCCTCCGGCGTCAAGCCCCACATCGTTCACTACGAGGGTGGCCCGCTGGTGGCCGGCATCGTCGACGACCAGCCCGTCCAGACCACGCCGGATCAGGTGCCGGACCTGGCCAAGTTCCAAGGCCAGGACATCGTGTGCTCTGACGGCTCGACGCTCCTCTCGGCTGACGACAAGGCCGGCGTGGCAGAGATCTGCGCGCTCCTGGCGCGTCTGGTTGCCAACCCCGAGCTGGCCCACCCCACCATCAAGGTGGCGTTTGTCCCCGACGAGGAGATCGGCCACGGCGCGGAGCTCCTGGACCTCGACGCGCTGGGCGCCAAGTGGGGCTACACCGTGGACGGCGAGGCCCTGGGCGAGTTCAACTACGAGTGCTTCAGCGCGAGCGAGGCCACGGTCACCTTCAAGGGCGTGGTGGTCCACCCCGGCAGCGCCAAGAACATTATGGTCAACGCCATCACTCTGGCCTCCGAGTTCCAGCAGATGGTCCCCGCCGCCGAGCGCCCGGAGCACACCGAGGGCCGCGAGGGCTACTACCACCCCACGGACATCTCCGGCACCCCGGACGAGGTCAAGCTCTGCTACATCCTGCGCGACTTTGACGCCACCGACTTCGACGAGCGCGAGGCCACGCTGCGCCGCATCGCCGCCTTCCAGAACGCCCGCTACGGCGAGGGCACGGTCACCGTCGAGGTGCGCCAGCAGTACCGCAACATGGCCGAGAAGTTCGGTCCCGCTGACCAGCTGCTCATTGACTACGCCGTGGAGGCCAACCGCGAGGTGGGCATCGAGCCCGTGCTCGTCCCGGCCCGCGGCGGCACCGACGGCGCGCAGCTGACCTTCCGCGGCCTGCCCTGCCCCAACATCGCCACCGGCGGCTACAACGCCCACTCGGTGCGCGAGTTCGTTCCCGTGCGCAGCCTTGAGCTCACGGTCGACCTGCTGGAGCGTCTGGTGGCCAAGTTCGCCGCCGTGCGCGCGGACGGCACCGTGGCCACCCCGACGGTTGGCGTCGCGGACGGGGAGTAGCCCATGTTCCTAGCCCTGGCCATGGTGGGCATCCTGCTTCCGTTGGGCGCGGCCTACGTCGAGCGCGGCGCCAAGGTGCTCATCGCCGAGCGCCACCACCGCCACCACGACACCTACACCGTTCCCCCCGAGCTCACAAACTCGCTGGTCAAGGCCATGGTTGTCATGGGTGGTGTGGGCGTCGTGCTCGGCGTGCTGTGCCTTACGGGCGTCTTCTGGCAGCGCTACGTCTTTGTGCTGGCCTTCTTTGACGCCTTTGTCATCTGCCTCTTTGCGGCGTGGCTGGCGCTCTGCCGCCACCAGGTGGCGCTCTTTGAGGACCACATGGTGGTGACCCCGCTGGTGGGGCGCCGGGTGCTGGTGCGCTACTCCGACGTCGACCGCCTCTCGTGGGGAGGCGTGCGCCACGGCACGGGCTACCGCAACCTCCGCGTGGGCGTGGGCGGGGCCTACGCGGCAACCCTGCTCGGGGTCATGGACATTGAGCAGATCATGCTTCACCTGGACCGCTTCGACGCCATTGAGTACGGTCCGGACGGCACGCTGGTCTAGGCGAGAAGGGCCACGGCGGCGCGGGCTTCTCGCCAGCGCGGCCGCCGGGGCCGCCGGAACCGCATCAAGAAAGGAGCACGCGTGATAAAGCTCGTTCTGTCGGACATGGACAACACGCTCATACCCCTTGGCCAGCGCGTGAGTCCGCGCACCGTCGAGGCAATCCATGCAGTTCTTGATGCTGGCGTGCGCTTTGGCCCGGCCACGGGGCGTGACTACGTGGAGCTCAGCCGCCTCTTCCGCATGCACGAGGAGTGCTTCATGACGGGCATCTTCTCCAACGGCAAGCGCGTGCGGCTGGACGGGCGCTACGTCTCTACCACGCTCATCCCGCATGACCAACTCGTTCACATTGACCAGGCAATTCGCGGCGAGAAGGGCATGTTCTTGGTCTGCTTCCCAGAAGAGACCAACCTCATGAACCCCGCCTACGGCGTGGGCGTCAGCAGCGCTGAGCTTGCCGTCTTTGAGGCCCGCACCGTCTTCAATGGCGGCGTGGTGGACGAGGTGCCCGACATCCCGTTTGTGGCGGCCACTATCGCCTGCACGGGCGGCCCGGAGCGCATGGCCCGCTGCCAGCAGATCATAGCCGAGGCCGTGCCGGAGCTGCGCATAGTCTCCCCCATCCCGGACTGGTTTGACGTCATGCCCAAGGGCATGTCCAAGGCCGCGAGCCTGCCCATCCTCCTGGACGAGCTGGACATCACGCCCGACGAGGTGCTGGTCTTTGGAGACGCAGCCAATGACCTGGAGCTCTTTGGCGCCGTGCCCAACTCCGTTGCCGTGGCAAACGCCATTCCCGAGGTTGCCGAGGCCGCCCGCTGGCACGTGGGCGCCAGCGCTGAGGAGGGCGTGGCCGACGCACTGTTTGAGATTGCCGTCGCCGCCGTGACTGGCGGTACGCCGGACTTCATGAAGGAGTAGCAGCCCGTGATCAGACTCATTGCCACCGACATGGACGGCACCCTGCTCGACGAGAACTCCCAGGTGCCGCCAGAGACGTTTGACCTGGTCAAGCGTCTGCGCGAGCACGGCGTGGTGTTCGCCGCCAGCTCCGGCCGCAGGTACAAGACCCTGCGCCGCTTCTTCGAGCCGGTGGCCGACCAGATGGACTTCGTGGCCTCCATGGGCACCCAGGTCTACGCGGACGGCGTGCTGCTTGACCGCGAGGTCTTCTCCACGACGGCGCTGCAGCGGCTCTACCAGGTCTCCAGCATGTTCGACTGCCTGCACATGGCCGTCTACGACGAGGCTCACACCTACCTGTTGGACGATCAGTCCGCCTACGTGCGCGAGTTGGACAAGGACCTGCCGGACGCGGAGCGCGTCTACGACCTGCCCTCGCCGGACGTGAGCATCATCAAGGTTGGAATCTGCTGCGAGAAGCCCGAGCAGATCATGGACATGGCCTTTGTCTTGGAGCGCGAGCTCTCGGACTGCTTCACCTTCCTGCCCAGCGGCTCCCAATGGATAGACGTCACGCCGCGCCACGTGAGCAAGGCCACGGGCCTGGAGCACGTTCTTAGGTACTACGGCATTGATCGCCAGGACGTCGTTGCCTTTGGCGATTCAATGAATGATTACGCCATGCTGCGCTACGTGGGGCGCCCCTACGTCATGGACAACGCCCGCTACGGCGTCAAGCAGATTGCGCAGCGCGTCATTCCCAGCAACCGGGAGCACGGCGCGCAGCGGGTCATGGCCCAGATCCTGGCAGAGCTTGAGGGTGAGCGCGCGTGAGCCTGCCCAAGCCGTCGGGGCTGCCCAGGCTCTCCGAGGTCAAGCTGACCAGAAGGACGCTCGTTGCCGGCGGGGCCGTGCTGGCGGTGGCCGGCGCGGGCGTTGCTGTGGGCGTGACCCACTGCAGCCGCGGCGCGGCCGACGTGCCGGTTGAACCCTCGGCCGGGGCCGAGGGCTCCGAGGACGGCGCCGCCAAGCTCGGCGGCAAGCTCTCGCTCTACACCAGCTGCTCGGAGGAGCTGGTAAACAACATGGTGGCGCGCTTCTCGCAGGGCACGGGCGTGACGGTTGCCGTGGTGCGCGGCAGCGAGGCCGAGCTTGCGGGACAGCTCGCCGACGGGGACGCGCCGGGCAAGCCGGTGGCTGACGTCGTCTGGGGCGGAGAGGCGCTCTGGTACGCGGGTGTAGAGGGGCTGTCTGCGGGACTCGAGCCCGTTCAGCGCGAGGTCGGCGCGTTTGCGCTGGCAGAGGGCCTTGTCGCCAGCAAGAAGGAGGCTCCGGCCGCCTATGCCGACCTTCTGGCTACGGCGCTTGCGGGTCGCGTGGCGCTGTGCGACCCCACGTCCTGCGAGGCTGGCTGGCTGCATCTGGTTGCCATGCTCTCCGAGGCGTCGGGAACGTCTGCCGGCGGCGCCCCGGGAGATGACGTCTCCTGGGCGTTTGTGCAGGAGTTTCTTGCCGCCGGGGCCGTGATCTGCGCGGACGAGGACGCTGCGTTGCGGGCGCTTCTTGACGGGAACGCCGACGTCGCGCTGGTCAGCGAGCAGTGCGCGCGTCAGCTGGCGAGAAGGACCGGCCAGACCGCCGTGGCCTGGCCCGAGTCTGTCGTGGGCGTGGCCGACGCCTGCGCGGGCGCGGTCGAGGGCTGTCTCAACGAGCGGCAGGCCACGGCTTTTGTCGAGTTTTTGGCCGGGCGAGACGGCCAGCAGGTTGTGGCTGACGCGCTGGCAAGGCCGGTTGCCGATGACGTGCAGGTCGCGGGTGGGGACGACGTGCCTGCGAACGACGACGTTGAGGTCGTGGCAACCGACGCCGACGCGGCCGCCAAACAGCGCGAGGAGATTCTCGCTGCGTGGGCGCGGGTCCTCGCGGGCGAGTGGACGCCGGCGGCCGCCGGGGAGGATACGGCGGAGGACGAAGGAGAAGCTGGGGAGGCGAAGGCCTAGGCGCGAGGTGCCGGGCGTTCATACGTCCCCGCGAAGGTCAATTGTGGAGTTGTCTTCACATTGTTGACGAAGGTAGGGGCAGTGCGTATAGTTACTACTTGCGCAACGAAGCGCACCGCATTGCGGGGTGGAGCAGTCTGGTAGCTCGTCGGGCTCATAACCCGAAGGTCGTAGGTTCAAATCCTGCCCCCGCGACCATAAATTGCCTGGTCGGGGCCCATGAGGGTCCCGACTTTTTGTTATGTGTGACAGCTGTGTGCCAAGTGTGTGACACGGATTACCCCCGCCCCATCCAAACGCCTTTCCAAATGGCGATTTCGTCCGATGCCGTTGGTATACTTTTAAGTCCGGAAGCGCACCGAAGGGAATCCGCCGTTGGCCCAGGAGGAAGAAAGCACCCAGAAGCCTCGAGCCGAGGCCTCGGCGGAGCCCGGCCTGGTGGAGTCCTTCGTGGGCAGCTATCCTGTCCACGTTCTTGAGACACTCCTGGCTGATTGCACGACCGGGCGCAACATCGTCTGGGCCAACGACGAGTATCCCACTACATCCTGGGCTACGACAGCGAGGTGGGCCAGCACTGCGACGCTAACTTCGTCATGGCGGACTCTGCCGCGCTGGCCAAGGAGGGCAAACTGGCAGAGTTCGTCGAGCAAGCCTTCGGCTCCAAGCTGGGGGACGACGGGAACGGCATCGACTCCGAAGGGCGCCCGGCGCTGACTCCTGCGGTCGGCGACGTCGTGCGCCACAAGGCGTGGGGCGAGGGACTCGTCACCGAGGCCGGTCCGGCCGAGCTCGTTATCGACTTCGATGGCGTCGAACGCCGCTTCGCCATTCCGGAGGCGTTCGACAACGGCTACCTGACCCTTGCGGAAGACTAGGAGAGGGACTTGAACGGCAACAAGCAGAACCTGACCTACCTGATGGAGGGGAAGAAGACCCGCTTCATAATCCCGGTCTACCAGCGCAACTACGACTGGAGGATCCCGCCTGTTCGACGATCTGGTGGAGGTCGTGAAGACGGGGCGCGAGGAGCACTTCTTCGGCAGCATCGTCTCCCAGACGCCCCACGGCGACCGCGTGCTCATCGACGGCCAGCAGAGGGTCACCACGGTCTTCCTCCTTCTCGCCGCCATCCGCAGGCAGCTGCGCGACGGAAAGGTCGCGGCCGAGGAGCCCGGCCTCGCGGACGACATCGAGGACGACTACCTCATCGACAAGAGGCACCGCAGGGAGCAGAAGCTGCGCCTCAAGCTAATCAAGAGCGACAGCGCGGCCCTCGAGGCGGTGCTGGCCGACGTCGGCGGCGAGAGGGACGCCTCCGAGCCCAGGCCCGCCCTCGTCATGGAGTCCAACGTCACCCAGAACTACCTCTACTTCCTTGGACGCGTGGAGTCGATGGACGTGAGCGTCGAGGACCTCATGGGGGCCATCGAGTCGCTGTGCATCATCGACATCACCCTGGACCCCACGGACGACGCCCAGCTCATCTTCGAGAGCCTGAACTCGACCGGCCTCGACCTGTCCGAGGCGGACAAGGTCAGGAACTTCGTCCTCATGAACCTCGACCAGGGGCGCCAGGAGGAGTACTACGACGGCTTCTGGAACCCCATCGAGCTCAACACCGACTACCAGGTGAGCGACTTCATCCGCTTCTACCTGGCCGCCGTCGAGGGCAAGACCCCGGCGATAAAGAAGGTCTACCCGGCATTCAGGGTCTTCGCTAGGAAGCGCTACCACGACGGCGAGGCCGGCGAGCTGGGCATCGACGCGCACGGCCTGCTGGCGGACATGCTCGTGTACTCCGGGCACTACCGCAACTGCATCCACCCGGCGACCGGCAGCCCGAAGGTTGACCGCGCCCTCCGGAACGTCCGTGCCCTCGAGGCCAACGTCGCCTACCCCTACCTGCTGGGCCTCCTCGAGTACCGCCGGAAGGGGCTGGTCGACGATGACGGGACGGCCGCAATCCTCGGGGCGCTGGACTCCTACGTCTTCCGCAGGTGGGTCTGCAACATCCAGTCGGCCGGCCTGAACAAGATCTTCGAGACGCTGCAGGGTGAGGCCGAGAAGGCCGTCGCCGCGGGGGCCGACTACGTCGACGCGGTCAAGTACCTGCTCACCCACAAGGGAGGCACCGGACGCTTCCCGGACGACGCGGAGTTCTCCGAGGCCGTGGCCACGAGGGGCTTCTACCGCATCGGCAATAGGAAGCTCTACCTCTACGACAGGCTGGAGAACGGCGACAGCAAGGAGAGGGTGGAGGTCGCCGAGGGGCTGCTCGACGGCACCTTCTCCGTCGAGCACGTGATGCCCCAGACGCCGAGCGACGCATGGAAGGCCTCCCTTGGCCCCGACTGGGAGCGCGTCCACGCCACGTGGCTCCACATGATGGCTAACCTCACTATCACGGCCTACAACAGCGACTACAGCAACCGCCCGTTCGAGCAGAAGCGCGACATGAGGGACGGCCTCAGGGCCAGCGGGTTCAGGCTGAACCAGTGGATTGCCTCGCAGGACGAGTGGGGCGAGGAGCAGCTCGAGGAGCGCTCGGAGAGGCTGGTCAGGCAGTTCCTGGCCACTTGGCCCATGCCCGCCAGTAGCTACGTGCCGCAGTCGGCCATCCCCGACGAGGCCGCGCTGGACTCCGACGTCGAGTTCACGGGAAGGCGCCTCACGGCGTTCTCGTTCATGGGGGCGCGCTACCCGGCCAAGCAGTGGAACACCATGGTCGGTATGGTGATGGGGCTGGTGGCTGAGCTCGAGCCCTCCGCGGTCTACTCCCTGGTGGCGGGGACGACGTACCCTGCTAGTCTCTTCAGGGCCCATTCGGAGCCGGGCTACACCGAGTTCCACGAGGGTGCCTACGTCAAGACCGCATCAAGCACCATCGAGAAGATCGACCTGCTCAGGAGGGTCTTCGACCTCTGCGGCATCGACCAGGGCGACCTGGTCTTCGAGATGGTCCCGGAGGACGAGGGGTAGGGGCTGGCGATGGCGGGGCAAAAGGCAAAGTCAAGGGCGACGCGGCGCCAGCACTGGGTGCCACGGTTCTACCTGCTGCGCTTTGCCGATGCCGATGGACGCCTGTGGGCCTATCGCCGGGAGTCGGATTCGATTTACCGCACGCATATCAAGGACGTTTGCGTGCGGCACGACCTCTATGAGGTGCGACACTCCGAACCCGAAGGCGAGGGCGCCGACAAACCCTACATGCCCAACCTGATCGAGAGAAAGCTATCTGAGCTTGAGGACCGCCTGGCGCAGGGGTACGAGCGATTCCTCGATTGCTGCGAGAGGGGAGAGCTGAGCGGAGCCGCCTTCCACGATAGCTGCGTGGTACTCTGCGAACTTGCAGCCAACCTGATTGTCAGACATCCCATGGCCGTTGCCGATGGCCGGGGGACGGCGAGTTGGGTGGCGTCGTCGCTCAGGGAGAACGCGGAGCTGATGGAGGAGCTGCGCCCAGTGCTTGACTGGTCGGAGTGGGGAGACGACTACGGCGCTCTCGCAGGGCTGGCCGTCCAAGCAACCTCACTCTTCTCAGATGACCCGGCGGCGCCGGCGAGGCGTATTGCGGAAGAACTTTCCAAGAAAGGCCTGACGGTGCTCGAGGCACCTGACGACGTGGCCTTCATTACCGCCTCAACGCCGCTGTTCGTCATTGGCCCCGAGGATGACTCCTATGACCTTGACGAGCTGTACATGCCGCTGAGCGGCAGGTATGCCGTTCTCTTCTCGAACGGGATCTATCCTGCCTACGCGAAGCTAACCCATGACGAGACCAACTGCGCAAATAGCCTAATGCTGCTCAACGCAAAACACTGGGACGCTGCCCTGGCGCGAGAAATAGACTCGCTTGAGCTAGCGGTCGGCGGTTGGAAAGATGCGCTGCGAGAAGCGGCATCGCGAGAGGATAATTGATACGATCGGTTTTGCGAACGGCAAGGATAAGTGGAAGGGCTCCATCGATGCCCTAGCGGCTTATGGGCTTTCTCAATTTCACAATCGGTGTCGAGGGTATTGCTGAAAACCTTTGCGGTCGTGAGGGTAGGCATTGCACCACAGCTAGCTCTGGAACGAGGGGGCTTCGCTCAGCATGCTGTAAGATGACAATATTGATGTATTTAGGAGACGAGCATGCAGTTGCCATTGAACGACAACGACCCGGTTCTTTTTGCTGAAGAGGGCGAGAGCCAATACTTCGATCGGAAGAGCGCTCGGCTGAATCCCAAAGAGACGGCTCGGCATATTTGTGCATTTGCCAATGCATCGGGTGGCAAGCTGGTTATCGGAATAGAAGATAGCGGCGAGGTGACGGGGTTCAAGAGGGAGGGCGCAAGAAGCGTTGAGGAATTCGAACAGGCGGCGCTTGTCGGGTGCGAGCCTGTTCCGGAGGTCCATTCCGTGCGAATTCCGGTTATTAATTCGCACGGAGAGAATGACTGCATCCTCGTGCTTGAAGTCGGCGCTTCTTCTGGTCATGTTATCTCCAGACGCAGCGATGGGGCTGTTTTTCTGCGTCAGAAGGACAGCAGCGGTGAACTCAAGCACGATCAGGTGCTAGCGCTTGAATATGACAAGAACCAGCGTCGTTACGAGGACGAGTTGCAGGAGTACTCTTCGGCGGATGATGTGGACCCTGAGGTGATGGCGCGTTACAAGGCCGAGCTTGGTACGGAGGCAAGTGACGAGCAGGTTCTCAAGAGCCGAGGCTTCCTCAGGGATGGGCATCTAACTAATGCTGGGGTGCTTTTGTTCTCGGAGAGCCCTTCCAAGTTTATGCCATGGGCGCGCGTGCGGGTTGTCCGTCTCGATGGCAGCAAGATGGAGACGGGACGTAGGCTCAATATCGTCAAGGACCGGACCTTCGACGGGCCTCTTCCCAAGACGATTGAGGGTGCAAAGGAATTTATCTCGAGTCAGCTGAGGGAGTTCCAATACCTTGGGGACGACGGCAGATTCAAAGTCATACCAGAGTATCCAGAGTTCGCTTGGTTTGAGGGGCTTGTGAATGCAGTCACGCACCGCGATTACGCGATGAGCGGCGACTATATCCGCGTGATGATGTATGACGACCGTCTCGAGATAACGAGTCCGGGCAAACTTCCCAACATTGTGACGCTTGACAACATGAAGTTTACTCGGTGGTCGCGCAACCCTACGATTGCGCGGACACTGGTCGAATTCGGATGGGTGCGGGAGCTCAACGAGGGAGTGAAGCGCATATACGATGAGATGGCGAGTTTTTTTCTTAGAGAGCCGGCCTTCTCGGAGCCGAGCGGTGTCTCGGTGCGTCTTACGCTTGAGAACAGTGCGACATCGCGTGTTTTGCGCAGGGGCGACTCCATTACGAGCGACTTTGGCGAGGACGTGATTGACAACCTTAGCGAGTATGAGCTTGCTGCTCTCCAATATGTTTACGGGAGGGGCAAGGTGACCGCCAAGGAGCTTGCTGATCATCTTGGTCGTAGCGTGAGGGTTTCTCGCCCCGCTCTCAAGTCCCTGGTTAAGAAGGAAATTCTGGAATGGCATGGCAATAGCGCTCATGATCCATCTCAGTACTACTCCCTCCGCGGATCCAAGTAGGTTCTAGCTTGTGCGAGTAGGTTCGAGTAGGTACGAGTAGGTACGAGTAGGTACGAGTAGGTTCGACCGAAGTCGGTTCGAAAATCTTGAAGATTCAGCAGCATATGGAGTTCGGGGCTCTGATGACAGGAGATTGGCCACAAGGCCATCGAAAGCGCCAGCCTCTTTGAGGAGCATCTTGGCCTCAAGGCCGTGCCTTTTGATGCCAAGAAGGCCTCGGGCGTCCGCTTCTACAAAGACGGCTGCAAGATCAAGGGTAATCAAAACGCGTGGCCCGCCTACATAAAGCAGCAGCTAGATTGGGCGCTTGCCATGCGCGAGGTTGTTGACCAGTTGGGTCTCTAATTAACCCGGTTCCTCTGGGCTGATTGGGACGCGTCCGCTTTGCGGTTCTGATGGGCGGGGTTCCTGGATAGGCCATCGCATTCTTCACGCCCGTTGTTCTATGGCTCCGTTGCGTTGACGGGCATTGCTGGCGCCGTGCTCCTAGGCTGCGGCAAATGGGATCTTGCTCTGGCGAAGGCAGCTTGAGAGCTGCGCCGTCTTCGTCTATCACGGAATAATCCCGTAATTACGTGATCTATCCCGTAATTACGGGATAGAATTCCGCCATTACGAGTCCAGTTACGGAGGTCCAGATAGGGCTTCTTAGCCAGCCAACACCGCCTTACGATCGTAGGGCGCTTCGCGAGGCCATTGTTAACGCGTTCGGCCATAGGGACTATTCCGTATTGGGACGCGTTAGGGTGCAGATGGATGATGCCGGCCTTTCGGTAAACAATCCCGGAGGATTCATCGAAGGGATTAGCGTGCGCAATCTGCTGAGCGCGGAGCCGCAAGGTCGTAATCCTTGTCTGATGGATGCCCTTAAGAGGGTCGGTCTAGCAGAAAGAACGGGACGTGGCATCGATCGTATCTATGAGGGCTCTCTGCTATACGGCAGGCCCCTGCCCGATTACAGTGCCTCGAATCAAACGATGGTTTCGCTGTTTATCGAGCGCAGCGAACCCGATGCTGAGTTCGTGCAGCTCCTGGCTGAGGAAAGAGATCGTGGCACTGATCCGCCTCTGCAGTCTCTTCTAGTCCTAGACGCGCTCAAGCGTTCGAGGCGCTGTGGGGTGGCCGAGCTTTCCGAGATGGTGGATGTCCCGCGGCAAAGACTTAAGAGAACGGTTGAGCTTCTTTGCGAGGCGGGGCTGGTCGAGGCGAGCGGCGGCGGGCAAAACAGGTCGTACATGCTGAGCAAGAAGGTCTACGGGCACGGTGGCAAGGCGAAGGAGTATGTGCGACAGACCGATATAGGCCGGGTTCGCTATCCTGAATTGATAATGAAGCTGGCAAGACAACAGGGAAGAGTCACCGTGTCTGACGTCAGAGAGCTTCTACATCTCCCCGACGGCGATGCTGCATATTACGAGCTCAAGAAGCTGAAAGAGCACGGGGAGCTAACGCTTGTGAAGAAGGGCCCGCGGTCCTTCTATGCCCCTGTCAAAATGTAGCGGGAGGATCTAATCGATCAGCGCTGAGGCCGTCGGCTGAGCCGACGGCCTTTTCTCTTGCCACTTGCCCACTATGCGTCAAGTTATCGCCGGACTGTGTTCCTAGTTGACACGGCCTCTTCCGACTCGGTTCCGTCCGAATTAACGCTTGGCCATCTCCCCACCGCCATGTTGTCCCTCTCTGGCTGGCTGCCCCGTGTCTTGCGGGTATCCCCCGCCGACCTCAAAAACGCTTGGGCACAATCTGCCCGTTTGATTTCGGCGGACGGTAGGCACTGGCCGTCCCCTGACCGCCTGCGGGTTTGATACCACTTAAAAAATCGCACCGTTCAAACAATCATATATCAAGGTAAACAGCTGCTTTGAATGACGCATATGAATTATTGAACGCTTCTGAACGATTGTTTCTTTTCCTAATTCAGAAAGCTTTCAGAATGCTTGCAACGCGCAGGTACTTGTTTATGCCGCCTCGGGCAGACCCCCTCCCACGGGGCGTTTTGCGTGCGTGCTAGCTTTCTCTCCACGTGAAGCGCCAGGCGCGTGCCTGGGTCGAGAAGGGGCCGATTATGGCTGACAGGACCAGTGGGAAGACGGGCGGCTGCGGTACGGAGGGGGCATTGCGCTTTGAGTTCACCCTGGCGCGGCGCATTGTCTCCAACACCGCCGCGTCTCCCGGACATCAGATAATCGGGCTTTGCGCCGAGCCTGGCATCGGCGGCTCAAAGTTCATCGAGGAGCTCAAGGCCGGGTTCGCGCGCGAGAAGCTCCCTGTGAGGTTCCGGAACTTTGGTGCACAGGAGCCGGAGCGGGCGACGCGCGCCCTCGTGCGCTTCTCAAACGGGACCGTGGCCGAGGCCTCGGCGCCAAGGGCGGTCGTCTTTCTCGAGGGTCTCCCTCCCTCCGATGAGGCCCACGTCCAGCGGCAGGTCCGCGCCATAAGAAAGGTGGCGGAGGGCTGCGCAGCCGTCGTCGTGGCCGTCCTTCCCGAGGCCGAGCAGCTCCTTGAGGAGCTTGAGGAGGCTGTCACGCTCACCACGGCGGACCTTGCCATGGACCTACGGACAACCCTGGAGGCCAGGCCTGGCGGAAGGACCCTCGCGCATGTGACGCGCGGGACCCAGCCCCTCGTGGAGTGCCTTGCCGCATGCGGCTGGAAGGAGGGGCTCGGCCCCCTTCCGCCCGCCTACTACAAGCGCTGCGGCGTGGCGGTGGGCAAGATGCTGAGGGACACGCTCTCTCCGGACGAGCAAATGATCAGGGCCTTCATGGTCTTGGTGGGGAAGGGAAGCCTGGCGGGCGCCGCGTCCGCCCTGGGCCTCTATGCCGAGGACTACGCGTATGACCTCATGCGCCTGGCCCCGCTGCTTGGCGTCTCGGCCGACCTTTCAACCTATGATGCCCTTGGCTCTGATGACCCGCAGGTCCTCTCCGCATGCCTGGGCGCGGTGCGCGACGTCGGCCGTGCCGGAGAGGTGGCGGCCTCAAAGGCCATGCGCCTTCTCGCCCAGCGCGGGGACTTCCTGAGGGCATCGCTTGCCGCCGAGGCCGCCGAGCCCGCCGTGGTCCATGACCTCGTGCTCAGGTACTCGTCTGGGTTTCTCAACGTGGGTAAGTGGCAACTGGTGAGAGACGCCCTGGCGGACGTGGACACGGTGGCCGGCCTGGACCCAGACCACGTGCGGCTGGTCAGGCACGCGCTGCTGGCTCTCACCAGGCCCTCGTCTCGTCCCTCCCAACACCCGAGTTCGCCGTCTGGCAAGGCCCAGCGCCTTGACGACGCCACCTTGTGTCTCTTCCTGGAGGCGAGGGGCGCCCAGGCCCGCGTCACGCACTTCGACGGGGCCGCGGAAGACGTCGGTCCCGTGGGGCGCGGCCTGGTCCTGCATCTCAGGGCCCTCTCGCTCGTGGACAAGGGCCGGTTCTCGGACGCAATCGCCCTCATGGGCTCCTCTCCCGATGCGGACGTGGGCGGCGTGGCGTCCCTGCTCCTTGCGCAGGACCGTGCCTTCTGCCTTCTGGCCTTGGGCGAGGTCGAGTCTGCCGCCTCGGCCATGGAGGGCGCGGAGGCCCTGGCGTCCTCTTTGGGCTGCAGGGGCATGTCCAGCTCCCTGGGCGCCCTCCGCTGCGCCGTGAGACTGGTCGCTGGCACCTCGATGCGGGGAGAGGAGATTGCGTCGGCGGCCCTGGCATGCGAGAAGTGCGAGAACGCGCTTGGCCGGATGCTGGCGCTTGGCGTCGGGGCCCTTTGGGACCTCAAGGTGGGAAACGACGCCCAGGCCTCTCTGCGCGGCCGCCTGCTGGCAAGGATCGCATCGCAGGCAGGACGGGGATACGCCCGTGACCTCTCGCGCGTCGTCTGCGCGCTGGCCGCGGCAAGGGCGGGGTCCCGCTTTGACTTTGGGCCCGACCCGTGGTCCTGCGAGGACGTGGGCGTCCTGGCCGAGGTGGTGACGGCGGCGCTCTCCGGGGAGGGCGTCCCAATAGTCTTCCCCTCTCCGCCTTCCAGCGTGATGTGGGTCATCGTGCCCCTGGTGCGAGACCTCGGGGACGTGTCCTCCCTGCTTAGGGAACAGGTGCCCAGTGAGTGGCGGGCCCGGGCCGCCGAGCTCGAGGAGCGCTGGGAGACCGCCGAGCTTCCGTGCTCTGCCCCCGCGGTGGCGCACGGGGCCTCGACCAGGCTCTCGCTGGTGGACGACCCTGGGCGTCACCGCGTGGAGGTGTGCCTGCTGGGCACCTTCTCGATGAGGGTGGGAGGCAGGCTCGTGGCCGACGGCCGCCTTGACCGCAGGGACGCCCGTACCGTCCTTGAGTTCCTCCTGCTCAAGGATAAGATGAGCGCCCAGCGCTACGAGGTCATTGCCCAGGTCTGGCCCGAGGACAACATGGAGAAGGGAGCGTCCAGGCTCTACCAGGCAACAACGGCCATACGGGGAGCCGTGAAGGAGATCGACCCCACGCTCGACATCTTCTCGGTCAGCAAGGCCCAGAAGTCCCTGGCGCTTGACCCGTCGCTGGTGAGCTGCGACGTCGACGAGTTCGAGGCCCAGGCCAAGCTGGCTCTTGAGCGCCGCGACCCGGCAACCACCATTCGCGCGGCGAGAAGGGCCGAGGAGCTCTATGGCGGAGACCTCTGCCGTCCGACCGTGGACGCCTCGGGTCTCATCTCCGCAAGGAGGATCGAGCTGCGCTCGCTCTACGTGGACGCCCTGGTCGCGGGTGCCGACGCCGCCCTGCAGACGGGGCGAGACGGGCTTGCGGTCTCCTTCGGGCGCGAGGCGGTCTGCGCGGACGACATGCGCGAGGACGCCTTCATGGCCTACATGAGGGCGTTGAAGGCGTCCGGCCGCGGGGCCGAGGCGAGCGCCGAGTACGAGAAGTACGCGCGGCGCGTGGTCCGCGTCCGCAAGCTGCCGCCGTCGCGAGAGCTCCGAGACCTCGCCAACAGGAGCATGGGCTTCTCGGCCAAGGAGCGCTACGAGCGCCGCAAGCTGCTCGTGGAGGATGCACGGGAGGTCGAGGTACTGCCGCTGCTGTCGCTGGATGCCGAGGACGAAGAGCGCCTCCTCATGGAGGGTTGACGCGTGTCGCGGTGCGCTTTTGGTGACAGGGCCTGTAGCAGGGGACAGCTGGCTGAAGGGCGGGTAAAGTTAAGAGCTGATTGCAACCGGTGGCCGGCTGGCCGCCTCGAATTCCAGAGGGAATCAAATGGCGAACTTTCTCTCCAAGATCCTCTCCTTTGGGTCCGACAAGGAGCTCAAGGAGTACAGGCGCATCACCGACGAGGTAAACGCACTCGAGCCGCGCTTTCACGCCATGAGTGACGAGGAGCTCTCCGGTCAGACCGCCGTCTTCCGCGAGCGCTACCAGAACGGCGAGACCCTGGATGACCTTCTTCCCGAGGCCTTTGCCGCCGTGAGGGAGGCGTCCCTGCGCACCGTTGGCATGCGTCACTTTGACGTGCAGGTCATCGGTGCCATTGCCCTGCACCGCGGCACCATCGCAGAGATGAAGACCGGCGAGGGCAAGACGCTCGTCTCCACGCTGGCCGGCTACCTCAACGCCATCCCCGGCGAGGGCGTCCACATCGTCACCGTCAACGACTACCTGGCCAAGCGAGACAGTGAGTGGATGGGCCGCATCTACCGCTTCATGGGCATGAAGGTGGGCCTGCTGCAGAACGGCATGAAGCTCAGCCTGAAGAAGCCCGCCTACGAGGCCGACGTCACCTACGGCACCAACTCCGAGTTTGGCTTTGACTACCTGCGCGACAACATGGTCACCAGGCCTGACATGCGCGTCCAGCGCGGCCACCACTACGCCATCGTGGACGAGGCCGACTCCATTCTCATCGACGAGGCCCGCACGCCGCTCATCATCTCCGGCGCCGGCACCAAGTCCGCCAGCACCTACAAGGACTTTGCCCGCGCCGTCCGTGGCCTCACGCCCGACGTGGACTTTGAGATGGACGAGGCCAAGCACACTATCGCCGCCACCGACGACGGCCTGAAGAAGATCGAGCGCGCCCTGGGCATCGATGACATCTACGCCGACGCCTCCGGTCAGCTGGTCAACCACCTGCAGCAGGCGCTCAAGGCCCAGTACATGTTCCACAGGGACCAGCAGTACGTGGTCACCGACGGCGAGGTCAAGATTGTCGACGAGTTCACCGGCCGCATCATGGAGGGCAGGCGCTACTCCGAGGGTCTGCACCAGGCCATCGAGGCCAAGGAAGGCGTCATTGTCCGCGAGGAGAACCAGACGCTGGCCACCATCACCCTGCAGAACTACTTCCTCATGTACGACAAACTCTCCGGCATGACGGGCACCGCCATGACCGAGGACGCCGAGTTCCGCGAGGTCTACCACATCCCCGTTCAGGTCATTCCGCCCAACAAGCCCGTCATCCGCGTTGACCACGACGACCTGGTCTACCGCTCCATCGAGGCCAAGTTCAACGCCGTGGCCGAGGACGTCACCGTCCGCCACGCCAACGGCCAGCCCTGCCTGGTGGGCACCGTCTCCATCGAGAACTCCGAGCGGCTCTCCCGCATCCTGGACAAGCGCGGCATCAAGCACAACGTGCTCAACGCTAAGTTCCATGAGCGCGAGGCGCAGATCGTGGCCCAGGCCGGCCGCGAGGGCGCCGTCACCATAGCCACCAACATGGCCGGCCGTGGCACAGACATCCTGCTGGGCGGCAACCCCGACCTCATTGCCGAGGATATTCTGCGCCAGCGCGACATCGACCCCGCCGAGGCAACTCCCGAGCAGCGCGCCGACGCCCTGGCCGAGGCCAAAAAGACCTGCTCGGCCGAGCGCGAGCACGTCGTTGCCGCCGGCGGCCTGTGCGTCATCGGCACCGAGCGCCACGAGAGCCGACGCATCGACAACCAGCTCCGCGGCCGCTCCGGCCGTCAGGGAGACCCCGGCGAGACCCAGTTCTACCTCTCGCTCGAGGATGACCTCATGCGCCTGTTTGGCGGAGACCGCATGGACAAGATCTCCGACATGATGGTCAAGACCGGCATGCCGGACGACCAGCCCATCCAGGCCAAGATGGTCACCAAGGCCGTGGAGAGCGCCCAGCGCAAGGTCGAGGAAGTCAACTTTGCCATGCGCAAGAACGTCCTTGACTACGACAACGTCATGAACACGCAGCGCCAGGTCATCTACGAGGAGCGCAACAAGATCCTGGACGGCAAGGACCTCATGGCCCACATCGACGAGGTCACCTACGACACCGTCCAGCGCAAGGTCGAGGAGTTCTGCCCCGAGAGCGCCTCCTCGGAGGAGTGGGACGTCCGCGGCCTCATGAGGTGGCTCTCCGAGCTCACTGGCTCCAAGGAGCTGCCCGAGGTCTCCGATGACGCCGACCAGGGCGAGGTCATGGAGACGGTGGACAAGTTTGTGGACGCCTGCTTTGCCGCAAAGGCGCAGCGCATTGGCGAGAAGCCCATGCACATGCTCTCCTCCCAGGTTATGCTTCGCGTCATCGACACGCGCTGGATGTCCTACCTGCAGGAGATGGACTACCTCAAGACGGGCATCGGCCTGCGTGGCTTTGGCCAGAGGGACCCGCTGGTGGAGTACAAGAGCGAGGCCTATGCGGCCTTCTCTGAGCTGGTCAACACCATGTACGAGGACTTCCTGCGTACCATCCTGCGCATCGAGGTTGTCAATCGCCCCGCGCCGGCCGCTGCTCCGTCTGACGCCGAGCCTGCCGAGCTGCGCGGGGCCCAGTACTCCGGCCCCTCCGAAGTCGACGGAGACCAGGGCTCCCGTCGCATGCCCGCCGCCCCCAAGGCCCCCGGCATGCCTCCCGTGCCCCAGGGCAAGAACCCTGGCGCAGAGAAGCCCAGGACCTACCGCAAGTCCGACGACCCGGACCCCTACGCCAACGTGGGCCGCAACGAGCCTTGCCCCTGCGGCAGCGGCAAGAAGTTCAAGAACTGTCACGGCAGGAACCGATAGATGGCTGACGTGACCAAGGAGACCCTCGACGCCCTGGCCGCAAGGCTCACCGAGGTCGAGGGGTACCTGCACATAGACGAGCGCCGTGGAGACGTGGCCAACCTCGAGGCCGCCAGCGCGGCCCCGGGGTTCTGGGATGACGCGGCGCACGCCCGCGACGTCATGGCCCGTCTTGCCTCCGCAAAGGATGACGTGGCCGGCATCGAGGCTGCCCACGCCAAGCTGGACGACGCCCTTGCCGCCTACGAGCTGGGCTGCGAGACCGAGGACGAGGACCTTCTTGCCGAGTCTGCCGAGCTGGTGGCCTCCCTAGAGAAGGACCTCTCGGAGCTCGAGCTCTCAAGCTGGTTCACCGACGAGCTCGACCACGGCGACGCCATCGTTACGGTGACGCCGGGCCAGGGCGGCCTTGAGGCGCAGGACTGGTGCGAGATGCTCTTTCGCATGTACCAGCGCTACTGCGACCGCCGCGGCTGGTCCGTCACCGTCAACGACGCCGAGCCCGGCGAGGTCATTGGCCTCGACCGCGCCATGTTCACGGTGAGTGGCAAGAACGCCTACGGCATGCTTCGCGCCGAGCAGGGTGTGCACCGCCTGGTGCGCATCTCTCCCACGGACGCCAAGAAGCGCCGCCAGACCACGTTTGCCGGCGTGGAGGTCCTGCCCGTCCTGCCGGACGACGTCGAGGTCGAGATTGACCCCAACGACCTGCGCATAGACGTCTTCCACGCCCACGGCCACGGCGGCCAGGGCGTCAACACCACCGATTCCGCCGTCCGCATCACCCACCTGCCCACGGGCATCGTGGTCACCTGCCAGAACGAGCGCAGCCAGATTCAGAACAAGGCCTTTGCCATGGGCGTCCTCAAGAGCCGCCTGTACGAGATGGAGCTCGCCCGTCGCGCGGAGGAGATCGACGAGCTGCGCGGCCCCAAGACCGACATCGGCTTTGGCAACCAGATCCGCAGCTACGTGCTCTATCCGTACCAGATGGTCAAGGACCTGCGCACGGGCGTGGAGACGGGCAACGTGGACTCCGTCCTCTCCGACGGAGACCTGGACAAGTTCATCGTCGGCTACCACCGCTGGTCAACGGGCGGCGGGGGGCAGCAGTGAGTCCCGCGCGCTGGCGCGTCTACGTGAGGGACGCGCTCCTAATCGTCCTGGGCTCGGCGGTCTTTGCCGTGGGCGTCGACTGCTTCGAAGTGCCCAACGGCCTGGCTGCGGGCGGCGTGACCGGCCTGGCCACGGTGTTCTACGCCCTGGCCGACGCCGCTGACTTCTACCTGCCCGTCGGCATGCAGACCATCGTGATGAACGTCTTCTTGCTGCTGCTGGTCATACGGTCGGGCAACCGCGGCTACATCGTCCGCACCATCGCTGGCATCATTGCATGTGGCCTGTTCACGGACGCTCTGGTGCCGGTGCTGCCGGTCCTGGGCAACGGTGACCTGCTGCTCTGCTCCCTCTGGGGCGGCGTCATCACGGGCATCGGCCTGGGCCTGGTCTTCAGGACCGGCGGCAATACCGGTGGCACGGATATTGTGGCGCAGCTCATTGCAAAGCGCCTGGGCATGCCGCTCGGCACGGCCGTCATGTTCGTGGACGGCGCCATCATCGCGCTCTCCGCGCCGGTCTTCTCCATTGAGAACGCGCTGTACGCGGCCATTGCCATGTACATCTGCGGCAAGGTGATTGACGCCGTGGTGGACGGCCCCCGTGCCGAGCGAGCCGCTTACATCATCTCCGAGCGCCATGCGGAGATTGCCAACGCCATCATGTACGACCTCAACCGCGGTTGCACCGAGCTGCAGGCCCGCGGCGTCTGGAGTGGCAACGACCGCCCCGTGCTCTTCTGCGTGCTGGGGCGCTCCCAGACCCCGCGCCTGAAGCAGATCGTCTCAGAGGCGGACCCTGAGGCCATCGTCATCATCTCCGAGGTCCACGAGGCCTTTGGCGAGGGCTTCGGCAGCATCGAGGGCTAGCCGCAGCCGCCCTTTGCATGCGATTGTGGTCCGTGACGGTGCCGGCTGCGCCCAAAATCGCATGCAAAGGGCGGGCCAAGCGGCGAGAAGTCCGCTAGCGCATGGCGGTGATGGGGTCGTAGTCAATGGGGGAGAGAACCGGCTCCACGCGCACGATTTCCTTGACGCCATAGGCCTTGAGGAGCTGCACCTGGTCGTCTGAGATGCCCGTGTCGGTGATGAGCAGGTCGATCTCGTCGATGGAGCCAAACTGGAAGCTCGAGGTCAGGCCGATCTTTGACGAGTCGGCCAGAATGACGTGCTGCTTTGAGTGCTCCAGCATGACGCTGTTGATGGCGGGCTCCGGCGAGGTGGCGCTCGTGAGACCAAAGTTTGCCGAGAGGCCCGTGCACCCCAGGAAGCTCTTTGCCGCGGTCACGCGCTTGATGGTCTCCATGGCAATCTCTCCGGTCATGGAGGCGCGCGGCGGCCTGATCTCTCCACCGGTCAGAAGAACGGACACGTTCTGGCGCTCCTCCAGCATGAGCGCCTTGCCGTTGTTGGTGATGACGGTGACGTCCTGGGCGGTGATGAACTCCAGCAGGCCCAGCGCCGTGGAGCTGGTGTTGATGAAGATGCAGTCGCCGTCCTCCACGTGACGGGCGGCCTCCCGCGCGATGGCCTTGTTGGCGCGAATCTGGCGGGAGCCCGACGGGCGGCCGAAGGGGTTGAGCAGCGTGGCCGTGCCGTACTGCCGGGTGAGCACCTGCTGGCTCTCCAGATAGTCAAGGTCGCGGCGGATGGTGAGGGCAGAGATGTCAAAGTGCTCAGCCAGCTCGGCAACGCTAACTTGCCCTCGCACCTCCAGAATCGCCGTAATCTCGTCTCTCCTACTTGCCACAAGGGCCTTGCTGCGCTTCATCTATCCGGTCCTCCGGGGTCGATTTATATGATTATTGCGTCCTGTAGAACGCTCAACCAATCATATATATTAGATAAATCAAACATGCACGACAAGTGTCAAAGCCTTACCTGTCTTTTATTAACGAACGTTCTTATAAAACGCGCATAAAACTCATTAACAATGCGTCTACCTGCTGTTATCTAGAGAATAACCGTTCGAATATCACAGGTGTGGAATCGATTTCTCTGGTCATAAAAAAATTAGCGAAGCAGTTTTGCGAGGAGAAAAAGAGCGCAAAATATGAAAAAATCGTTGACAAGAAGCCCCAAAAGCACGAAATTAATGAACGTTAATAAGGCCTGTCCACAGGTGCGCCCGCAAAGGCGCGGAGGGGCAGGACGAGAACGACTAGGAAAGTCGAGGTGAGTGCATTGTTGAGCGATCTTCTGGACGAGAGCCTCGTCGCGCTTAACGTGGAGGCCTCTGACTGGGAGGACGCCATCAGGAAGTCCGCCCAGCTGCTGGTCGACGCCGGCAAGGTCACGCCGGCCTACGTTGACGACATCGTCAAGGGTGTCAACGAGCTCGGTCCCTACATCGTCATCACCGAGCACGTCGCGCTGCCGCACGCCCGCCCGGAGTCCGGCGCCCTGGAGTCTGCCGTGGGCATCGTGACCCTGAAGGAGCCGGTCGAGTTTGGCTCTGCCGACAATGACCCGGTGAAGTTCCTGTTCCCGCTCTCCGCCAAGGATTCCGACAGCCACCTGAGCGCCCTGCAGTCCTTGGTCGAGCTCCTGAGCGACCCTGACTTCTTCGCTCAGCTCGAGAGCGCCGCTACGCCTAAGGATGTCGTGGACCTCGTCCACGCTAAGGAAGGGAAGTAAAGAAAATGGCCAAGACCTATCACGCTCTCGTTTGCTGCCGCGCCGGCATGGGCTCTTCCATGATGCTCAAGATCAAGATTGATCAGGTCATCAAGGAGAACAACCTCCCCGTCGAGACCGAGCACGGCAACCTCGACTCCCTCATCGGCTTCACCGGCGACCTGGTCATCACCATGTCCGACCTCACCGATGAGCTCAACGCCGACGAGCGCGTTCCTTCCGCCATCGGCATCACCAACATCGTCGACAAGGCCGAGATGAAGCAGAAGCTCGAGGCCTGGCTCGCCGAGCACGCCGAGTAAATAACTCCGCCGCTAATCCCTTTTCTTCAATTTAGCAACTAGCTCACCACCCGCCGAATCGGGTGGGTGGTGAGCATTGCGCTCGTTTTGAGATTCCTATCTGAGTAGGTCCTGCCAACATCAAGTCTCGCTGAAAGGAGAACAGCAATGGTTAACGCTATTCTCATGCAGCTCAGGGACACGGCCGTCATCATGGGCGTCATCGCCCTCGTCGGCCTCCTGCTGCAGAAGAAGTCCGCTGTTGACGTCTTCTCGGGCACCGTGAAGACCATCATCGGCTTCCTCATCTTCAACATCGGTTCTGACGCCATGAGCGCTCAGATCACCATCTTCTCTGACATGTTCAGCCGCGCCTTCCAGGTGTCCGGCGTCGTGACGCAGGTCGAGGTCGCTACCGCTCTCGCCCTGAACACCTACGGCACCGAGGTCGCCCTGGTCATGGTCCTCGGCTTCATCATGAACCTGGTGTTCGCCAAGATCACCCCGTTCAAGGCCGTCTTCCTGACCGGTCAGCACTTCCTGTACTTTGCCTGCGTCCTGGCCCTGGTCTTCATCGCCCTCGGCGCTCCGATGTTCGTCACCGTCATCCTCGGCGGCGTCGTCCTCGGCTTCTGCGGTGCTGCCCTGCCTTCTCTGTGCCAGCCCTTCGTTAACAAGCTGACCGGCACCGACAACATCGCTATCGGCCACTTCAACTGCATCGGCTACGCCTTCTCCGGCTACGTGGGCAAGCTCTTCGCCAAGAAGAACGAGTCCGAGACCGAGAAGGAGGAGAAGCAGCTCCCCGAGTTCTTCAAGCTCTTCAAGGACTTCGTCTTCTCCGTGGCCCTGTTCATGGTCGTGCTGTTCTACATCGTGACCCTCGCCTGCTTCTTCACCGGCCACTTTGGTGACCAGCTCGCCAACGGCAAGGCCTTCACCTCCTACTTCGGCAACGACATCTGGTGGATCTGGCCGTTCCTCGCTGGCCTCAAGTTCGCCGCCGGCATGTCCGTCCTGGTCTACGGCGTCCGTCAGTTCATCGCCGAGATCACCGCTGCCTTCGTCGGCATCTCCGAGAAGCTCATCCCGGATGCCAAGCCGGCCGTGGACTGCCCCGCCATCTTCCCGTTTGCTCCTAACGCCGTCATCATCGGCTTCATCGGCTCCTTCCTCGGTGGCCTTGTCGCCATGGCTCTGATGGTTGCCTTCCACAGCGAGACCATCATGATCCCCGCTGCCGGCATCTGCTTCTTCTCCGGCGGCACCTGCGGCGTCTGCGGCTACGCCTACGGTGGTTGGCGTGGCGCCCTGCTGGGCTCCTTCCTCGTCGGCATCGTTCTTTGCGCTGGTCCGCTGGTCCTGTACCCGGCCTTCGCCAACCTGGGAATCGCTGGCGCTTCCTTCCCGAACGTCGACTACAACATCGTCGGCTCCATCATCTACGGCATCGGCAGCATCTTCGCCTAAGCCTGGTCTCGGGAATGCACTACCTACTCAGCTCTGAGGTCTAATGCCGAGGGCGCCCGTGGTAGCCCCACGAGCGCCCTCGCTTGTATCGCATCAAACGTTTAGCAAGTACGGCAATCGCCGCCTACCATCCAAGAGGGGAGAAGAACATGGGTCTTGAGGACATCACGCACAAGCAGCTCGGCGGTCTCTTCGTCCAGGTTCTTGACCAGGCACCCGTGGTTCTCATGGCTCAGGCCGCCGGCTTTGACTTCCTCTTCTTCGATGGCGAGCATGGCGACATTGACCAGAGTCGCCTGAGCAGCGTCATGCTGCTGGGCAACTCGCTCGGGATCCCCTCCATCGTCCGCGCCCCGCAGCTCGCGAGGGCCGACGTCTCCAGGATGCTTGACCTGGGCGCTTCCGGCGTCATGGTCCCCATGGTCGAGACCGCTGCACAGGCAAGGCAGCTGGTCCAGTGGGCCAAGTACCCTCCCGTCGGCACGCGCAGCTACTCCGGCGGCGCCCACACGGGCTATGGCCCCAGCGGCCACCACGTCCAGAACATGTCCCGCGCCAATGTCTCCACGCTTGCCATCGCCCAGATCGAGACCGTCGAGGGCGTCCACAACGTCCGCGACATCCTCGCCGTCCCCGGTCTTGACGCTGCCATCGTTGGCCCCTGCGACCTGGCCATCTCCATGGGTCGCCCCGACGAGGTGGGTTGCCCCGAGGAGCTCGCGCTCATCGACGAGGTCCAGGCCGCCTGCGCCGCCGCTGGCAAGGGCTTTGGCATCATTGGTGGGAACGCTCTTCTCGCCAGGTATGCGGGGAACATTAACCTCATGGTCTCCGCGATAGACACGCACATCCTCAGAGACGCGCTTGCCGGCGCGGCCTCCGAGTACCAGAAGATCCGCGCGCAGGCCAAGTAGCAACCCTGCGACAGAAGGTGAGACATGTCCAAGAACTCCAAGAAGAGGTCGGCCACCGAGGCCGCCAAGGCCGGAACCAAGGCTGACGAGCAGAAGATGAGCGCGGCCGACACCGCCAAGGCCGTCTCCGAGAACGTCCTTGAGGACATGCTCGGCATCGGCGTGGAGAAGCCCGCCGACCCCGAGCTCCCCGACGAGGAGATGGAGCTTGAGGTTGAGGAGGACCGCAAGCGCCTGCTGCTGCAGGGCCTGGGCATGTTGGCCATCTCAATCGCGCTTCTCTTTGTGGCGCTGGGTGCCTGGGCCGCCGCCAACATCACCGGCAACGTGGTCCTTCTCCTCGTGCTGATCTTTGACCTCACGGCCGTCTGGTTTGTGTGCAAGGGCATGGGCAAGCGCTTCAACCGCTACGCCTCCCGCGTGCACGTGGTTGACTTCGGCCGCCGCAACATCCTTCTGTACCTCAAGTCCGACCCCAAGAAGGCCCAGGTCGTGGTCTACAAGGACATCAAGAACTACAAGCTCATCCGCCAGGGCGGCTCGCTGCGCCTGCTGCTTGCCGGCAACTGGGTCACCCACCCCTCCGGCTACCAGCTCGTTGACATCAACCGTCCCTTCATGAAGGACTCCCTGGACGGCCTTGCCGCCCAGATCAAGGACGTCATGAGGGAGCACCGCGTGAACGAGCGCAGTTAGTCGCCCGCACGCCACCAATCGCTTATCGGTGGGCCCTCCGCGCGTGGGCCCAGAAATGAAGGAGGAATAGCATGGCAACAGATAAGGAGCAGGTTCAGGAGTTCCTGAGCATTGCCAAGGAGTCCGTGGACGAGTACGTCGCGGGCATTGACTTTGCGGCCCTCTCCGCCGCGAAGCAGCTCATCCTTGCCGCCGAGGCCAAGGGTAACCGCCTGCACGTCACGGGCATCGGCAAGCCGGGCCACGTCTCGGGTTACGCCGCGTCGCTCTTCAGCTCCACGGGCACCCCGACCTATGAGCTTCACGGCACCGAGTGCGTTCACGGCTCCGCCGGCCAGACCAGGCCGGGCGACGTCGTGATCGCTATCTCCAACTCCGGCGAGACCAACGAGCTCAAGGCCACCGTCACCTGCCTTAAGGGCGTGGGCGTCCACATCATCGCGCTTACCGGCAACCCCAACAGCTGGCTTGCCAATGAGGCCGAGGTCGCGCTCATCGCCGGCGTCAAGCAGGAGGGCGACTCCATGAACAAGCCGCCCCGAGCTTCCATCCTGGCCGAGATCATTGAGCTCCAGTGCCTCTCGATCCTCCTTCAGAACGAGTTCGGCCTTGACCCGAAGCAGTACGTCAAGTGGCACCCGGGCGGTGCGCTCGGCGCTTCTTGCCGTGAGGACAAGTAACCAACGTTGCAAATAAACCCCAGTTCAAACAGGAGTTAGCATGTCCAAGTTCCAGGGCGTCATCGTCCCCATCGTCACCCCGTTCAACCGTGACGACGCGCAGACCATCAACTACGAGGCCGGCGAGAAGCTCGTCGAGAAGATCATCGCTGCCGGCGCCGACGGCATCTTCACCTTTGGCTCCAACGGCGAGTTCTTCGTGTGCACCCCCGAGGAGAAGATCGCCTTCTCCAAGTTCGTCATCGAGAAGGTCAACGGCCGCGTTCCCGTCTACGTGGGCACCGGCGCCTGCTCCACCCGCGAGGCCATCGAGATGTCCAAGCAGGCCGAGGCCATTGGCGCCGACGCCCTCTCCGTCATCAACCCGTACTTCATGGGCATCAGCGACGACCAGCTCAAGAACTACTTCACCATGGTCGCCGAGAGCGTGAACATCCCCGTTATGCTCTACAACATCCCCAAGTGCACCGGCAAGAACATCGCCCCCGAGGTCGTGGCCGAGCTCGCCAAGGTGGACAACGTCAAGGGCGTCAAGGACAGCTCCGGCAACCTCGAGAACCTCCAGGGCTACATCGACGCTGCCAAGGGCAACGACGTCGACGTCCTCGTCGGCTCCGACGGCAAGATCTCTGCCGCCCACGCCATGGGCGCCGCGGGCGCCGTCGCGGGCACCGCGAACCTGATCACCGACGTCGTCGTCAACCTCTGGCGCGCCCTCGAGGCCGGCGACGCCGCCGAGGCCGAGCGCCTGCAGGCCGAGATCGAGCCGATTCGCGACGTCCTGCACCTCGGCTCCACCCCGCAGACCCTGAAGCGCTCCCTCGAGCTCGCTGGCTACGAGGTCGGTCCCGCCCGCTTCCCCGTTACCGAGGTCGCCGACGGCATCGACGAGAAGTGCATCGCCATGCTCGACCACTACGGCATCGCTCACAAGTAATTCGGTGCTTTCAAACAGGTTTTAAGTGAGGAGAAGAGCCATGATCCTTCAGAAGGCTTCCGTCACCAAGGCGCTTTACGAGACCGGCGCGTTTGCCGTCGTCCGCGTCCCCACCGTCGAGCGCGGCTGTGAGATCGCCGAGGGCCTGATCCGCGGCGGCGTCCACGCCATGGAGATCAGCTACACCCTTCCGAACGCCGGTGAGGTCATTGCCGGCATCAAGGAGAAGTTCGGCGATCAGATGATCGTCGGCGCGGGCACCGTCATGGAGGCGACGACCGCCCGCCTGGCCATCATGTCCGGCGCTCAGTTCATCGTGGCCAACATGATGAGCGACGAGGTCGCGAGCATCTGCAACCTCTACCAGATTCCCTACGCCCCCGGCTGCACCACGATGACCGAGGCCAACCACGCGCTCTCCATCGGCTCCGCCTTCATCAAGTGCTTCCCGATCTCGAACACCTACGGTCCCCAGCTCGTGGGCCTCTTCAAGACCCCGACGCCCTGGATGCCCCTCATGATCTCGGGCGGCATCAACCTGGATAACCTCGCCACCTGGGTCAAGTCCGGCGCCGAGTGCTACGGCATGGGCAGCCTGCTGACCAAGGGCACCGCCGACGAGATCGCCGCCAACGCCGCCCAGGTCCGCAAGATCATTGACGAGACCCGCGCCAGCATGTAATAGCGCTTCTTGCCGTTTGAGCTCCGAGCGCCACGAATTCGGCGTCCTGGTACGCGTTTGCTGCCAGGACGCCGTTTTTCGTAGCGCAACGGCCTGTGCCGCTTCCCCTGAGCCGAGAAATGCGGCCGTTGGCACAAAATCCCTGCCATCGCCTGCATTTCTCGGCTCAAAGGCCCTTCCGTTCTGCCAAACCCCGCAATCTGAGGCTCCTCTCCAGGCGAGAAGCACCTCCGCCCGCGCTCCCTCGCCATCCCACAGGGTGTATGCTCTTTCCATCTGGCTTGTGGAACCGATTCCATGCGGCCAATGCACGCGCAAGTACGCAAAACAGAAGGGAGAAACATGAAGTTCTTCATCGACACCGCCGACCTCGACGAGATCAGCGAGGCGCTCTCCTGGGGCTGCCTTGCCGGCGTCACCACCAACCCGAGCCTGTACGCCCGCACCGGCGGCAAGCTCGCGGACTTCGAGGACCACATGGTCAAGATCGCCAAGATGTGCGACGGCTTGCCCGTCTCTGCGGAGTCTCAGGCCAAGACCATCGAGGGCATGATCGAGGAGGGCCGCCACCTGGCCTCGCTTGCCCCCAACATCGTGGTCAAGCTTCCCATCTGCGCCGAGGCGCTGGCCGCCACCCACACGCTGGCTGCCGAGGGCGTCCGCATCAACATGACGCTGATCTTCTCCGCCCCGCAGGCCCTGCTGGCCGCCAACGCCGGCGCCCGCTACGTGAGCCCCTTCGTCGGCCGCTTCGATGACATCGGCGAGGACGGCATCTCCGAGCTGGCCAATGTGGTCACCTGCATCCAGAACTATGACTGGACGGGCAAGAACGTCGACGACGAGGTCGAAATCATCACCGCCTCCGTCCGCACGCCCAACCACGTGACCCAGGCCGCCCTCATGGGCGCAGACATTGCCACCGTGCCCTTCGGCGCCCTCAAGAAGTGCCTTAAGCACCCCCTGACCGATCAGGGCATGGCCTCCTTCGATGCCGACTGGGCCAAGGTCGTCGCCGCCCAGTAATCCGCAAAAGTTGACAAAGAAAGTTGACAAAGGGACAGTCCCTTTGTCAACTTCCAGGCCAAACGCGCTTCTCGCCGTACCCGGGACCTTCTTGCCTTTATGGCGAGAAGGTCCCTTCTGTGTGGCGGCCCTGTGTGTGCCGCAGGCTCGCTACGTGGCCTTTGGTAGAATTGCGAACGTATTGCCCAATCCGATATTCGGAAAAGGAGCTCCTGTGGCCAACCACTTTCGCACCACTGAGCGACAGGGGTCGGACGACACGGGCCGTGTGCTCAACGTCGTGCCGGATGCCAATCCGCAGGTAAACGCGGCAGATGACGCCTTTGCCCCCGTGCCCGTCTCAACCGATCAGTTTGACGTGATCGGCGCCGACGAGCCCGAGGCCGTGCACGTCGTCACCGCCAGCGAGCCCGCGGACCCCACCGAGCAGCCTGGATTCACCAGCGTCTTCGCGCCCCTGGCAAGCGATGACTCCCCGGCTGTCTCTCGCACCGGCGTCCCGACCATCTCGTTCAAAAACGTATCACTCGTCTACCCGGCCCAGCCCAACAAGCCCGCTCTCGACGGTGTCAGCCTCGACATCTACCCCGGTGAGTTCGTCTTTGTCGTCGGCCACTCCGGCTCCGGCAAGTCCTCCCTGCTGCGCCTCATCACGCGCGAGCAGCGTGCCACCGGCGGCCAGATCATCGTGGCCGGCCAGGACCTGGGCAAGATGAAGAACAAGAAGGTCCCGTACCTGCGCCGCCAGATCGGCACCGTCTACCAGGACTTCAAGCTCCTGCCCGACAAGACGGTCTACGAGAACGTGGCCTTTGCCCTGGAGTGCATCGGCAAGCCGCGCTCCGTCGTGAAGGCGCAGGTCCCCGAGGTGCTGCGCCTCGTCGGCCTGGGCGAGAAGATGGACAACTTCCCCGACCAGCTCTCCGGCGGAGAGCAGCAGCGCGTCTCTGTGGCCCGCGCCATGGTCAACCGCCCGCCGCTGCTCGTCTGCGACGAGCCTACCGGCAACCTCGACCCGGCCATCTCGCTGGGCATCATGAAGCTGCTGGACCGCATCAACCGCGCCGGCACCACCGTCGTCATGGCCACCCACGACCGCGAGATGGTCGACTCCATGCGCAAGCGCGTCATCGCCCTGGAGGCCGGCCACGTGGTCCGCGACCAGGAGAAGGGAGGCTACGGCTACTATGGCGCCCTCTAACATTGGCTACTCCCTGAGGGAGTGCGGCCACCACTTCCGCCGCAACTGGACCACGGTCCTCGGCGCGGTGGTCACCATCTTCCTCTCGCTCTTCATCATCGGCCTCTTCGTCCTGGGCTCCGTCATGATCAACAACATGGTGGGCAGCGTCGAGGACACCGTCACCATCCAGGCCTTCCTCTCCGACGATGCGGACCAGTCGGCCGTCACCGCCTTCCAGACCAAGGTCCAGGGCTGGGACAACGTGGAGTCCGTCACCCACAAGGACAAGGACCAGGCGCTCGAGGAGTACCGCACGTCCATGTCCAACCGCAACGCGGCTGACGCCGTCGCCGCCCTTGACGGCGAGAACCCCCTGCCGGCCTCCCTGGTCATCAAGCTGTCCGACCCGCAGCAGGTGGAGGACACCGCCCAGAAGATCATCGCGGACACGGACTTCCAGTCCATCTGCGACGACGCCGACAACCCCGCCGGCGACGTCAACTACGGTCGCCAGACCGTCGAGCGCCTGTTCAGCGTTGCCAACTACATCCGCATCGCTGCTGTGGTGCTGGTTGCGCTGCTGACCTTCGTGGCCTTCGTGTTTATCAACAACACCATCTGCCTGGCCATCACCGCCCGCAGGCGAGAGATCGCCATCATGAGGCTCGTCGGCGCCTCCAACGGCTTCATCCGCGGGCCCTTCCTTATGGAGGGTACGCTGGAGGCCCTTATCGCCGCGCTTCTGGCCATTGGCGCGCTGGCCGCCGGCAGCAACGCCCTTCTGGGCAAGCTGTCCGACACCCTGAGCTTCCTCTCGTTTGACATCGCCCAGCCAACGGTCTTTGCCACCTACGGCCTGCTTCTGGCCATCGGCGTCATCATCGGCCTGTTTGGCTCCGCCATGGCAATGAGGCGTTACCTCAAGGTCTAGGCCGGGTATCATCAAGCTAGTTCGGGGGCGGCGCGAGCCATTCGCGTCGCCCCCTTCTTGTAGGACGCAACGTTGGGGAGAAGAGCATGGCGCGCAAGAGGCCGCATCACGGAAGCACCAGACGGGGCCGCACGCAGGGGCCTCGCAGGCCGCGCAAGGTCCTGACCGGCATCCTGCGCGTGCTGCGCCCCGGCGTGGCCGTGGTGGAGACGTCCGAGGGCACCTTCGACGTGGCTCGCCAGGGCCTGCGCGAGGCCATGAGCGGAGACGAGGTGCAGGTGTTCCTGGCCGACGGCAGGGGCGGCCGAAAGGCCATCGTCCACTCCGTGCTGCAGCGGTCTACGCAGACCTTCATCGGCCGCTTTGGGCAGGCCGGGCCCCTGGGCGCCGTCGTGCCGCTGGACACCCGTATGGGGCACGACTTCTTCGTGGTGCCCGAGGACCCCAGCCCGCGCTGGCTGGGTGTGGCCGAGGGCGACGTCGTGGTGGCCCGCATCACGGAGTACCCCACGCGCTACACGGCCGCCACGGTGACGCTCGACCGCCGCGTGGGTTCCGCCGACGAGCTGGACATGAACATAGAGTCCGTCATTGCCTCCCATGGCCTGGCCACGGACTTCTCGCCGTCGACGCTTGCGGAGGCCGAGGACGTGGTGCCCGCGGTGGGGGAGGCCCTGGCGGCCGAGCCGCGCCGCCGCGACCTGCGCGACGTGCCCTGCGTGACCATTGACCCCGCCGACGCGCGCGACTTTGATGACGCGGTTGGCGCCCGCCGCCTGCCCGACGGTGGCTTTGAGCTGGACGTCCACATTGCCGACGTCACGCACTATCTGCCGTGGGGCAGCTCCATGGACCTGGACGCCCGGGCGCGCACCTGCTCGGTCTACCTGGTGGACCGCGTGATTCCCATGCTGCCGGAGCGCCTCTGCAACGACGTCTGCTCGCTGCGTCCGCAGGAGGACCGCCTGGCCATGACCGTCCGCATGCGCCTTGACGCCCGCGGCCGCGTGACCGGCTACGACGCCATGGCCTCGGCCATCCGCTCCAACGCGCGTCTGTGCTACGACGAGGTGGATGCTCTTCTGAGCGGACGCTCCAGCGCCGCCGACCTGCCCGCAGACCCAGCCGAGAAGGACCAACTGGCAGAGATGCTGCGCGTCCTGGACCAGATCCGCGAGCTGCGCGAGCGCGTGCGCGCCGAGCGCGGCGCCATCGACTTCGAGACGCGCGAGGCCAAGGTGACCCTGGATGCCGACGGCCACCCCACCGGCGTCACCGTGCGCCAGCGCAGCCACGCGACGGGCCTGGTGGAGGAGGCCATGCTCCTTGCCAACGAGTGCGTGGCCAAGATCTTGGCTGACGCCGAGGTGCCCGCCGCCTTCCGCGTGCACGAGCGGCCCTCCGCCGAGGACCTGCGCCGTACCATCCTGCCCCTGGACGAGATGGACATCCTTGAGGAGGGCGACGCCGCGGCGCTTCTTGCCGGGGACCCGTTTGCCATCAGCCGCGTTCTGGAGCGCGCCCGCGGGACCAGCGGAGAGTACCTGGCCAGCGCCCTCCTGCTGCGCGCCCAGCGCCGCGCCACCTACCTACCGCACAACGAGGGCCACTACGCCCTGGGAGCGTCCGCCTACTGCCACTTCACGTCTCCCATCAGGCGCTATCCCGACGACGTGGTGCACCGGGCGCTCAAGGCGCACCTGGCCGGCAAGGACGGCGGCCGCGAGCAGCGGGCCGTCGAGCGCGTGCTCCCGCAGCTCTGCGAGGCCTGCTCTTCCATGGAGCGCACCGCCGACGCCGCCGCCCGGGACTCGCAGAAGATCAAGATGGCCGAGCTCTACGAGGGTCGCATCGGCCAGGTGGAGAGGGGTGTGGTCTCCGGCTGCGAGCGCTTTGGCGCCTTTGTGAGCCTTGACGAGACCTGCGCGGAGGGGCTTCTCCCCGTGCGGGCCCTGGGCCACGAGTGGTACTCCTACGACGAGGACCGCATGGCCCTGGTGGGGGAGTCCACGGGCACCGTCTGGCGCCTGGGCCAGCGCGTTGAGGTGGAGGTCGCCGGCGTGGACGTGGCCCGTGGGCAGATAGACTTCCGCCTGCCGGAGCGCCCTGGGCGCTAGCCCGGCGGGCGCCGTCGGCCGTCGCTGCTATAGAATCGATGCGTAAAACCAGCGCGCAAGCGCCAAAACTTGGAGGATTGATGACTGACCAGACCGGCCTCACCGAGCAGCTCGAGCGCTGCGAGGGCCTCATGCTGCAGGGCCAGGACGAGCAGGCCGCCGAGCTTCTCGCCCACCTTGCCGAGGACGCCGAGGAGTACGTGGACAAGAACTGCCCCACCACCGACGAGCTGCAGTGGTTCAGCTTCCCCACGCTCTTCGAGCGCCTGGCGTACCGTCGCGTCGAGAAGGACCCGCGCGAGCTGCGCTCCGTGGGCGAGCCGCTCGACCGCCTCTACAACGACCTGGCCCTGGCTAACGTCCACGTGGGCGACTACGACGCCGCGGCCGCGGCGCTCAAGGGCGCCATCCGCTGGAACCCCATGGACTGCGGCAGCCGCCTCAACCTGGCCGACCTCTACCGCGTCGATGGCGACATGCAGGAGTTCCTGGCCCTCTCGTTCAGCGTCTTCGAGCGTGCGAGCGAGGCGCGCCACCTGGCCCGCGCCTTCGTGAACTTTGCCAGCTGGTTTGAGGTCAGCGAGAAGCCCCAGACGGCCGCCGCGGCCCTGCGCGCGGCGCGCAACTTCGGCGTGCGGGACGGTGCCCTCGAGGCGGCGCTAGACCAGGCCGCCGGCACCGACCGCGACCCCGACCTGGTCGACGACGCCCAGATGCGCGAGCTTCTTGCCGCCGAGGGGCTGCCTGACGGTGCCAACGCCGACATTGCCGTCTGCCTGCTCATGTGCGCAGGTGACGCTGCCCGCGATGGGGACCGCAACACCGCTGCCGCCCTCACCCTGCGTGCCCGCGACCTGGTGGGCGAGCCTGCCTGCAAGGCGCTGCTGGAGCTCATCAACTCCACCGACGAGGACGGCGAGGAGTAGCCATGGCCTTCCAGAAGCGAGAGAAGAAGACCATTGCCCGCAACAAGGCCGCTCGCCACGAGTACTTTGTGGACGAGACCTTCGAGGCGGGCCTGGTGCTCACGGGCACCGAGGTCAAGAGCCTGCGCGAGCGTGCCTGCCAGATCACCGACGCGTTCTGTCTCATCCGCGGGCAGGAGGCATACCTGCACGGCGTGCACATCCACCCGTACTCAAACGGCGGCGTGTGGAATGTTGACCCGGACCGCAAGCGCAAGCTGCTGCTGCACCGCAACCAGATTGACTACCTGGACGGAAAGCTCCGCCAGAAGGGCATGGCCCTGGTGCCGCTGGAGCTCTACTTTGACGAGCATGGTCGCGTCAAGCTTGCCATTGGCCTGTGCCGCGGCAAGAAGCTCTACGACAAGCGAGCCGACATGGCCCGCCGCGACTCCGACCGAGAAATCGCCCGCGCCCTCAAGGAGATGAACCGCTAGCTGGTCTTGCGCCAGCGCGGGTCCGTGAGGGTCCT
>ERZ824488.528-NODE-528-length-49140-cov-8.303963_pt1 | contig 49140 bp, 39 predicted proteins | sample MGYA00519936_ERZ824488 | MGnify/ENA primary metagenome ERZ824488 (study PRJEB31778, sample SAMEA3449153) | human gut metagenome | biome: human gut; feature: human-associated habitat; material: faeces | place: United Kingdom | collected 2010/2012 ... | reverse complement strand
TTAACAGACCTTGATTTAAGCGGTTTTAACACATCAAATGTAACTGATATGAGTAGTATGTTTTATGGTTGTTCATCTTTAACAAGTTTAAAATTGAGTAATTTTAACACATCAAATGTAACTGACATGAGATTTATGTTTTATAATTGTTCATCCTTAACAGACCTTGATTTAAGCGGTTTTAACACATCAAATGTAACTGATATGAGTAATATGTTTTCTTGGTGTGCAAACCTGATAATGTTAGATTTAAGTAATTTTAATACATCAAATGTAACAGAAATGCATAGTATGTTTTGTTATTGTTCATCTCTGACTAACTTAGATTTAAGTAGTTTTAATACCTCTAACGTAACAATTATGCAGTCTATGTTTTCTGACTGTTCATCATTAACAAGTTTAGATTTGAGTAATTTTAGTACATCAAATGTAATGATTATGTTAAATATGTTTCGTGATTGTTCAAAGCTAACGACGACAATCAATATAATTGGTAGTAGAGTAACAAATTATAGTTCTATATTTTATGGCGCTGCAACTGATCCTAATGCCAAAATAACAGTTAATTATATTGCAGCATTAGATACAATTGCTGAAGGGCAAACACAAAGTCTAATAGATAAAATGATTGCAACCAAATCATCTAATAGTAATGTAGTAAAAGGAAAACAAATATAATGATTAATCTTCTATAATAATAGAAGATTTTTTTTTATAAAAAATTATTTTTTTTAATTATGACATAATGCATATAAAAAATGATTATGGAAGAAATATATAAATTAGTAGAAAAGAAAGAGCCAAATATATGTCAAATAGCTTGCTATAAAGATAACAAAAAACATATTCAGAAAATTGGAAAAATTATAAACATAATGATGTAGTTCATATAATGTCCGCAACTAAAAGTATTGTATTTTTATTATTTGGAAATAGGAAACGTGAAACCTTATTATGCAAAAACTAAAGAAGCACATAAAGAGTTTATAATGAATAGAAAATTAAAATCACATATTTGGTTTGTAGATGTTAGAGAAGTTGGAACTATATGATATGGACTGTGTTTATCAGCAAATGATTTAGCTCGAATAGGTTTATTATGTTTAAATAAAAGAAAATATAATGGTAAACAAATAATTTCTGAAAATTATATTGATGAAATGATAAAATAAACAGTATAAAATGGCAATTTTAGGGGAATATCATATGGATTATTATGGTAGATTATTGATTCTAAAAAAATATATACCGCAATAGGTAATAGTGCTAATATATATAAATAATTCTAATAACTTTGTATGTTGAATAATAACATATTTTGAGCCTTCAATATTTGATAGGATTGATTTTACACAAAAATATTTAGATAAATAGAACTCAACTTATGCTTTAGTTTTTTCAACCTTTAATTTATTGATATTCTATATAGTGACTAGTACAATAAGAAAGAAAGGAGAGATAAAATGAAAAAAAGTATACTATTAGTAATAGTAAGTGTTTTAATCGGAGGATTTGGTGGTTTTTTAATATTTCATAATACCGAAAAACCATTACCTAAACAAGAAAAATCAGAGGGGTTAAGAGGTACATATGATATTGATAAAAATATTAATGAAAAAACAATTGATAACTATTTAGGAAGAAAAGATACCGTATATCGTGATGTTAGATTATTAGAAGATACAGCAACTTGGGAAAATAAAGGTGGTGAAAGAAACTTAACAGGATTTGTAGAAGGTTTTGAAGTAATACCATATGCTTATTTAACTGAATTCCCACAAGCTTATATTGATCAAAAAACAAGTGAAAATGTAACAGGATTATATAAAGGTAAAACTTTATTTAGTTTAGATGAAGAAGGAAATTATATCCCTAATTATAAAGAATCAATGGAAATATTAGAGTATTTATTTCCAAAAGATAAAAACATATTTATAATGTGTGGAGCTGGAGGATATGCTAATTTTACAAAACAAATGTTAGTAAAATTAGGATGGGATAAAGAAAAAATATATAATGTTGGTGGTTATTGGAACTATGAAGGAAATCGTAGTATAAGTACTGTAAATAATAATGGCAATGAAATAAAATATGATTTTTGGAAAGTAAATTATCATAATATTGATTTTAATAAATTAACAAAAATAGAAAAATAGTGTAAGAATTATCTTACATTTTTTTATTAAAATGATATAATGAGTGAGGTGATAGTATGGAAAATTATAAATGTTTAATTGCTTCAAAAGACCTTATAATTAAAAAGTGGGATCAAGAAATTGAAAACCATAATCATGCAAATGATTGGATTATGTTTAAAGAAGAATCACTTAATAATTTAGAAACAAGAATAGTATATATGGGACTAATTGATGAGAAAATTATAACTGAAGCAACAGCAATAATATCAGAAAATGATTTAAATATGCAAAATAAAGATAATTTAGTTGGAAATGGTAAGGTTTATTTAACTGCTTTTAGAACAAAGAAAGAATATGAAAATAAAGGGTACTTTTCAAAATTGTATAGATTTATGGAAAATGATTTAAAGAAACGAGGATTTAAAATATTCACGCTCGGTGTTGAACCAAAAGAGGTAAGAAATATGCAAATATATTTTAAATGGGGATATATAAATTATATAAAAACTGATTATGAATATTATCCAAGTGGGGAAAGGATACTTGTAAATTATTATGAGAAAGAATTAAAAACTTTTGATGTTTAAATGATGTAAAAACATCTTTTTTTAATAAACAAAATATGATATAATAAAAGGGTATTTGAAAGTACATAGAAGGAGATAAATTATGGAACAATATATACCAGATATTTATCAAAAAAGCATTTATACAATAAATTATGAGAAATTAATCGATAGAGGAATAAAATGTCTTCTATTTGATTTAGATAATACAATCGCACCTATAGGTGTAAAATCACCGAATCAAAAATCTAAAGAATTATTTGAAGAATTAAAGAAAATGGGATTTCAAATTATTATTTTTTCTAATAGTGGACCTAAAAGACTTGAACCCTTTAAAGAAGAATTGAAAGTTGAAGTACATCCACATTCAATGAAACCATTAAAAAGAAATTTTATTAAAATAATGAAAAAATATGAATTAAAAGATAGTGAACTTGCAATTATTGGTGATCAGTTTTTAACTGATATAATTGGTGGTAATAAAGTTGGAATAACTACAATATTAGTAAATCCTATTGGTTTAAAAGATTTTTTCTTTACAAAAATAAATCGTATAAGAGAAAAAAGAATAATAGATAAATTGGGTAAAAACTTATTATTTGTAAAAGGAAGATATTATGACTAAAAAATGTATAGGATGTGGAGCAGAATTGACTCTTGAAAAAGGCAAATTAGGGTATACTAAAAATATTGAATCAGATTTATGTATGAGATGCTTTAATATTAAAAATTATAATAAATATGAAAAAGTAGATCATTTAGAAGAAATAAATACAATTATAAAAGAAGTAAAAGCATCAAATGACATTGTTATATTTGTGGTAGATGTATTTAATTTAAGTAATAAAATAAAAGAAATAGTTGATTATTTAAATAATAATGTTATATTATGTATTACAAAATATGATTTAGTTGATATTGATGAAAGTAAAATATTAAATTACTTAAATATTAATACATTAGGTACAATTGTAATAAGTTCAAAAAATAATTATAATTTAGATAATTTAATGGAATTAATTGAAGATAATAAGAAAAGCAATAATGTTTATTTAGTGGGATATACAAATGCTGGAAAATCGACATTAATAAATAAAATTATTAAAAATTATAGCAATAATAATTATGAACTAACAACAAGTGTTCTTCCATCAACAACGCTTAATTTTGTTAAAGTAAATGTAAATGATAATCTAACATTAATAGATACACCAGGAATAATAGTAAGTAATATAATTGATTATTTAGATGAAGAAGAAATAAAAAAAGTAATACCAAAGAAAAAAATTAAACCACAAATATATCAAATAAAAACAGAACAAACAATAATGGTTGATAATTTTTTAGGAATAAAAATAAAGCCATACAATACAGTTGTTTTTTATGGAGCGGATGGATTAAAATATACAAGATATTATAATGATATAGAAACAAGTTTGAAAGTCAAAAAAATTAAGGTTTCAGATAATAGTGAACTTATTGTAAATGGTTTTGGAATAATTAAAATAAAAAAACAAACAGAAGTTCAATTATATTTGCAGGGTAATATTGATATAGAAATAAGGAAGGCTTTATTTTAAGAAGAAATATTAAAAAAATAATATTTCTTTTTTGGTTATAATATTGTATAATAGAATTATGATAAGGATGTGTTAAAATGTTAGGAACAATAATTGCAGTAGAAGAAAATATGGTATATGTAAAGTTAAATCCACAAGTTACTAATATAGGTAATATTGCTAATTCATTTGTTGTATTTGAAAGTAGTGCAAGTAATATAGTTGGTGAAGTTATAAATGTAAAAGAAAATATTTTACATATTAATTTAGTAGGTCAAATAAAAGATAATGTATTTGTTACAGGAATATCTAAAAAGCCTTCACTTGATTCAGCTGTTAAAGTAATATCTAAAGAAAAAATACCATTTATAATAGGTATGCCAACATATAAAGAAAATAGAGATCTTTTACTTGGAACAAGTCCAATATATGATAATGTACAAATAGGTGTTAATGTAAATGATTTCTTTAGTAAACATTTTGCAATAATTGGATCAACAGGATCAGGAAAATCTTGTGGTGTAGCTAGAATATTTCAAAATTTATTCAGTAAAAAAATGAGTGTTCCATATAAAGCATCGATCTTTTTATTTGATGCTTATGGAGAATATCATAATGCATTCAAAGATATAAACAAAATAAATCCTAATATTAATTTTAAAGCATATACAACTAATATAAAAGGCGATACGGAAATAATGAGAATACCATTATGGTTTTTAGGAGTTGATGATATAGCACTTTTATTAAATGCAGAAAAAGCTAATCAATTAACAATAATTGAAAAGGCTTTAAAATATGTAACAATATTTGGAAGAGAAGAGACAAGTGTAATAAAGTATAAAAATGATATAATTGCTAGGGCTTTACTTGATATACTTGCAAGTGGTAATTCACCAGCTCAAATAAGAGATCAAGTATTTTCAGTATTATCATACTATAATACAAGTGAATTGAATTTGGAAACACCAGTTGTACAACCAGGTTATACAAGACCGTTAAAACAATGTTTTTTGATAGATGCAACAGGTAAAATAAGAGATATGGAATTGGTAACTAATATAATGAATGGTTATTTATTAGAGGAATATAGCTTAGAATTACCAGATGGTTCATTTAAATATACACTAAAAGATCTAAAGGATGCTTTTGAATTTGCTTTAATAAGCGAAGGAGTATTAAAAAGTCAAAAAATATATGATGATTTAAATATATTAAAAGTAAGATTGCATACACTTTTAAATAGCGATAATCATATTTATTTTGATTATCCAGAATATATAACAAAAGAAAAATATATTAGAAATCTTATGACAGCACCTAATGGAAGGAAAGCCCAAATAATTAATTTTAATATAAATTATATTGATGATCGTTTAGCTAAAACTATAACAAAAATATATGCAAAATTGTTATTTGATTATTCTAAAAATATGGAACAAAAAGCATCATTTCCATTCCATATTGTACTTGAAGAAGCTCATAGATATGTTCAAAATGATAATGATATATATTTGCTTGGATATAATATATTTGACCGAATAACAAAAGAAGGAAGAAAGTATGGTGTATTGCTTGGTTTGATTACACAAAGACCATCAGAATTATCAGAAACAGCAATATCACAATGTTCTAACTTTTTGATATTTAAAGTCCAACATCCAAAAGATGTAGGATATATAAAAGAAATGGTACCAAATATAACGGAAGAAGAAATTAAAAAAATAAAAATGCTACCACCAGGAATGTGTATGGCTTTTGGAAGTGGATTTAAGTTGCCAGTACTTGTAAAGTTTGCGATGCCAAATCCAGAACCAAATTCAAGATCAGCTAATATAACAGAATCTTGGTTTGTAGATGTAGGAGGAAAATAGTGAAAAAAATAACATTAGACGGAAATGAAGCTTGTGCTAGAACATCATACCTATTTACAGAAGTAGCAGGTATTTATCCTATTACACCTTCATCGCCAATGTCAGAGTTTATTGATAATGAGAGTAATAAGGGAACACTTAATTTATTTAATGACCGCGTTAAGGTTGTGGAAATGCAATCAGAAGCTGGAGCTGCGGGATTTGTTCATGGTTCATTAACTTCTGGATTGTTAACATCAACTTATACATCTAGTCAAGGATTATTATTGATGATACCAAATATGTATAAAATAGCTGGAGAAATGTTACCAGCTGTGTTTCACGTTGCTGCTAGAAGTCTTGCTACACATGCTTTAAGTATTATGGGAGACCATCAAGATGTATATGCAACAAGACAAACGGGTTTTGCAATTTTGGCTTCATCAAGTGTGCAAGATGCTGCGCTTTTATCAGCAGTCGCGCATTTGAGCGCAATTGAGACAAGTATTCCGTTTTTACATTTCTTTGATGGATTTAGAACCAGCCATGAAATAGACAAGATTGATATTTTGGAAAGTAAAGATTATGCGAAACTAATAAATAAAAATGCATTAAAGGATTTTAGAAATAGAGGCCTTAATCCTAATAAACCTGTAACAAAGGGAACTGCACAAAATGATGATATATATTTTCAAGTTACTGAAGCGAGAAATCTTGCTTATGAAAAGGTTGCTGATATAGTTGAAGAATACATGAATAAAATCAATGATTTAGCTGGTACAAATTATAAACCTTTTAATTATTATGGAAATAAAAAGGCAGAAAAAGTTATTGTTGCAATGGGTTCTGTAAATGAAACTATTAAAGAAACAATTGATTATTTAAATGATAAGAATTATAATGTCGGTTTAATTGAAGTTCATCTTTATAGACCTTTTAGTGTTAAGCATTTGTTAAATGTACTTCCTAAAGAAGTTAAGAAAATTGCGGTTTTAGATAGAACAAAAGAACCAGGAAGTATTGGAGAACCTTTATATTTAGATATTGTTGCAGCTTTAAATGGTAAAAATATTTCTATATATGGTGGAAGATATGGCTTGTCAAGTAAAAATACAAATCCTGCTTGTATAAAGGCTGTTTATGATTTTTTAGATAAACCATTTAATAATTTTACTGTTGGAATAAATGATGATGTGACAAATAGAAGTTTAAAAATTGATGAAAATTTTAAAATAAGTTCAGCTAATGAAATGTTAATATATGGTTATGGATCTGATGGAATGGTATCAGCTTCAAAATCAATTATTAAAACAGTTGGTGAAAATACTAATAATTATGTTCAAGGATATTTTGAATATGATTCTAAAAAATCTGGTGGTGTTACAATATCACATTTAAGGTTTGATGAAAATAAGATAAGATCAACTTATTATGTAGAAAATCCTAATTTGGTAGTATGTACAAAAGAATCATATTTAGATAGATTTGATATATTAGATAAAATAAAAGAAAATGGAACATTTATCTTAAATACTGAAAAGAATGAAGAAGAAATAAAACAAAAATTAAATGATAATATTAAATATATAATAAAGAAAAAACACCTTAATTTTTATATTATTAATGCTTATAGTTTAGCAAGTAAAGTTGGAATTAAGGGTAAAATAAGTACAATTATGGAAAGTGTTATTTTGAAATTATCTAATGTAATGGATTATGAAAAAGCTATTATATATATGAAGAAGGAAATTGAAAAGAAATTTTCTAAGAAGGGTGAAGAAGTAATAACTGCTAATAAGAAAGCTATTGATGAATCATTAAAAATACTCCAAAAGGTAGAATTAAATGATGAGGATTTACTTTTAGAGCAAGCAGATAATTTTAAATGTATTGAAGAAGCAATATTAGATCGTAAAGGTGAAATGCTTCCTGTATCTAGTTTTATGGATTATAAAGATGGAACAGCAAAGGCTGGTTTTACAGATAAAAATGCGATAAGTGCTGTTGTTCCTAAATGGAATAAGGAAGCTTGCTTGGAATGTAATCAGTGTTCATTTGTATGTCCACACGGAGTAATAAGACCTTATTTATTGAGTGAGGAAGAATATGAGGCAGCACCTAATTATATAAAAGAAAGATGCAAAAAACCTTTATTAAAGTCACTTCAAGATTATTATTTTGTAATAGGTATTGCAATTGATAATTGTACAGGATGTACTTTGTGTATGAAAACTTGTCCAAATAGAGGAAAGGCTTTAACTGCTTGGAAGATTGATGATGCAAGAAAAAATAAAGAGGCTGAAATCTTTAATTATTTAGATAAGAAAATTAAAAACAAATCATTATTTGACATATACTCTGTAAAAGGTAGTCAATTCGAAAGACCTCGTCTTGCTTTTGAGGGAGCTTGTGCTGGATGTGGGGAACCTGCTTATATAAGAATTTTAACACAATTATTTGGTAAGGAATTAATAATTGCGAATGCAACGGGTTGCTCTTCAATATATGGAGCATCAAGTCCTTGTACACCATATGAAGTTCCTTGGGCTAATTCATTATTTGAAGATAATGCAGAATTTGCACTTGGAATGGTGACTGCTAATAAACAAATGAAGGCAAGAATAAGAAAAATAATGGAAGAAAATAAAAATAATCGATTATGTAAAAAATATTTGGAAAATGAAAATGATTATAAAGTTACAGAAGAGGTATATGAAAATATAGATTATAGTGCAATTCCAGAACTAAAGAAAGTCAAAGAATATATTAAAAAAAGAAGTATTTGGGCTGTTGGTGGTGATGGCTGGGCTTATGATATTGGTTATGGTGGAATTGATCACGTTTTATCAACAAATGAAAATATTAATATTTTAGTATTAGATACACAGGTTTATTCTAATACTGGTGGTCAAGCAAGTAAAGCAACACCAATTGGTGCGCTTGCACAGTTTGCTGGATTTGGAAAGAAAAATTATAAAAAAGATTTAGCGCGTATGGCTTTAGCTTATCCGCATGTTTATGTTGCTACTGTTTGTTTGGGTGCTAATCCTAATCAATTAGTAAAGGTCTTGAAAGAAGCTAATGAATATGAGGGACCTTCAATTGTTATTGCATATGCTCCTTGTATATCTCATGGTATAAAAGGTGGAATGGAAAATAGTATTGATATTGAAAAAGAAGCTGTTGCTTGTGGATATTATCCTTTATTCCATTATAAGCCTGGAGAAGATTTTGTTTTAGATAGCAAGAATGTTAATTTTGATGATTATCCGGTATTTATAGAAAGACAAACAAGGTTTAATGCTTTAAAGAAAGTAAATCCTAGTGAAGCGGATAAATTATTGGAATATAATATATTAGAAGCTAAAAAAAGATTCTACTATTATGAGAATCTAGCTAAAAAGTAAAAAAAAGGAACCTGCTTGCGCAGGCCCGATAAAAGAATAAAAAGGGGTTGGCTAGTGTAATACTAGCTTCCAATTCGCCTAATCGAATTGGCAATTTATATACTATTATAAAATGGTTGGTTTGTCAACCCTTTTTTTGTTTTTTTTGGTTTTTTTTGTGGAGGTTTAGTTGAGATGTAATTTTATCTTGGTAATTGTCAAAAAACACTATGAAAAATGTAATTGGTGTGTTATACTAAACAAAGGATTTAATGCTAAACATGAGGGGAGGAATGTATGAAGTTAGAAGAGATAAAAAGAATTGGGCCTAAAACGTTAAGTTTATTTAATAAGATTAAAATAAAAGATACAGATGATTTGATTCATTATTATCCGTTTCGCTACAATGTCATAAAGAGAACGGATTTAAAGATGGCAGATAATAATAGTTATGTAGTTGTTGATGGAAGAATTGAAACAAAGCCTTCATTTTATAGGATTAAGAAAAATTTGGATAAATTGAGTTTTAAATTAAATACAGGGTCTTTTTTAGTAAATGTTACTTTATTTAATAGGGGATTTATGAGGTTAATGTTAAAGGAAACTACTACTGTTACTATTACTGGAAAGTATGATAAGCTTCATAATTCTATAGTTGGAACGGATATAAGACTTGGTTTGATTGGTAATAAGATAATAATTGAGCCGGTTTATCATTTAACTTATGGACTTAGTAAAAAGGTTTTGAAAAAGTATATTGATGTTGCTTTGAGTGATTATGATGTTAAGGAGTATGTTCCTGAATATTTGAAAGAAAAATATCACTTTATGGATAAAAAAAGAGCTGTATATATTCTTCATAATCCGAGTGATGTTGATGAATTAAAAGAGGCTTTAAAGTGTTTAAAGTATGAGGAATTGTTTGTTTTTATGTTAAAGATGAATTATTTGAAAAATAATAAGACATTTAAGGTTGGTTTGAAAAGAAATATTGAAAAAAATAGGGTTTCAGATTTTATAGATAAATTACCTTTTAAATTAACGGATGATCAGAGTAAATCGGTTGATGAGATATATGATGATTTAAATTCTTCAAGGAGAATGAATAGATTATTACAGGGTGATGTTGGTTCTGGTAAGACTTTAGTTGCAATTATAGCGTTATATATAAATTATTTGAGTAATTATCAAGGTGCTTTAATGGTTCCGACAGAGATACTTGCTAGACAGCATTATGAAAATATAAAGAATATGCTAGATCCTTATGGTGTTAATGTTTGTTTGATAACGAGTAAGATAAAGGCAAAAGAAAGGAAAGAAATATATAAGGGGTTAGAGAATGGAAGTATAAATATTGCAATTGGTACTCATGCTTTGATAAGTGAAAAGGTAAAATATAATAATTTGGGTTTGGTTATAACTGATGAACAGCATAGATTTGGGGTTAATCAAAGGGCCGAATTAAAAAATAAAGGTATTACACCGGATACTTTATATATGAGTGCAACGCCAATACCTAGAACTTATGCTCTTGTTTTATATGGTGATATGGATATATCTAGTATTAGGACAATGCCGAGTGGTCGAAAAAAGATAATTACTTTATTAAAGAAAGAAACTGAGATAAAAGATGTTTTATATATGATGCTTGATGAGCTTAAGAAGGGGCATCAAATATATGTTGTCGCGCCTTTGATTGATGATAGTGAAAAGATGGATTTAGAGAATGTGAATGCTTTATATGAGAAGATGAATGCTGCATTTGGTAAATTATATAAGATTGGTTTATTGCATGGTAAGATGACTAATGAGGAAAAAGAAGATGTAATGAATTCATTTAAAAATAATGATGTGCAGATTCTTGTTTCAACTTCCGTAATAGAGGTTGGGATTGATGTTAAGAATGCTACAATGATGGTTATTTTTGATGCGTTTAGGTTTGGTTTATCGGCTCTTCATCAGCTTAGAGGGAGAGTTGGTAGAAATGAATTGCAGTCATATTGTGTACTTATTTCAAATTATGAGAAGGAAAGGTTAAAAATAATGACTGAGGTTAGTGATGGGTTTGAGATAGCTGAACAAGATTTTCGTTTAAGGGGTAGTGGTGATTTGTTTGGTTATAAGCAAAGTGGTGATATGGCATTTGATTTGAGTGATGTTAGGAAGGATTACAATCTTTTGTTACAGGCTAAAAGTGATGTTGAGGAGTTTGTAAAGTGTAATGAAGATGTAAATAGAATGTTGATTGATGAAATTAATAAAACTTTGACAGACCTTGATTAGAGTATATATTATAATGATTTATAAAAAATGTGTAAAGTAAGAAAATAATTTTTTTAAAAATATTGACTATAAAAAATATATATTTTATAATTAATATAGCATACGGAAGTGTGCTGGGTATCTTACGATTTTTGTTGGTATTATATCATGGTGAGATACTCCTGAAAAACCCCCTGAAGAGAGCATTTAACCGTGCTCTCATTTTTTGTGCCCATTTTATAAGGGTTTGCGAGCCATCAGTATTGTTAAAATAATTTTAGGTACAATTTAGGTACAAAAAAATAGATTTTAGAATAGTTCATTGAAGAAAAGTGGCGAAAGCGGCAAAAATCTTCAATGGATTTTTTTACAATGATACGGACAATATAGATTTTATCCGTATGATTGTATTGCTATTATACCGCAAACGGTAGGATATGGTTAGTATAAGATCATGATATAATAAATTATGAGGAGATGACTTATGGAAAAGAAAGAAGAAATAATAAGTAATAAAATCAAATGTAAAAAATGCGGAGATATTATAGAATCGAAAAGCACTAATGAATATAAAAGATGTTCATGTGGAGCAGTAGCAATTGATGGAGGTGAAGATTATTTAAAAAGAATTGGTAACGAAGAAGATTATGAGGAAATGTCAATAGTAAAATAATATAGTTAAAAATAGTATTGAAAGTACTTGACAAAACATATATTTAAATATATTATATATTTTCAAATTATCAATTGATAATTTTTTAGAAATGGTGTATACTATAATTGGTGATATGAATTGGAAGTGTCAGAAATATTAGTAAAAACAAAATCATCCATGAAATCTGGAAATTATGACATGGTTCCAACAGTAAAAAATAGAAATTCAAAGCGTAAATATGGATTATCACAATATGACATTGAAATTATATTGCCAGTTTAGAAGCAGAGGATTTATACAAAGGACCAGAGCCAGATCGAGATTGCCCAGGTGAAGAATTATTCATTTTTAAGAAAGAGATAATACCTAATGTTATATTTTATACTAAATTGAAGTATAAGAATAATCAAATTAAGATATTATCTTGTCATGAGGATGAAAATTAGGAGGGATAATTATGGATAGTAGAGAAAATGTTAAAACAAGAAGAATTGAAGCTAATGTTAAGGGGAAAATTATAGAATTTGATGAATATTACATGATTGACCCTGCAACAGGAGAAGAAGTGTTTGATAGAAACATAGAAATTGAAAATGATGCCAGACTATATGACATATATAAAAAGCAAATGAATTTATTAACTTCTTCAGAAATTAAAAATATAAGAAAAAAATATGATATGAATCAAAAAGAGTTTGCTTTATCAATTGGTGTTGGTGAAATTACAATACATAGATTTGAAAATGGTTCTATACAAACTGAGTCAGTTGATTCAATTATAAGACTTAGCGAAGATCCTGATATCATGTATAATTTATTGATTAAAAATCAAGCTAATTTATCTGATAACGATTTTAGTAGCTTTCTAAAAAAAGTGAGTGCATTAAAAAGGTTAAAACACCATAAAATTGCAGATTTTAATATTAATGATTATATAAATTTGAATTTTGAAACTGAATCAATTAATGATGTTACTAATCAATTAATTATTGAATATAATACTCAGATTGATGATGTTAGTAAGAAATATGGAATAGAAGATAATTGTGGAGCTGCTGAGTATATTACTCCTTTAAAACTTCAAAAATTATTATATTACATTCAAGGAATGGCTTTAAGAATATATGGAAAACCAGCGTTTTCAAATAGCATATCTGCATGGCAATATGGACCAATAGTAGAAGAATTTCATCAGCAATATAAAGGTCGTAATCCAATAGCTACGCCTAAAACAGATTATGAAGTTTGTGATGGACTAAAGAAAATAATTAAATTGGTTATATCAAGCTATGGCCAAATAGAAGCTGGTTCCTTAATTGACTTAACTCATGATGAAGATCCGTGGATAAATTCTGTAAATAGTGGTATTATTAGCATAGATCTTATAAAAGAATATTTCAATAAAGTTTATGAATAATATATATTGATTAAAGACATTTAATTAGTGCACATTTATATGTGGTATTTCACTCTGATGAGTGCGCCTCCATTTTGGAGGCTTTTTCTTTTTTAAAACAAATGGTGATATAATTATTGAAAGAGGGATAAATATGAATAGTAGAAAAATTACAAGAATAAGTGTTGATAAAGAAAACTTTTTTGATGTGACAGGATCATTTGATGTAGAATCTAGAATTATTAATCTTATTATATCGTTTGATGTACTCAAAAGTGTTTTTAATCTTAATTGTGCAGAATTAGTAATGAATCCAGAAAAATTGAATACAAATAAAGTTGTATATTTATGCGATGAAAATGGAATGTATTACAGCTGCTTTAATTGTATATTTGGTTTTAAATTGAAAGAAGAATTAAAAATATATACTGCTCCAATTGAATATATATTAGAAAATGTATTAACCGATGAAAGAAATGTAGAAACAAATAAATTGGTTTTTAGAACATCTATGCCTAAAAAGTTTTCTTTGTATATTTCAGATGTAGATTTTAAATATGATAAAGATATTGAGATAAGTATAAAAAGACTATTTGATAATGATAAGGTAATTATAGATTATACAGTATCAAGTTCAAAAAAATATAAATATGACAAACTTTCTAACATCATATACACAATTCTTGAAATGACTTTTTTATATTTAGGAGATATACCAAGAGTTGATCAAATAAGTATTTTTAATGAGAAAGAAATTGTTTTATATATAGAGAATGCACCAAAATATATTCAAAGAAAGGGTATATACAGTTCATCTACAAATGGAATTTTATCTTATATTGAGCCAAAAAGTATTTCAAAAAAGCAAATAAAAGCATTTAAAAAGCTTAGAAAGCAGACAAAAATAATATTTGACTTATTAATGACTAATATGAATGGTGATTCCTATGTAGAAATTAAAAATTCCATGCTAGTTCAGTTATTAGAAGGTTTATATAAAACGATGAATCCAGGTGTAAAAATGGATCTATGGCAAATACTTGAGTTCTATTTTTTACAAAATTCAGTAATTAGTACATTATTAGTTAAAAGAGATTTAAAATTAGCTGGAGATCAACATAATACACCTATATTCTTATTTAAGGCAAAAGAACATAGACATTATCTTTCACATTTAAATATGAATGAAGAAAAAAATGTGTTTTATCAACTTGAAAATATTTATGCAAATTGGAAATTAAGTCATTGTATAAGAATATATATAATGCAATTAATAGGAGTTGCTATCAACAATGATGAATTTGAAAAAACAAAAACATCAATTGAAAAATGGGCAAAAGATCATAAATTTAGATATAAAAAATAGCTTAGTCGTCTTCTAAGCTATCTATAACAGAAACCACAGAGTCGAGAGCGGTACTAAACATATGTGAATATGTATTTAGGGTTTCCTCGATTTTTGTATGACCTAAGTATTTGGCAACTAATGTAACATTAGCTCCATTATTAACAAGTAGAGATGCACAAGAATGTCTGAAGTCATGGATCCTAATTTGAGGTACATCTGCTAATTTACAGTTGCGATTTTTTCTTGATGTAATAGTATTACTTGCAACAGGAAATGCATTACCAATTACAAAGTAATTATCATTGAACCCATACTCTTTAGATAACTATTTTTTTTGTATATGTCAATAATTATTTAGTAAAGTATGATATAATAGTAGAGAAAGAAAAATGAGGCTGGACTTTTTTAGTTAGATGTGATATGTTAATTATATGAGGTGTACTATGCGAAGCGAAAATGATCTATTAAAGCTTATTAAGCAAAAAAATGAAGAAATTAACTGTTTGAAAAAAGAGTTAACTATTTTAAGAGAAAGTTCTAAAACTGAACATGATAGAATAAAAGAAAAGTCTCAACGAGAAAAAACTTTTAATGGAATGACAGCGAGAGAATGGACAATGTGTAGTAGAAGTGTATGGACTGATGTTTCATCAGCAAGAAAAAAACAACACCTAATACATGGGGCAACTTTCCCACAAAAACTTGCTGAAAGGATTATTTCAATGTATTCAAAAGAAAATGATTTGGTTCTAGATCCTTTTGTTGGAACGGGAACTACAATGTTTGCTGCAGAGAGATTAAATAGAAATTCTGTTGGCATTGAGCTTAATAAAGAATTTATCGATTATATATATGAAAATCATAATAATGGTTTATTTGAACCAAAGGTATCTTTTGAAGTATTAAAAGGTGATTGCTTAGAAAAAATAAATGAGTTAAAAAAGGATAGTGTTCAATTAACATTTACTTCACCCCCATATGCGGATCTTTTGTTAAAAGTGGAAGACGATAGGAAAAATAGACATAAGCATTCTAGAATTGTAGAAGATAATAATTCTACAGCAAAACCTTATTCATCAGATGATAAAGATTTTGGTAACATGGTATTAAAAGATTATTCTGATAATGTATTAAAACTAATGAAAAAAATATATAAAAAAACCAAGCTGGGAGGATATAATATATGGGTAGTAAAAGATTTTAGAGACATTAAAAATAAAATACCATATGTTGATCTTCACGGTTTAATTGCTAAGCTTGGTCAAAAAGCAGGTTTCAAGTATCATGATCTAATTATTTGGGATCAAAATGAGCAGAGAAGTTTAGTTCTTTTAGGATATCCATCAGTTTTTTATGTAAATCAAAATCATTCATATTTGGTGGTGCTTAGAAAATGATAAATATAGAAGATATAAATAAAATTGATCGCATTCACTCATATCCTGCAAAATATACTGCAGAAATGCTTGAATACTATATTAATAAATACACTAATAAGAATGATTGTATTTTAGATCCATTTGTTGGAAGTGGGACAACACTTCTTGCTGCAAGATGGTTAGGAAGAAGGTCTGTCGGTTTTGATATTAATCCTGTTGCATACCAAATATCTAAGGTAAAGACAAATACTTACGATAAAAAAGATTTTAATAAAATAAATTTTTTTGAGAAAAAGACAATTGATTTTTTTGAAAACATTAATAAAGAAAAATTTGAAATAGTTAATTATGATTCAATTAATCATTGGTTTAGAAAAAATGTGATTATTGGTTTATCAGCTATTAGACATTGTATAAAAGCGTACAATGAAGATGAAAAAATAGCTGACTTGTGTTATTTGGCATTTTCAATTGTAATATTACCGTTATCTAACCAGGAAAGTGATACAAGATATTCTGCAAAGGATAAAGGTGAAATATCAGTTGAAGAAGTATTAAAAGTATTTATAAGTAAGCTAAAAGATATATTTGATATTGCAATATTAACAAAAAAATTAAATTCTGATTCCAAGGTTTATTTAACTGATTCAAATTTGATTAATAAAACATTGAAAAAGAATAGTGTTGATTTTTTAATAACTTCTCCACCATATCCTAACACATATGATTATTACTTATATCATAAGCATAGAATGTTATGGTTAGGATATGATTTTAAACCTGTTATGGAAAAAGAAATAGGTTCGAGAAGAGAGTTTTCAAGCTTAAAGAAAGAAGCAAGCAAGTTTACTGATGATTTATATAAAATTTTTTTATCAGCAAATTACTCACTGAAAAAAGGTGCATATATAGTAATAATTATAGGTGATGGAAAAATTTCAGGAGAAAAATACGATAGCAGGGAACATACTTTGCTTATTGCCGAAAAATTGAAATGGAAATTGATTGAAGAAAAATATACTGAGTTGGACAAAACAAGTAGAAATTTTCAACAAAGTTTTCGAACTAAGGGAAAGAAGGAATACTTTTTAGTGTTTGAAAAAGTAGAGGAGGTGTAGCTATTTCTATTATGAGAAGTATAAAAGAAGTAAGAGTATATTGCGAATGTTATGAACAGGGTTTATATTTGTTAGATTATATTTCAAATAATAATGTTTTGCGAGAAGTGGAATATAAAGTTATTTATACAAAACCAAATAATTTTTCTGCTTATCGTAATGATTCGGTTATTTCAAAATTATTTTCACATAAAGATTTTGATGGATTTATTAGTATAGTTGAAAAAGATAATACTGAACATCCTATTGTTGCAATCGAATTTTCTACAGCTGTGCCAACAGACGACCATATAATGCAAAGATATGATGTTATGTATTGGAGTACATATTATCAGACACCATGCATTAAAATTTCACCTTCAAAAATGAATAATACTGATTTTGGTGGAGGGACAAAAATTAAAATTCACCATGAATACTATACGACTTTGAATATGGGTGGAGTTTATTATCATATTGATTGGCCATTGATTGAAAATTCAGATTTAGTTATGACTGATAATACGAAAATCTCTTGCCCTCCATTCTTAAATGAGCTAAAAAAAATAATGAATGGAATGATAGAAGCATTTAATAAATCAGCCAATGATGCTGAATATTTTGAAACTGAAAAGAACAAATATTCTAGTTTTGTGCGTTCAAATTATAATTATGAAAGATTAGAATTTGCTAATTCTTCAAGAATAAGAGTTGGAGCTGATGGTAAATTAACATTGAAATTTAATCGATATGGACATGGAATGGATCCTGAAAGAGGAATGCTTTTATTCTTAAATAAAAATTATAATCAAAAGCCTATTGTAAAGTTTTTGGTTCAAAGAGAAAATAGAAGTAAATATAATTCATTATATGAAGGAAGTAATCAAGATGCAATAATGGAAATTATAGATACGAAAGTAATACCTAACGATAATAATGTTACTTTTGACATTGCCTATGATTTGCTTAAAAAAGCCACTAATACACGTAATTTATTTAAGTCTGCACTAATTAAAAATAATATTGTTAAAATCAATGACAATGACTTAATTAATTGTTTAAATAGTAATTTATCTGTAATTAGCAATCTGCTTCATTTCGGTGAAAAAATAATTCTTTGTGATTTGAATGATAATGTAATTGTAGAAATTAATTGGAATTTAGAATTAGTTGATAATTATTATTTGACGGAAAGAAAAAGAAGTTTAATGACTTCAAAAACAAAAATGCCAATTAAATTATTACCCAATGATATAATAAATGAGGATGTTGTTACTTTTGCTTCTATGAGCGTATTTTTAATGAATAATATGAAAAACATAGCTGTTAGTTATCCAGGAGCTCAAGGTGACAGAAAAATACTTCAAGGAACAGGACTTACAACTAAAAGGGATTACATAGATATTATTAGTGTCCATAAGTGTTCTGACGATGAATATGATGTATTTTTACAAGAAAACAAAAAAAAGATTTATGAAACACAAAGATCAGATATTGACAAATTGATTTCTGTTAGAAGCGATTCTAAAAAAATGGTAGAATTAAATCAATTAATTGAAAAAGTATATATTCCAATTGTTATTAAAGGATGTTATATAGGTGTGGGAGGACAAGAATCTCCTATGGCACCTGGGGAAACACGTTTTGATTATTTGATGTACATTATGATTAATGGATCAGGAAATATAGCATGGAAAATACTATCATCTAATCCAATTATTTTTGAAATATTTGATAGTATAAAAAATTCATCAGGATCTTTAGAAGGGGAGATAACTTTGGATTTTCCTATGTATATAGTTTATTAAGGTTCTTTGTCAAATAGTGTTGGTCGACAATAAATTTGATGAATGAATTGACAATATGAGAGTGATGAGAAATCACTCTTTTATAATACCCTTAATTAAAAATATGCGTGCTATAAAATGGTCATATTTTTTATACCCAAAGGCTATTCTTTTGATACATTTAATTAAGTTATTAGTTCCTTCTATAATTCCGTTATTAATATCATATTTAAATGAATTTTCAATGTAATTAATATTTTCTTTGTATAATTTTAAAGCTTGTTTCATCTTTGATGATAAGTTATTGTTTTGATTAAATGTAATTGCTTTGAATTTGTTAAAATCCTTATTTTTTAAAGAATTAATCAATCCTTGGTAACATTCATAAGTAGCCTTTAATGTTAAGTCAGTATTAATTAAGTATTGGACTATTTCTTTTTGAGAAATTTCTTTATGAAAATGTTTAGAATATTTTTTTCATCAGATAAATCATTTTCGTTTTTTACAATTAGTTTCCAATAACTTTTAAGCTTATTATAATTAGTATTATTTTTCTTACATAAACCAATTCTAGTAATATTTAAAGCATTATATGCTTGAACAACAATATGAAATCTATCTATAGATATAATAGCATTTTTAAATAATCTTTTAGCCAGAAAGATATAACCAGAATAAAAATCCATAGATATATGCTCGACTTTATCACATTCTCTTTTACCATATCTTTTAAAGTATTTTTCTAAGTCAATGGACTTTCTAGAATCATTTATGTCAAATAAATTACCATTATCATTATCAGTAATAATAAAGGCCATTTTACCTTTAGTATCTTTGGTAGCTTTGAATTCATCCCAATTCATTGATTTAGGTAGTGTAGGGTGCCTTAAAACAGTATGAGAAGCGATGGTGTTTAATATGCGATCAATAGTAGAGACAGAAACATCCATTCTTTTTGCAATATCTTTTTCTGATTGCTTTTCCATAAGTTCCAATTTTATTTGTAGATCAGTATTATTGGAGATATTTTTATTTGTTTTTACAAGATTAGTTTTTGCAATAAATGTATTATTACAATTTTTACACAAGAATCTTTGTTTATGAAGAATTAGTCTAGTTAAACAATTGCTTTGTCTAGGAATTTTCACAATACAATTTTTCCTAAATCCCCATTTAATAATATCATAAAATGAATTATTGATAGTATCACATAACGGACATTTATCAGGAGTGTAGGTTAAAATACCTTCAATTACCTTATAATTTTTACCTTTTATTACTTTTTCTTCACAATTTGTAATAATATGTATATTTTCATCTTTAATATTTAATAAATTTAGTATATAATTATTTGTAGACATAAGTTTGTTCCTTTCAATGTTAGTGTTCAATTACATTGTATCAAATTTATGTCTTTTTTTGAAGAAAAATAGTATTGGTATAAAATACTTCACCAACACTATTTATAATACAACCATTTTAAGATGGAATATGCTCTTTTTTAGTTAGGAGGAATATAATGATTCCAGAATTAGTTTTTAATGATAATATGGAAAAATTAAATAAAGGGGATGCCAAAGTAATAAAACTTTTAAGAGAAGAATTAAAAAATTATAATATGCTTGATTTCCTATCACAAATATCTGGATTAATTTTAATTCCTGAAAATCAAAGCAAATTGGTTATTTTTCAAGCAATTATAAGTACTGCTCTATCATTAAAGCATGATGATTTTAAAAGTGAAAATATCATAAGTCGTAATAAGCTTGAATACTTTATTAAAGAATTTTCAAATCTTAATAGAAAAAATATGATAGATCCTCCAGAATTTCCTTTTGCATTACCCGTCATTTATTATGGAAATTATCATTTGTTTATGGGAGCTAGCACATTAGCTCCACATTATTTAGATCATATGTTAAAAGTATTAGGTGTACATAAAGATGACTTTCCAAATGAAGATTATAGAAAGTTTAATATTATTGTTAAGGGTTTACTAAATGTATCCGAGTTTGTTTATAATTCATTAAATATTAAACTTAATGATTTAAAATCTTTTAATAAAGATATTGATATCAAAATACCTTCAGCTAACGTTCTTAAATACAGTAAAGAAACAGTGACTTTTAGTAAAGAAGATATGGTTGAATTATTTGGAGAACAATATGAACAACTTGTTATTGAATTTGGAGAAATAAGTATTGATGAAATAGATGATTTCGATGATCAAAAGTTTTATCGTAGACCATTTGTTAGATATGGTGAGAAATTTGTTTTGGTAGATTGTACTATTATCATTATGCTATTAATGGATATGATAATAAAGTTTTTTATGTCTTATAAAATTGATATTCTTAAAGATTATAATCTCCTACTTTTGCATGACTTGCATAGAGATTTTACACGTATGGGTTTTAAATTATTAGATGGCGAACAATTTGAATTGGAACTCGAAAGTAATAATATAGTTGATGAATCTATATATTTGTGTGGCAATGATATAGCTTTTTACAATATTGTGTTATTTGATGATGGAAAAAATTATGAAACTAACAAAGATTATAAATATTCAATAAATAATAATTATATTAGTAATCGAATAAAAAATGTAAAAAAACAGTTATTAAAACATGGTTTTAAAGAAGACAAAATTGTATCAATTATTACTCCAACCACTATAGGGAGAAATACTATATATGCTATGTATTTAAAATCTAACAAAAATTTACTAATGCTTTCTCCATACGAATTAACGGCGATATGTATTAATGAATTTGAAGAAAATATGTTTTTATATAAATATATTGTTGCTAGAAATAGATTAAAACATTATCAAAAGAACTTATTCACTGAATTAAATTTTGTTGCTCTTTTTTCAGAGAGAGATAAATCATTCTATTTAGGTGATGAATGTGATTCAAAAGAAGCATCTTTATTTTTTATTGGTGAATATAGTAGTGATTATATTTTAAAATCATATATTAAAAATGGTTATCACTTAGCTCTTTTTAGCAGAACTTCATTGTTAGAAGTGATGAAAAAAGAAGATGAGATTAATTTTGCTCCTGGATTGTTTTATAAGCATCAATTAAATAATTTACTCGAATTTAACAGATTTAATATATGGGTTTTAAGCGAAGAAAATATTGATAATAATTCTTATCATATAACAAATCTAATTATAGATATGATTTCATATTGGTTAAATCAGTTTTCAACATTATTTAAAGATTTGAATGGAGTGTTTAAAATTAATATTCATTGTGATCCATCAATATATATTACACATTATGATAAAGATAGCGAAGTTGGTAAAATATTATTCAATATTAATAGTAGACAGTTAGACATTACTTTTGAAAAAAACTCTTTAATGTATTTTGAATCCACTGATAATGATAAAGAAAAAGATTTTATATCTAATATAGTAAAGAGAATATGTGAAATCTATCAAATTGAGTATCCAAAGGAGTTGATTAATCAGATTTTTAGTAATAAGTATAAAAAGAAACTAATTATTATGAATTCTAATGATGATGGGTATATGCTTCCTTTTGAAGATGAATGTGTTTTATATGTTAGTAATGCTATTTCAAATTTAATAATGGATGATGTGGGATTATACTTAAAAAATGACAAAAAAATACCCTATGGGAAAATAGAAGATTATAAAATTTTAAATGATATCGTTGGACATCTATACAATAATATTCTGAAGAAAATTAAAAAGTATAATAAGCGTCAGTTAATAGATTTTTTATATCTAGAGTTTGAAAAAAATTTATCATCATTATTAATAAGACAAGCAAATTATGCTAGCGATGTAGTATGTTATCCTGATAGAAAAAAAGAGATAGACGAAAAGATAAATGATTTGAATCGAACTTCAGTTGCATTAAAATTTATCATAGAATTAGTTGCTTCAATAAAAATAGATGGAACCGATGATATTTCACTATATGAAATTGAATATATTTTAACAGAAGCTTTCAAAATAATTGATTATGCATGTACATGTGATATTTATAATTATAAAATGGCTGATAATACATTAACTTTATTAAATTCTAATCGATTAGGGTACAATAAAGATTTCTTGATAAGAGTAAACCATTTTTTGAAAAATGCAAAGATGGGTAGGATGGGAGCCAGAGCAAAAGATAAACGAAAAATGATATCGCAATATGAAACTGAGAAAAAAAATATTCCTGGATTTGAAGAAGCTTTTGAAGATGAATTTGGATTTACATTTAAAAATTTTACTGAAGTAACTGTATCATTGTTGGAAATAGCCGAGGATAAAAATGGTGATTTTAACACATTGTATTCAACGACTATAAAAGAACTAAAAGATCACATAAATAATCAAGTTAGTGATGATACTTTAAATAAAATAATTTTATACTTATCTCAAGTTGAAAGAGAAGATTATTTAAATCCGCCTACACCATATCGAAATGTAGATGTATTTCCATGGAGAAACAATAGGGAACTTTCGTTAAATAGAAAACCACTTATTATTTATAAAGACGAAATTATTTATGGTTATAGGTCTCTTTTAAATGCGATATACTTTTTGTTCGAAATAATTAATAATGCTACATTTAAGGCAAGAAGAAAAAAGATGAAAACTTACCTTGGTATTATAAATAAACAAAGTGGAGAAGACTTTAACGAAAAAGTATATAATTATTTGTGTACATTTCCAAATTCCATTGTAGATAAAAAAGTTAGTAAAATTAATGGTATAAAAATTAATGATTCAGATAAGAATACATTAGGAGATATTGATGTACTTTTTATCTCTAAAAAGTTTAAAAGAATTATCGTGTGTGAAGTTAAAAATTTTGAATTATCAAGAAATATGTATGAAATGTATAATGAATACCATGATTTGTTTGATCCTGATAATAAAAAAAGCTTTTATAATAAGCATATGAAAAGAGTAGAGTGGTGCAAAGATCATATTACGGATATTATTCAGCATTATGGCTTAGAAAAGAAAAAATGGAAAATTGATTATTGCTTTATTGTTAATGAACCTTTGATAAGTGATAAAGCTATGAAAGTTAATATAAATGCTTATGTATTAGAAGATATAGATAAATTTATTAAATAAATAAGAGTCGAAATTAATCGGCTCTTTCTTCCTAAATTCTTTCTCAATTGATTGTTTAATCTTGCTAGCTGATGATGCAGAAATATTTGTAATTTTCATAATATCTTGGTTCGAACACCAGGGCTTTGATATTATCTCTAATATTTCCTTAGCAATCACACAAATACCTCCTCGTATAATATAGTTAAGATATTTTTTAACTATATTTTCTTATATTTAGATTTTTGTTAAGAGATATCTATAAACTCATTATTTTGTGGATTTAAAAATCTATAGTATAATGTCTGTAGAGATAGAGTGGTTTTAGTAACATCCTTGAACATTTGGTTCTTATGAAAGACTAAAGCCTCTTCTTTACAAAATGGATATGAATAAGTTGGATAAGGATTAGCTTGTTAGCTTTTGCCTTTTATTTGCGAGGTTATATCTTTGTAAAGGTTCTGAGGGCATCACCTCCTTCAAAAGGTATTGTATTAATCGCTTATTTATTGGTATTAGTCAAGTATTTAGGACTAATTTTATTGTACCTAAATGTTAAATATAACAAATCATAATAAAATAGTAATGATAAATTTAGGGTTCAATTATGATCTGAGTATATCGACAATATCAAATAAAATCTTATATTTTATATGCTAAAAACGCTTTGTAAAAGATTTGACAAAATGATAAATTTTCTAAGAAATCCCCATTGCCCCCTGCCACATCCAACGAAAAATTGGAATTGATTTAAGTCAGTGTTTATAAGGGATTGCGAGCATAGAAAAGAATGAAAATAATTCTTGGGAACAACTCATGAACAAGTTTTGTTAAATTTGCATAATTATTGCAGACATTTAAGAAATAAAGTAGTATAATTGAATCATAAAGTTCTATACAATTTAAAGTATAGAATTTTTCTTTTATAAGGAGGACAGAATTGTTATGAATTTAAGCGAGGAAGAAATAATTGAAATAATTAAAACATACTACTCTGATGTTAATAGTCAGTATGCAATTCTACTTAATGGAGAGTGGGGATGCGGTAAAACCTATTTTGTTAAAAACAAAATACTAGCAGAAATTAATGATAGTGTATATGTTTCTTTATATGGACTTAGTAATACAAGTGATATAAGTAAAAAAATACTATATTCAATAATGAACAAAAATATGAAAATAAATAAAAAAATAAAAAAGGGAGGCAAAATATTAGGCGCTGGTTATAGAAGCTTTTCATCGGCCATTTCAAGTATTTTTAAAATACCTTTACCAGATGCAAAAAGTATAGATGCAACTGAGTTAATGAGTAATTTTATAGATGTTTCGAAAAAATTAATTATATTTGACGATTTAGAAAGAGTTAATATACCTATTAATGAAGTCTTGGGGTTTATTAATGATTATGTGGAACACAAGAACGTTAAGTGTATTATAGTTGCTAACGAAAACGAAATAGAAAAGCTAAATATAGATAATAATTATGAATTAAAAATAATTAGTTGCTTAGATAATAATATTGAGTATGGCGAAAAGAAAAAAGTTAATTCATGGCAAAGTGATGATACAGTTACTAAGCCAAAGATAGAAGATATTAAAAAAAGAGTTAACAAAACATATAACACAGAAAATAAGTATAAATTAATAAAAGAAAAATTAATTGGTAAAACTATAGATTATGTGCCAAATTTGGAAAAAATAATAAATAATCTTTTAGAAAACCATGTTAAAAATAAGAAATACTATGAGTATTTGAAATCCCAAAAGAGTTTATTAGTTGAAACGCTAAAAAAAGATAATTGTTGTAACATTAGAACTATAATTTTTTTATTAAATGAATATAAAATTATATTTAATCAAATTAAAAAGCAAAAATATGAAGAAAAAGAAAATAGAATTTTAGAATTAACATTTATTAATACAATTCATATGTCTGTATTATTAAAAAATGGTGTTGAAATAAAACAAAAATTAAATGGTGCAAAATATTCTGGTGCAACATCATTCACTGATGATGGATTACAAAAAATGACTGATTATTTTACTGCGTTTGATTTTATTAGTGATTATTTATGTTCTTCTAGCCTTAATTTAAGTCAGATGAAGAACACTTTAAATCAATATATAACAGTTGAAATAGAAAATGCTTTACCAAATGATGATCCATATTTTAATTTAGAAGCTTATTGGGAATTAGAAGATAGTGAAATAAAAGAATATTTAGATAAAATGATTAAAAATTTTCATTATGGATATCAAGTTTTTCCCAAATTATTAAGGATTATATCAGGCTTAGAAGTAATTGGACTATTTCCTGATTATATTGAGCAGTTAGTAGATCTAATGAAGAAAAGCTTAGTTGATAATAAAGTTGATTATATTGATTTTTATGCAATGTTAAATGATCAAAAAACAGTGGATGTTTACAATAAGTATTCAAAAGAATTTAACGACATTATTAATCAAAATAGAAGTAAAAATAGTTCCGATACAATAGTTACTATATTGTTATCAGAAAACTGGGGTGAAAAACTTTATAACCTTTATATCAAGAATAATGTTATTCATGGCGAGGGATTTTTAAATAAATTGGATGTTAATTTAATTATAGAAAATATTAAAAAGTGTCCTACAAAAGATATTTTTTATTTCAAATATACAATAGACAATGTTTATCATTTTGGTAATATAAGGGATTTTTATATGATGGATAGAGAAAATCTTGAACTTTTGATAAAAAGAATTAATGAAATGAATAAAAATAAATTTGGAAAAACAAAGATTTATGCATTAGACTTATTGACAGAAACATTAAATGAAAAGTTAGAATTATTAAAAACCGGTGACTAATTATCATTGGTTTTATTATTATCTAAATTATCTATTACGGCAACTACTTCATCTAAAGTACTTGTAAATAGGTGTGAATATGTTTTTAACGTTTCTTCAACTTTTGTGTGTCCTAAGTATTTTGCTACAACTTGAGCATTGGCTCCTTTATTAACTAAAAGAGATGCACATGAATGCCTGAAATCGTGTAATCGAATTTGCTTAACATTAGCTAGCTTGCAATTTATATTTTTATGATGGGTTAGAGTATTACTACATACAGGAAATATATCTCCAGCTACAATGAAATTTTCATTGAAACCAGAAATCTTTTCTGCCTCGTATTTCATCATTTTAAGGTCGTTTGTAAGGACTTGTGCCATCTTTATGAGTCTTATACTACTTTTGGTTTTAGGAACCGAAAATCGCCAGTTTTTGATGGATTCACAACGGTCATTTATTTGCTTGGTTATACTTAAAGTTCTATCTTTAAAATTAATATCTTTCCATTGTAATCCCCTGAGCTCCCCACGTCTTAAACCACAATAATATAGTATTTCAAAAATGCCAATCCATTTGATGTCAGTTTCAACAGAAAGAAATTGTTTAAATTCTTCATAAGTAAAGAATAATTGTTCTTTAGGAAATTCATTAGGATCATTAAAGTTATACATTTTAGGATATACCTTAGCAAAGTTAAACTCATGCAAAGCAGTAGCATAATTTAAAATAGTCTTTAATAGTTTATAAATATCATTCTTAGTTCTTGTAGCAAGATGAGTACTATTTATTTCATCATGCCATCTTTCAAAAGTAGGGTAGTTAAAATCTTTAAGTTTAACTTTATATAGTGATTTTAAATAAGGCAATTTATTATTATAACCATATAATGTATTCTCTTTAACTTTATCTTTTCTAAAATCAGTAAACATTCTAATCATTTCTTCAAAAGTTACATTATTGGTATTCTCATATTCTCTTAGTTTTAATTTAAATTTAAACTCAGCATCTTCTGCTTCTTTTTTAGTTGCATATCTACCTGATTTCTTAGTTTTATGAGTACCATCAATATCTTCATACTGAGTCTTATAAAACCATATCTTACCATCTTTAGTAGGCCTATTATCTTTATACACACCCATATAAAAATTCCTTTCTACAAAGGAAATACCGTGAAAAACTTGTAATATTATATAAAAATGGTATAATTAATTTAGGAAATCCCATTACATTGTATTTATATAATGTTTATTTGTTTAAAGTTTCTCAGACTCAAACAAAACGGTATTTCTGATTGATCTCGTATTCCAATACGAGATTTTTTTTATATATTTTTAGAAACCCTTATAGCTTTATGAGGTTGTGTAGCACTTTCTGTGAATTCTTTCTTTGTATAAAACTTAGGTAAGATTGATTTTGAATTGTTATTATTAAGTGGTGCAACTAAGTAGCCATCTTTTTTAACATAAATATGAATGAATAACCAAGAATCAAATTCTTTTAATTTAACTAAATAATCTCCATCTTCTTTAACGGATTTATTATTTAGAAATTCTACTAATAAAGTATCACCGATATCATACTTTGGTGACATTAAGTCATCAACAACATCAAACATTAAATATCCTGTTTCTGGTGTAAGATATTTAGTTGATACCCATTCGTAATCGACAGGATGAATAATCCAATCTTCAGAGCCAATATCTATTACTGATATCTTGGCTTTTTTTGATGATTGCTCAGGTTCAAAACCATTGTCATTAATTAGTGAATCACCATCAGTTAATTGTTCAACAGTAGTTTCTAAATAATTAGCAAGTTTTCCTAATTCAATTTCACTTGGATAAGTTCTTGCTCTTGTCCAATCACATACCTTTGTATAAGATAGTTTAAGATCATCAGCAACATTCTTTCTTGATATTTTTTTATAGTCTAATAATGCTACAAGATTATTAGCTAAGACTTTTCTCATTTCTACTTTATTCATGTTTGCTACCTCCAATATCATAATAAAATATAATGATAAATTTGTCAACATGAAAGTAAAGAAAATGATAAAAATGATAAAAAGATGTTTACAAACAGGAATGTTTATTCTATAATGGAGAAGAAGATAGGAGGAGGTGAAAAAATGAAAATAACACTTAAAGCATTAAGAGTAAATGCAGGATATACAATAGAAAAAGTCAGTGAATCATTAGGAATCAGTACAGTTACATTAAGAAGCTATGAAACTAAAAAAACTATTCCTAATATGGAAATGTTAAATAAAATGTTAAAACTGTATGATGCTAAATTTAGCAAATTTGAATATTCGGCAAAAGATAATGCATTAGTATTAAATTAGAGTCTGAGAAGCTTTAAAGAGATAAATATTATATAAAATACAAAGGAGGAGATTTTCAAATGCCAAAAAGACGAAAAATACTAACAAAAGAAGAAATAGAAAAAATAGCAGAATATCAATGGGCTAGTATTAAAGACATAATGGATATTGGTGCTATTGGTAGAAACAAAGCAAGAGAAGTATTAAATGTAATAAGTAATCAGTTTTATGATGGAAAGTCAAAAGTGCAAAATGGCTTAGTTCCAATGGATATGGTTCTTGATTATTTTAATATTCATAATTACAAGCATGGTGAAACAATAAATGGCTAGAAGAAGAATGTTTAGTCTTGATATAGTTGATTCAGATCAATTTACTGATTTGCCACCAACTGCAAGATTACTTTACTATGAATTAGGCGTAAGAGCTGATGACGATGGATTTGTAGGTAATCCAAGAAAGATAACAAGATTTGCAGAATGCTCTGAAGATGATATAAAAACATTAGAAGATAAAGGATTCATTTATATTTTTGATTCAGGAATTTCAGCTTTAAGACATTGGCTTGCTAATAATCAAATAAGAAATGACAGATATCATGAAACTTATTACAAAGAAGGAAAGAAAAATGTTTTTATGAATACTGATAATAAAACATATTATATTAATGATAATAATGGGTTGCCAGATGGTTTACCATTGGTTGCCTTAGATAAAATAAGAATAGAAAAGAATAATGAAGAAGAGAAAAAAGAAGAAAAGTTTAATTCAGGACAACAAGAAGAAGAGTATAACTCTTTTGATCTCTCTGACATTGATCCTAAAACAATAAATCAATTTGAATTGTTATGGAATAAATATCCTAGAAAAGTTGGTAAAAAAGAAGCTCTATACTGTTATAATCAAGCAATAAAAAATGGGGAAACATTTGATACTATAAAACAAGAATTGGATAATTATGTAGAATATTTAAAGAATGAAGATACCCCTGACATTCATATAAAAAATGGTTTTAATTGGTTTAAAGGTGAATGTTGGAATGATGAATACGAAATAAATAATTATTATTTTGATGATATATTTTAAGTATCCCCCTGGGGATAGCTCTTTTTATTTGAAGAAAAATCAACACCGACCTGCCACCTAAATACACACAAAAATATATTTTCCGTGAGTTTTTTGGAAAATAATTGGAATCAAACTGGATATAGTCCAAATCAAAAACAAATCAAACAAGAATAAAAATATAATCAAATTGAAATCAAATAATAATCAATGACCTCCTAGGATAAGGATAAGAATAAGGATAAGGAAGGAATAAGAATAAGAAGAGAATATATATTTTTTATTGTATTATAACTACTACAATAAAAAAGAGATTAGCAATCGCTAATACTTAATTATCTTGAAGTCCAGAGGATTTTCATTGATTATTTCTAAAGAGTATTTTAATCTGAGTAGTTTAATAACTTCAGCTTTTGTTTTATTATAATTTTTACATATTAGATTAAAAGTATCAAAAGCAGAATTAAAATGTTGTTTAAAAGTTGCTTCCCACATAGCATTTCTATAAAATGAACTTGCAATGTAAAATGCTATAACTTCAGGAATAATATATTCCTCTAAATAACTATCATAGTTTTCATAAAAAGGATCAATAATCTTTTCACATTCTTCATCACTTATATCTTCATCAGTACATTTTCTTAACATAGACACCTCCATGTTGTATTAATCACTCTATGATTGATTTTTTGCAACAAGAATTTGCACAAATAATAAAAAAATAACAATTATCTTTATTATTTTAAATGTTTGCCGCTTTATCACTTTTTATATGGTATAATAATTGTGGAGGTAAAATAATATGATTAATGTTGTTGCGGCTTTAATAGAAAATGGTAATAAGGTATTAATAGCAAAAAGGTCTACAGGAGATCCAAATGTCTTTGGCAAGTGGGAGTTTCCTGGTGGAAAAGTTCAAAATAAAGAAGATGAAAAGCATGCTATTGAGAGAGAAATAAAAGAGGAATTTGAACTATTGATTAGTGCAGAAAGTTTTTTAATAAATAATGCGTGTAAATATCCTACCAAAACAGTTGATTTAAAATTATATAGGTGTAAATATTTATCTGGTGAATTTAATTTGCATGATCATTCTGAATACAAATGGGTTGATAAAACAGATTTATTAAATTATGATTTAGCACCTGCTGATATACCTTTAGCAAAATATGTTATGGAGATGAAATAATGGATAGAGGAGTAATATTTGTATTAGATAATTTTGATAAAACATTAGATTTTATAAACAATCATCCTGAATATGAAAAATATAAGAAAAGAGTTCAAATAGAATATAGTAGGATTAAATATATAAAATTTACAGGAAATATGTATGAGCATTTTCTAAAATTCAAAGGTGGAAATCATAAATATGCAGAAGACTTCAAATTTTTAGAAGAAAATGGGATTTTAAGTAATGAGTTATTAGCTGACTATTTGAGAGAAAATTATTCTGATGAAATGGATCACTATTGTGGAATTGAAGATTTAATAGTAGGAAATATTTATTCAAATAGTGAAATCGCTAATACTTTTAAATGTTCAAATATGGGAGGTATGAGAAGGTCAAAGGAAACTAACTCATTAGTTCTAATTGCAAAACATAACAATCCTTTATATGACGATCAATGGACAGATGACGGAATATTAAATTATACAGGAATGGGTACTGAAAATGATCAAAGTATTTCTTATGCACAAAATAAAACATTAACAATTGCTGAAAGAGAAGGAATAAAAGTATATTTATTTGAATCATATAAAGATAACGAATACTATTATGATGGAGAGGTGAAACTGGCAGGAACTCCATATCAATCAGAAGAAGCTGATATAAATGGTGCAATTAGAAAAGTAATAAAATTTCCTCTAAAGAGATTAGATCAAACTAAATCATTAATAATTGATATTGAGGATATCGAAAAAAGTGAAAATGAAAAGTTAAAAGAAGTAAGAAAGTTTGATTCGAGCGAAATCAAAAATAGAGCTAAAATTGCAGAATCTGAAAATATTTCTACAAAAGAAGTTAAAACTATATATCGTGAAAGGAATCAGTACATAGCTGAGTATACAAAGGAAAGAGCTAATGGTGTATGTGATCTTTGTGGAAAGGAAGCGCCTTTTAAAGATAAAAATGGAAGGCCATATCTTGAATCACATCATGTAATAACATTAGCTGAAAACGGTCCTGATGCAATTTATAATACTGTTGCTATATGCCCTAATTGTCATAGAAAAATACACGTTTTACATCAAAAAGAAGATATAGATAAATTGTCAAAAGTTATAATGAAATATTTATTAACTGATGATGATAAAGAAAATATTAAGAAATGGGAAGAATTATTTAAAAACTAATTTCGAAAAAGTGTTGAAAAATAGTCATCACTTTTTTTCTTGGGAACAAATGGGGAACAACTACATAGAGCAAGATGGGTAAAATAGGGCTATTTACGAGAAATATAGCAAGTGATAAAACAATAATAATGAAAAATATGACAAAAAATCAGGGTATAATTTTTCCCCCTGAAGAGAGCGAAAGCTCTCTTTTTTGTTTATATTAAAGAGTTTAGACCTTTTAAGTAATTTTAGGTACAATTTAGAACAAAAAAAATAGTTTTAAAACACTTCATTGAAGAAACGTGCCTCAAGTGGCAAAAATTCTCATTGTGGGTAATTATAGAAGAAATTAAAAGAGATGTGTATCTAGACACATTAGTAAACAGAAAGACTGAAAAAAGAAATGATAGATTTTATAATAAATAATAATTATTAATAAATTAATAAAAGTTTAATTATTCATTAAATATGTTATAATTATATAAGAGGAGTAATTATGGATAAGTATATATTTAAATATGTTAATGAAGATGAATTTAATAGATGTGAAAAAACCATTAAAAAATATGACAGTTTGGTTTATAAGAAATTATTATTTTTTTATTACCCCAATTTAAAAGAAGGGAATTTTTCAGGTGATTTAATTAGTCAAACTGACGGCATTTTAACATATTCTCTTAAAATTCCGTGTACATCACAAATACAAGAAAAAATGTATGGTGATTATAAATTAATATATTCTGTATATGAAAATGAAAAAACAATACTTTTGGAATCACTTGAACCAAAAGAATTGTTGAAGCAAAGTTATAATGATGGTCTTACTTCATATAAAGGTGTAATGGTTTCCAAAAAAAGGCCACAAAAAGATATGTTTAAAATAGATTTAATAACTATGTTAGATGAGCATAATTTTAATAATAGAAAAGATAAACCATCTGTAGAATTAAATAATGAACCAACAAGTGCTTTTGAATCGTTAGATGAAAATAAGAAAATCGAAAAACCAAAAGATTTTGTTAAAAGTTTATTGTATATATATGCTGTTATTATAATTATTATGTGTATTATAACAATATGTGTTTATGTGCTATTATAAGAAGTTGTTATGGGAAAAATATATTATTTATTTGGTAGAATTAATAAAGAAACAGGATTTACATTAGAACAAGAAAAATACATATTAAAAGATGTTAAAAATAATTCTAATATAACATTTGTATCTGCCTTGAAAAATGAACCAGAACACTTAAAAGAAAGTATTGAAAATAAATTAAATAATTTTAAAAATATTAAAATAGCATTTAATAATATTTATGTAATAGATGAAAACACAAATAAGAAAGAAGCTAAAGAATATATAAATAAAGCTGATATAGTCTTTTTACTTGGTGGATGCCCTTACATTCAAATGGAAATAATAAATAAGAATGAAATAAAAGAATTAATAAAACAAAAAGAACTAATTATTGGTGTAAGTGCTGGGGCAATGAATCAAGCTAAAAGAGTAGTTTATAGAGATGAATTTGAAAATAATAGAATATATGATTATGAAGGATTGGATCTTGTAAAAATAAATGTATACCCACATTTTGATTCTAATAATCAAGAATTATTAGATGAAATAGATGAAGTAAGTAAGATGGTAGATTTAATATTAATACCTGATGAATCTTTAATAAGAATAGAAAATAGTAAGGTAGAGTACATTGGCACACATTATAAAGCAAAGAAGGGAATTATTGAAAAATAATTCTTTTTAATTTAGCATTAATATTATTTTGACTTAATAATTAAAAAAATATATAATATACACCATAAAAAGAGGTACAATTATGAAAACAATGGATATAGTAAATAAGTTAAGAGAAGAAAAAGATGAAATAAAAATAAATGAAATCATTAAGAAAATAAAAAAAGAAGAACAAATTGCAAGTGTTTTAAGTACTCTTCAACTAGATGATAGATTAGCGATCAAAATAATTAATCAAGCAATAAATGAAAAAAATGTTTGGAAAATAGTTAGAGAATTAAGAGGAAGAGATTCTGTAATTGAAATGATAGAAAACTATAAAAAAGAGGAGATAAATGAAGCCGTAAGAAAATTAAGTAAACGAGATATATATAAAGAAATACGAGGCGTTTGCAATAAAAAAACAATAAGTTTTTTAATTGAACAACGAAAAGAAGATGTAAAAAAAGTATTAAAATTTGTTATTTTAGAACCAGAGTTTTTACTAAGAAATGCTAGTACAGATGAATTTGCGCATATAATTTGGGAAGTAAAAGAAAAACAAATAACAAGAAATTTAAAAAGATTAAGTAAAGAATATATGTTTTCATTTTTATCAAGTAAATATATAAAAACTAGTTTAAAATATGAAATTGTAAAAAGAAGAAGAAAACAGTTTGAAAAAGCCTTAAATAAAGAAAGTACTAGCGATTTACTTTTTTTCTATTTAAAGAATGTGTCATATATTCCTGCTAAAATTAGAGAAGAGATAGTTAATTTAAGAAAAGAAGATATTATAAAATATGTACAAGATACTAATGATGATTTTTCTGAAATAATGGATGATATATCGTATGGTGACCAATGTATAGAAGTTAAAAAACTATTAATTGATACATTTATAAACAAAGATAATTTATATGAAGCTTTAGAAAAAGTTAAAGGCGATTATGCTACAAAAGAGTTGATAAAATTATATAATGATGAAATAGTTAAACTTGTATATATGCTAGAGTTAGATACTATACCAGAATTATCTAATATAAAAGTCGCGCATTCTATTCAATATTTATTGTATTCATATTGTAAAGATCTTATTGAAAAAAGAATTAATGAATTATCATATGAAGAAAAATATCGCATTTTAATAGGTAATAGAACGCTTTATACAGTTATAAAAATAATACTTAAATCCCTTGGCTTTAAAGATGTAAATACAATATGCTTTTTAATTAAAGGTAGTAATGGTCAAAAAGTGCTAGATAATTATGAAAGTGTAAAAAATAAAATAATTGAAAGTAAAATTGATTATAAAGTCTTTTGTGAATATGGTATAGGAACAAGGAAATATTATAATTGGTTTGATAAAATAATGGAAATTGATGATATTGATGAATTTAATAAAATAAGAACATATCTATTAGAAAATTATTATATTAATGATAAAGAAAATAAGGTATATGAAATAAAGGAATATCTTGAATTAGTAACATCATATCAAAGATTATATCCATTATTAAAGGAATTAGAACAAAATAATATAGATTTAACAAAGACTGATAAGTTGACACTAAAATTATTACTAGAGAATGATGCACTTGATGATATACCATCTAGTTATGAGAAATTAAAAAAATATAGAGAGAAAGAGTATGAATTAGATAAGAATATACTAAAAGAAATAATTGATCTGGCACAAGAGTATTCTAAGATTGATCGAATTCTTGAAAAAACAATTAATCCAAAACAAAATAAGGTAAGTATCGAAACTTTAAAATTGTTACTTAAAGATAATTGTAAATCAAAAATTGTACTTGAAAAAACAAAAGAATTGATGATTTATACATCGTTTTTAGAAAAGATTGAAGTGTCTTCTTATAAAACAAAATTGGATGTTTTAAAAATAATATATGAATCTTATGATAAAATGAATTATGTTCAGAATATTTATATGAATTATGGTGAAAAGATAAGAAATTTATATGAACTTGAAATGAATGTTAATTTAACAAATGTAAGTAAATTATTAGAAGATGGTAAGTCACGAATTGATTTATCAAATAAAAACTATATATTATGTGCTCATGTTGTAAGTACAAAAGAAAAAGATGAAAATTTGGTAAATGGAATTGCAACAGGTAAAACAAACTTTATATCTATGAGTCCAATTAGTTATAAAGGTCAAAAATATTATTATGATTTGCACTATTTAAGTGTTGTATTACTATATGATTATATTCCAAAAGGAGCATTTATTTGTAGTTCTCTTTCGAATATGGGAACTAATTCTCTTGTTGAAAATAATTCGTTGGAATTTAAAACAAAGATTGATAGTCAAAGGGGAATTTTGGAAACGAGTTCTGTGACTTTAAACAATGCGGAAATACTTCTTTATAGAGAGGGAATAAGGCCTTGTGGAATAAGGCTAGAAAAGGGAAAAACTCCTAATATTAGAGAAGAAGAGATGCATAAAAAGTATCATCTTCCATATATTATTACACAACCTAAGAATCAAAGTATTGAAAATCCAGAAATGGTATTTGAATCAAATGATATAGATTGTGAATTGGAAGATACAAAGATAATAAGTGATTTAATTGATATAATGAATACAAATAAAGAAACGAAAGAAAATGAAATATATACTGGTAGAGAACTGGCTATTTTTACAGATGTTCATTCAATGTTTGAGCCTTTACTAGCAATTTTAGAGGATATTAGAAAAAGGAATATTACCGAAATATATTCTTTGGGTGATAATGTTGGGTTAGGACCTAATCCTTGTGAGGTAATGGATTTATTAGATGAATATAATGTTAAATCTGTTGCTGGTAATAGTGAGTATTATAATATTCTTGGTATTAAACCTTTTCCATATTTTAATGCGGAAAAGAAAGCTAATCAGGAATGGACTAGTGAGAGACTTGGTTCTAAAGGTATAGATAAATTAAAAGTATATCCTGCTTCAATTGATTTACTTGTTGGTGATAAAAAAATTGCTTTGTGTCATTTTATAAATGATGTTAGATGGGATTTTGTCAATCATAGTACTTGGTCTTATCAAGAAAACTTCATAAAGGGTGTAAATGTTAAACAGTTTGAATATACAAATTCATTACATTCACAAGAGTATATTAATAAAATGTTAAAAGAAAAAGAGTATGATAGAGAATTTTTGAATGGTTTTATTTCATCTTGCAGGGAACCGTTATTTAATGGTAAAATGGCGTATGAATATACGGATATATTTCAAGGACATGTTCATTTTCGGATGAATGATAAACTTAATAATACTAATATTTATACTTTAAGAGCAGCTGGTATGGGCTGGAAGGGCGAAGGAAGAGAAAAGGCTGAATATTATATTTTAAAAGAAAGAAAAGATGGCTCCTTTGATGTTAAAACTATTAATGTTGATTATAATAAAAATAGTTTAATATGTAATATAAAGTCAAGCTCTATTCCATATAAAGATAAGATATTGTCTTTTTTGAAATAACTATATATTTAATATATAGTTTTTTCATTTACAAATAAGTGATTTTTTGCTAAAATATAGTATATGGAAAAGGAAGAAATAATAGAAAAATTAAATGAAATAAGAAAAACAAGAATAATTGATATTTATGCTGAAGAGGAATTCTTTGGAAAAGGACTTATAGTAAATAAAGAGGGAGATGTATATATTTATACTTGGCGTCTTGCTTTATCTATTGAAGAAAATAAAGCAAAAGAATTATATGAGTTAGAAGAATACAAACTTGACATAAGTAGAATTAAACTTAATTTTAAGTTTGATCAAAATAAGGATGATAGATGTATAAATATAATAGATTTAGATAATTTGAAAATAGAAAACAATGATCTTAATTATTATAATAAAGTAATGAAAGAAGTGACAAAATGCCTATAATAAAAGTAATGAGTGAAATACTTGCTAATAAGATTGCTGCTGGAGAGGTTGTTGAAAGGTGTTCATCAGTTGTTAAAGAATTAGTTGAAAATAGTATTGATGCTGGTTCTACAGAAATTAAAGTAGATCTTTTAGATAGTGGTATTACAGAAATAAAGGTAACTGATAATGGGGTTGGAATGGATGAAGAGGATGCTAAAACAGCTTTTCAAAGGCATGCAACAAGTAAATTATTAGATGAAAATGATTTATATCGAATTAATACTCTTGGGTTTAGAGGAGAAGCTTTACCTTCAATAGCGTCTGTTTCAAGGGTTGAACTTGTTACATCAAAAGGTTTACTTGGTACAAGAGTTAAAATAAATGGTGGTAATTTTGAGTCCATTGAAAGAGCGGAAGCAAGAAAAGGAACAAGTATAGCTGTTAGAAACTTATTTTATAATACGCCTGCAAGATTAAAACATTTGAGCTCAATGCAAGCTGAATTAATGACTGTTGCAGATTATGTAGATAAAATAGCTCTTTCTCATCCTAATATAAGGTTTGTTTTAACAAATAATGGCTCAACAATGTTAAATACTGATGGTAAGGGTGATTTATTAAAAACTATTAATAGTGTTTTTGGTATTAATGTTGCTCGTAATATGATAAAAATTGAAACAGAAGATAGGGATTATAAAGTTACGGGTTATATAAGTAAACCGGAAATTAATCGAACAACTAAAAATCATATGATAACACTTGTAAATGGAAGAGTTGTTAGAAATTCAAGTATAAATCGTGCTATAAATGATTCTTATCATACTTATAAGCCAGATAATAGATATCCAATAGTTGTAATTAATATTGAAGTTGATCCTTCACAAATTGATGTTAATATTCATCCGACAAAGATGGATATAAAGTTTTCAAAGTTAGAAGAATTACAAAATTTATTAATGAAAGAAATTAAAAAGAATTTAGATGTAAGAACTTTGATTCCTAAAGTTGAAGAGGCTATTGTTGTAAATAATTTTATTGATTATGAAGAAGAACCTGTGAAAAAAGAAGAAAAACCTATTTTTGTTAAACAGGAATTAGAAATACATGAGAATGAAGTTAAATATGAAACAAAAAGAGAAGAAAATAGATATCCGGATATGACATTTGTTGGAATAGCGCATGGAACATATATAATTATGCAAAATGATACGGGTATGTATATAATTGATCAGCATGCTGCTAAGGAAAGAATAAATTATGAAAAGTTTAAGGAAGAGTTAGGTCATCCTTCACAGAATAAGATACCACTTCTTTTTCCAATAACTTTAGAGTATACAACTAGTGAGTTTATGAAGTTAAGGGAAAAGATGGATGTTCTTAATAATATTGGACTTTTAATAGAGGAATTTGGAATTAATTCAATAATTGTAAAGGCTCATCCGGTATGGTTTCCAAAGGGATTTGAGAATCAATATATAAATAAAGTTATTGAAACGGTACTTAATTATAATGAACCATTTGATTTAGTTAAGTTTAATGAAAAAGTAGCGATCAATTTAAGTTGTAAAATGGCTATAAAAGCTAATGAATATATAAGTCCGGAAGAAGCTATTGCCTTAATTAAGAATCTTCAAAAGTGTGAACAACCTTTTAATTGTCCACACGGAAGACCTACGACATTGATATATACAGTATCTGAATTAGAGCATTTATTTAAAAGAAGTGGCTTCGATACTAAGAAATAAGAAAGGAAACAATATGATAACAGAAGAAAATGTTTTAAAAGTTGCGTCACTTGCTGAACTTGAAATAAGTGAGTTAGAAATAAAAAAATATACTAAAGAATTAAGTGATATATTAACAGAGATTGAAAAAATATTGGATGCTAAAATTGAAAATGAAAATATTTTAATCGCACCAACAGAAGAGAAAAAGATTGATGATTTTGAGAGTACGATAACTGAAGAAAGTTTAAGTAAAGAAGAAATAATGAAAAATGCTAAAAATCATGATAGATCATACATAATAGTTAAGAGGGTTGTAAATGAGTAATTATATGGATTTAAGTGTAACTGAGTTACATGATTTATTAAAAAGTAAAAAAATAAAGCCAATTGATTTAGTTAATGAGGCTTTAGAAAAGATTGAAAATTATAAATTAAATGATTTTATAACAATAAATGAAAAGGCAAGGGAAGAGGCTTTAAAATTAGAAAATACAGAGGTTGATAATTTATTTTGGGGTATTCCTATTGCTATTAAAGATAATATTGTTACAAAAGATTTAAGGACTACTTGTGCGTCTAAAATGCTTGATGATTTTAATCCAATATATGATGCTGAAGTAATTAAAAAAATTAAAGAAAAACATATGATAATAATTGGTAAAACCAATATGGATGAATTTGCGATGGGTTCAACTGGGGAAACATCTTATTATGGACCAACACTTAATCCTTGGAATAAGAAAAAGGTTCCAGGGGGATCTAGTAGTGGATCGGCTGCTACTATTTCAAGTCGTGAGGTAGCGCTTGCTCTTGGTTCTGATACTGGTGGTTCTATAAGACAACCTGCTTCATTTCAAGGTGTTGTTGGTATGAAACCTACATATGGTAGAGTTTCGAGAAATGGTTTAGTTGCTTTTGCTTCTAGCTTAGATCAAATTGGACCAATAACTAAAAATGTTTTAGATAATGCTTTACTACTAGAATTAATATCTGGTTATGATGAAAATGATATGACAAGTATTGATGCTGAAAATGACTTTACTAGTTTAATTAATAAACCACTTAAAAGTTATAAAATTGCTGTTCCAACATTTTATATGAATGATCAAATAAATGAAGAAATTAAAAATAAAGTAAATAATGTAATTAGTTTATTAAGAGAAAATGGTTGTACAGTAGATTTTGTTGATGTGCCATATTTAGAATATAGCGTTCCTTTATATCAAGTAATTGCACTTGGTGAGGCAAGTAGTAACTTAGCGCGTTTTGATGGTATTAAGTATGGTTTAAATATTCCTGCTAATACAACTAGTGAATCTATTAAAAAAACAAGAACAGCTGGTTTTGGGGAAGAAGTAAAAAGAAGAATTATGATTGGAACATATGTTTTGAGTGGTAAAAATGCTGATAAGTATTATGTAAAAGCTTTAAAGTTGCGAGAAGCTTTAAGAGAGGCTGTAAATAAAGTGTTTGAAAATTATGATTTAATAATTGGTCCAACAAATACAGGTGTTGCTTATGATTTGGGTATAAAACAAGATGATGCTTTAAAGAGTTTTACAGATGATATTCTAACAAATCCAATCAATATGACGGGTTTACCTGCTTTATCACTTCCTATTGGTTTAACTAATGATCGTTTACCGGTTGGGCTTCATATAATAGGTAAATATTTAGATGAAAAAAATATATATGCCTTAGCAGCATTTATTGAAAAAGAATTAGATTTAAAATTGAAACCGGAGGTGAAATAATGTTAAAGCCTACAATTGGAATAGAAGTACATGCAGAATTGAAAAGCAAAAATAAAGTTTTTTCTAAAACGATAAATGCTTATTCTAATAATGCAAATACAAATGTAAATATAGTTGATTTGGGATATCCGGGAACATTACCAACTTTGAATAAAGAGGTTGTGGAAATGTCTTTAAAGGCAGCACTTGCTTTAAATTGTAAAATTAATAAAAGAATGCATTTCGATAGAAAAAATTATTTTTATCCGGATTTACCAAAGGGTTACCAAATAACACAACAAGCAACCCCAATTGGATATGATGGATATCTTGAGATTGAAGTTGATGGTGTAAGTAAGAGAATTGGTATTGAAAGAATCCATATTGAAGAAGATACTTGTAAGAGTATGCATGTTGGGGAAAATACTTTGCTTAACTATAATAGAGCAGGGGTACCTTTAATTGAAATTGTTACAAAACCTGATATAAAATCTTCTAAAGAAGCAACTACTTATGTAGAAGAATTGAGAAAGACATTATTATATTTAGGTATAAGTGATGTTAAGATTGAAGAAGGAAGTATGAGGTGTGATACTAATATTTCTTTAGCTGAAGAATCTTCTTCTAAATTAGGTACAAAAATTGAAATTAAAAATATTGGTTCAATTAGTAATGTTGGAATAAGTCTTGAGTATGAAATTAAAAGACAAAAGGAATTGATTGATGCTGGTGTTCAACTTAGAGAAGAAACTAGAAGGTTTGATGATAAAACTAATTCTACTGTTTTGTTAAGACAAAAGGAAACAGGAAATGATTATAGATATTTTCCAGAGCCTAACTTACCTTATTTTGAAATAAATGAAAAATTGATTGAAGAAGTTCAAAACAATTTGCCCGTTTTACCTAAGGAACTTAAAAAAGAATATGAAAGTATAGGAATAAGTTCTAATAATATAAATACTTTGATTTTAAATTATGATTTAAATCAAGTATTTGTGGAACTTAAAAATAAAGTAAATCCTATAATATGTGCGAATTTATTAACTGGTGATATATTAAGTTATTTAAATAAAACATATAAGAATATAAATGATATTGATAAGAATAGTATTATTGATTTAGTTAATGTTTTGGATCAAAATAAGATATCTATTAAACAAGCTAAAGAAATAATGGATGATGTATTAGATGGAAAAGAAAGTGTTTCTGAAATTATTAAAAATAAGGGTTTAGAACAGATAAGTGATTTGTCTCAGTTGAAAGAGATTGTTACGAAAGTTTTAAATGAAAATGAAAAATCTGTAAATGATTATTTGAGTGGACAAGATCGAGCATTTAAATATTTAATGGGTCAAATTATGAAAGAAACAAAGGGAAATGCTAATCCTTCATTAGTAAACCAAATGTTAACACAAGAATTAAATGATAAAAAAAACTAAATTTATAGTATAATTAGTATGAATGGAGATGAATAATATGAAATTCATAAATAAGCATAAAGTAGGAATAATAGCAGGAATTGTTGTAATTATAATTGGAGTATTAACTTACTTTGCATTAAAATCTATGTTTATAATTGGAAATGATAAAGGTAAATATGGAAATAGATTAGATGGTATTGAAAATGTCCAAATAGCAGATGAAGAAGTATCCAAACTTGTAAAAGAAATGGAAGAAATAAAAGATATAAAGAGTGTTAAATATAATTTACAGGGTAGATTAATATATATTATAATGGAAGTCGCGAATGATACAGCACTTGAGGTATCTAAGGGGTATGCTAATAAAACATTGTCATATTTTACGGCTGAGCAAAAAGAATATTACGATATTCAGGTATTAATTAAGAGTGATTCAGAAGAAAGTGAAGTTTATCCGATAATAGGCGCTAAGCATAAGACTAGTACAGCGTTTATTTGGACAGAAAATAAGAAGAAGGAGACTAAGTAATGAATAAGAAAAAAGTAATAATTGTAACTCTTATTGTAACAGTTTTTCTTGCTATTACTGGTTCTCTTTGGTATTATTTAACAAAAGAGGATAATAAAACATCATTAACATTGATTGAAAAGCAATGGATTGAAAAAAATAAGAATCGAATTTATGATTTTGGTTTACCAATTAATATCCCAATGTTTACAAGTAATGGTAGCGGAATAATATTTGACTTTTTGAAGGATTTGGAGACTAATACTGGTTTAGTTATAAATAGGGTATCATATGAAAAGGGAAGTACCATTCCTGAATATGCTATGAGAATAAAGAATTCTTTAGATAAAAACGATATTTTGATTTATAAAGATACTTATGCTATCGTAACTAAAAATAGTGTTAAATATAATAGTTTATCAGAAATTAAAGATTTAAATATTAAGGTTTTAAAGGGGGAAGATGAAGCATTAGCATTTTATTTGAGTGATAATGAAAATCTTAAGATAACTGTTTTTGATAGTTCTACTGATTTATTAAGTAATGTTACTACTGATAAAGATGCTATAATTGTTCCAAAAACGGAATATTTAAAACAAATAATTGAAAATAATAATTTGAATATTGCTTATAATTTAAATGATTTGCCAATTTATTATACAATTACTCTTGGTTCAAATGATAAGTTAAATACTATTTTAACAAAGTTTTATAACAAATGGAAAACAGGAGGGTATGATAAATCATATAACAATAATTTTGCTTCTACTTATTTTCAAGCTTCCGCTGTATCGGCACTTGAAGAACAACAATTTAGAAGTAAAACATATAAATATGGTTATATTATAAATACTCCTTTTGATACAATTATTAATAATAAATTAGAGGGTATTAATACTGATATAATTGATTCGTTTTCTCATTTATCAGGTATAACTATTGAGAGTACTATGTATGGTTCATATGGGGAATTAGTAAAGGCATTTGAAAATAATGAGATTGATTTCTTTATGAATGGCAGTAATAGAAAATTAAATGAAGATGTATATGATACAATATCGGTTTATGATGAAAAAATTGTTATTGTATCACATAATGATAACGATTCAATAATTGATTCTGTTAATTCACTTAAGGGCAAAAAGGTAAATGCTATAAAAGATTCTAAAATAATGACTTATTTAGAAGAGCGTGGGGTTGAGGTAATTGAGAGTAGTAATTCATCTAGTATGATGAATAAGCTTGATAAGAATTCTATAATTGCACTTGATAAAACATCATATAATTTTTATAGACAAAAGGATTTAAAGGATTATAAGATTGATTATGAGTTTCCTTTGAAAAAAGAATATGATTTTACTTTTAAGAAGAATGATGAAAATAAAGTGTTTATGAACTTTTTTAACTTTTATTTATCTTATATAAATGAAAAGGTTACGATAAATAATACATTGTATAAATTGACTAATATTAAAGAAAATTCTAATTTGCTAGGGGAGTTAATTGGTGTATCAGTAATATCTGGTTTATTAATATTATCTTTACTTACTCTTAAGAATATAAGTAAGAGAACTAAGAATAAGTTTAAGAAACATTTAACAAAAGAAGAAAAGTTAAAATATATTGATATGTTAACTTCACTTAAGAATAGGAATTACTTAAATGATAATATTAATGTTTGGGATGAGAGTGAAATATATCCACAAGCTGTTATTGTAGTTGATTTAAATGATATTTCATATATTAATGATAATTATGGTCATGCTGAAGGTGATGAAGTTATTAAAGAAGCTGCTAATATATTGATTAAGAATCAGTTGCCGAATACGGAAATTATAAGAACAAATGGTAATGAGTTTTTGGTATATTTAGTTGGTTATGATGAAAGACAGGTAGTTGCGCATTTAAAGAAATTAAATAAAGAGTTAAGAGATTTAAAACATGGATATGGATCTGCTAGTGGTCATAGTATGATTCTCGATGGTATTAAGACAATTGATGATGCTATAAATGAGGCAACAATTGAGATGAGGAATAATAAGGAAGAAGCGACCAAATGAAGATGATTAAAAATGGAATTAAAAAAATCTATGAAATAACGCAGAAGCCGGCGATGTTAATACTTCCGGGTCAGGTTGCTTTTTCCCTTTTTTTATCAATTTTTCCAATTATTACATTAATAGGTTTTGTTGCATCTAAATTTAATGTTTCTTTGACAAACTTGGTTGAATTCTTTGGTGGTGTATTACCAGAGGGGTTATCAGAGTTTTTACTTATTCACGGAACTGCTAATATGGGAAATATTATTGTTTTTACAGTAATTGGTTTCTTTGTTGCTTCTAATGGTCCTTGGTCACTTTTAGTTGCAATTAATACAATATATGAGGTTCCACAGGATAATGAGATCAAAAGAAGAATAAAGGCTATAATAATGACAATAATACTAGTTTTTATGTTTATTGTTGTTTCGGTTATATTAGCGTTTGGAAATCAGATTTTACATTTTTTGATGAATATTGAAAAGATAAGCGTGATTTCAAAAACAATTTATGATTTATTTGCATCTTTAAAATGGCCAATAATGGCGCTTTTTATATTTTTCTCTTTAAAGATAATATTTACAATGTTAACGCCTGCTCATGTTAATAGCAAGAGTACTAATTTAGGTTCATTTTTTACGACAATTGTATGGATGATAATAACTGCTATATATAGTTATTATACTATTAATATTGCTGATTATAGTGTTTTCTATGGTAGTATATCATCGATTATAATGTTTATGGTTTGGATTTATATGTTATCATATGTTCTTGTAATTGGGATAAGTATTAATTCAGCTGTTTATATGCATAATAAACAAAAGCAAGAGTTATTAGAAAAGAAAGTATAGAAATATACTTTTTTTTAATAATATGTTATAATGTGGGTGAGGTATTTTTATGAAAAAGGGAAATAAGTTAATTATAATTTATGTTTTATTGAATTTGATTACTAGTACATTATTAAGGTTTTTAACGATAAAAAATTATTTTAATTTAAAGCCTTTAATTGCTGATTTAGGCGTATTAATAATAATTGGTTCTTTTTCTTATTTGTTTAAGGATAAAAAGAAATATTACTATTTACTTATAATGACTATAATTGGTTCTTTTATTTGTTGTGCGAATAGTGTATATTATAATAATTATTTATCTTTTGCTTCAATTTCTTTAATTGGTTCAATTACTTTTTTAAAGGATGTTGGTAATGCTGTTGTTGATAATATACTTGAAGTAAAGGATTTGATTTTTTTATTGCAAATACCTATTTTTGTTATATTAAATAAACTTATAAAAGAAGAAAATACTTTTAAGTTTAAATATATATTTGCAACTGGTTTTATTCTACTTTGTTTACTTGCGCCGTTTTATAGGGGTAAGGATTATGCGAGAATATGGAAAAATTGGAATAGAGAATATGTTGTAATGCAATTTGGTATTTATGTTTATCAGATTGATGATTTTGTTGTTAGTTTAAAGCCTTCACTTGTTAATTTGTTTGGTTCCGATAGTGCTTCTAAGGTTTTTAGTGATTATTATAGTAAACCTAAAGATAATGTTACTAATGAATATACGGGTATATTTAAAGATAAGAATGTTTTAGTTATTCATGCTGAGAGTTTTCAAAGTTTTGTTATTAATAAGAAAATAAATGGTAAGGAGATTACTCCTAATATTAATAAGCTAATTAATAAGAGTTTATATTTCAATAATTTTTATGCTCTTGATAGTGTTGGTACTTCAAGTGATACAGAGTTTACTTTTTCTACTTCGTTGCTTCCAACAAACAATGGTACGGTATTTTTAAATTATTGGAACAGAAAGTATGAAACGATTGAAAAAATGTTTTTGGATGAGGGTTATTATACTTTTTCGATGCATGGTAATAATGGTACTTTTTGGAATAGAAATATAATGTATAATACATTGGGGTATCAAAGGTTTTATAATTATGATAATGATTATGAGTTGGATGATATTATTGGTTTAGGGTTATCTGATAAGTCATTTTTTAGGCAATCAATTCCTAAAATTAAAGAAATTGATAAGAAATATTATGGTACTTTAATTATGTTATCGAATCATACTCCTTTTACGAGTGAAGGAAAAGATATTTCTGATTTTGATGTTACTTCTTCTCATTATGATTATAAGTTAAATAGGTATGTTAAAGATGGTTATTTAGAGGGTTCTATACTTGGTAGTTATATTAAGTCAGTTCATTATGCTGATGAAGCTTTGGGTCAATTTATAAATGATTTAGAGAAGAATAATATGCTTGATAATACTGTTTTAATTATATATGGTGATCATGATGCGAAGATAAAAAAGAGTCAGTTTGAGTATTTTTATAATTATAATACAAAAACTGGTAAGGTTATAGATAAGATTGATGAGAATTATAAGAGTATTGATGATATAGATTATGAGTTACTTAGAAAGGTTCCGTTTATTATTTATTCTAAGGATGTTCAGCCTAAAGTGGTTGATGAGGCTATGTCAATGTTAGATTGTTTTCCAACGCTTGCTAATATGTTTGGTTATGAGACTAAGTATACTTTAGGTAATGATATATTTAGTGTTAAGGATAATATTGTTGTTTTTCCTAATGGTAATTGGTTAACTAATAAGATGTATTATGATACTAAGAGAGAGTCTTTTAAGGCTTTGGAGGATAACTTGGTTGTTAAAAATGAGTATATTGAAAAGAATAGTTTGATTGCTCAGGAGAAGATAAATATTTCTAATTATATTGTTATGTATGATTTGATTAGGAAAAATGAAGAGGTTAAGGTAAGTTTGAAAGAAAAATAGGTACTCATATTTGGGTACTTTTTTCTTAAAGTGATTGCTTTTTAGATGTTGATGTGTTACAATTAAATAGTAGAAAATGTTAATAAATAATATAAAAATAGAAAGAATGTTGATAAAATGTTTGACCTAATACATACATACTAGTATTACTAAAAAAAATAAAAAATAAATATTTTGTTGATAA
>ERZ824488.527-NODE-527-length-49165-cov-5.099572_pt1 | contig 49165 bp, 38 predicted proteins | sample MGYA00519936_ERZ824488 | MGnify/ENA primary metagenome ERZ824488 (study PRJEB31778, sample SAMEA3449153) | human gut metagenome | biome: human gut; feature: human-associated habitat; material: faeces | place: United Kingdom | collected 2010/2012 ... | reverse complement strand
GAGAAGACCATGCTTCTCGCCGCGCCCATGAGAACAAGTTCAGAGCCCTCCCCTAGCCCTATCTACGGCTCCACAGCCGCAAGCTTTTGCAGGGCCGGGCCAAGGACGTAGGCCATTGCGGCACAAGCCTCCGCACCAGCAACGACAATCGCTGCCACGGGCCCGACAACCCCAACCTCAATCTCAAGCAGGAGGGGCACCACGCCGCATGCCACCGGCAGCGCCATGACCACGACCGTGGCAACGAGGCTCACAATCATGCGACCGAAGGCATCGCCGCCATGGGCGAGCTCGTCCTCGCTCTCCCAGCCAAGGTTGGGAGACCTCATGCCAAGCGCGAGGCTCACCAAATCGCAGGCGGCAAGCACGAACACGTAGAGTGCCAGGCACGCGAGTATGGTCGAGAGCGGCAGGCCAATGACGAGCATGCCCGCAAGCAGGATGACCGCAATGGGCGCACGACCCACGAGCTCGCCGGCAACGAACTTTGCCAGCGCGTAGGAGCGCAGATCGACAGACATTACCCGGAAGTAGAAGAAGTCGCGCCCGTCACGGCCGACCGCCTGGGCAAAGACATACGAGAACATGCCCGAGAACAGCGTCAGGAAGACGGTGAGCGCAAGCGGAAGCACGGCAGCCTCGCTGTCGAGCGCAAACAGGCCGGCGGCCTCGCGAATCTCGCCAAAGGAGACGGATGACCCGGCGGCGACCACGCTCGCACCCACCGCAAAGATGATGAATACGGGCATGAGCCACTGCGAGAGCACGAACTGGTTGAAGAAGTAGGGCACGCGCATGAGCTGGGCCATGTCCTCGGAGACAAACGCCGCAAGCTGGCTGCGCGCCCTCACCTTGTCGGCAAGCTCGCCAACGTCATAGCGCCTGGTGCTGCGGGTGCCCGCGCCACCGACCAGGCCGCGCACGGCCTCGAAGTACCAACGGCCCGCGCACCAGTTGAGCAGCAGCACGTAGCAGGCGAGAAGCGCCGCCATACCGATGATGCCCGCAAGCGGGAGCAGGCCCGGGCAGCCAAAGACAAGCCCGCCCAGGGCAAGCGGCGGACACAGTACCGTGAGGATCGCCCTGGCCGCAGGACCAGAGATGAGCCCCTCCATCATGGCGGCGACAGCGTTAGCGTCCGGCTCGCCCGTTTCGCCGGACTGGCCGCCGAAGGAGACAGTGAAGACCACGCCAAGGACCAGAAGCGTGACCACCACGCCAAGGACCCGCGCGAAGCGGTCCTTGTTTGCCGCGATGCGCGAGAAGCGCATGAGGGGCAGGACGACCAGCACGAGCGCCACGTTGACGGCAAGGGCGCACAATGCGAAGGCCACGACCAGGGCAAGCCAGGCCAGAGGCCCTTCTCCCCTGCCGAGCAGCACGCCGAGCCCCAAGGGCAGGATGGCCGCGTCTGTCACGACCGCGCCCGCGATGAAGTTGGCGAGCTTCGCCCACAGGACAGCCTGGCCTGAGACGGGAAGCGCCACATAGAAGGCTAGGTCGCTGGCGAAGAAGAGGCTGCTCACCGCAGAGTAGAAGCCCACGGTGAGGGAGGTGAACACAAGGGCAAGCACGCTCAGATTGAAAGCCGAAAGCACCGACGCGCCAGCCTGACCGAGCTTGAGGCCCCCAGCGAAGAGCATAACGGCAACCATCAGAAACGAAATCAGAAGGCCCATGAGGCGCGCAGAGTCGCCACCACCCGCGCGTGTGCCCATACCGTCGTCCGCGTGCTCCTCTCCCCTGCGGATGGCCCAGAAGAGAGCGCTGAACTGTCCCCAGTCAAAGCCGCCCACGCTAGGCCTCCTCGGCGCCGGAGGCCGCCTCGCCGCCGGCAAACGGGGAGTCATCGCCCGTGAGCTCGAGGAACATCTCCTCGAGGGAGCCGTTGTTGCGGAAGTGCTCGCGCATCTCGTCAACGGTGCCCACAAAGAGCAGCCGCCCGTGCGCGATGATGCCCACGCGGTCCACGACCTTCTCTGCCACATCAAGCACGTGCGTGGAGAAGAGCACGGTCTTGCCCTCGTCGGCGTGCCTGCGCATGGACTGCTTGAGCAGCCACGACGCCTTGGGGTCAAGGCCGGTCATGGGCTCGTCGAGGATCCACAGGTCAGGGTCGGGCAGAAGGGCGCCCATGATCATCATCTTCTGGCGCATGCCGTGCGAGTAGGACTTGATCTGGTTGTCCAGCTCGTCGGCCATGCCGTAGTCCTCGGCCAGCCGCGCGATGCGCTCGGCGCGCACGTCGGCGGGTACGCCGTAGATGTCCGCGATGAAGCGCAGGTACTCACGGCCGCACAGGCGCAGCAGGTGGTCGGGGGTGTCTCCGACAAAGCACAGGCGGCGCTTGGCCTCCACGGGGTCTTTGACCACGTCGATGCCGTCGATCTTGATGGTGCCCCTCGTGGGTGCGAGCACGCCCACGAGCATGTTGAGCGTCGTGGACTTGCCCGCACCGTTGGGGCCCAAGATGCCAAAGATCTCTCCATCGCGCACCTCAAGGGAGAGGTCGCTCACCGAGAAGGTCTTGCCCCCGTCGTAGGACTTAGAGACGTGATCGATTTGAATCACGATAGCTCCCAACCGCGTTAAGTCAAACTAGAGTTAACTTGCCCATCCAGCTCAATTGCTTAAGCAATTCCGCTGCAATATCATTATAGTTTAGATTCTCTTAGCTTTCGCACTTCCGTTACATTTGAACAGGCCGCATCAGCCAGGAGAACACCATGAAGGCACGCGCTGTTGAAATAACCACAGTGACCGTCCTCAGTACACTCTCTGTTGCATATTGTCTTATTTATTGCTATTTGAACGATGACGGGTACAGCATCTATAGTGGTCAGCTCGGCTTCCTGTACGTGCTTGTTTGCATTCCGATAATTAGGTTTTCGCTTGCGTGGATTGTTGGACTTGCAATCTCCGAAAAAATCATTGGGTCGGGCAGGCTAACGAGAATTCACGTTGTAGCAATAGCAGCTTTTGCACTATGCGTCGGATGCGCCTTCCTGATTTCATATCTACCGCCATCTGGCGGCACCGCCCTCCTCTTGGTCCTAAGGGGGCGAATCAACACGTGGATTCCTGCGGTTGCGGGTGTAATCGCAGGCTTGACGTTATGGAAAGGAGAAGGCCACAGAAGCCTTGACGACTAGCGACTTGCGGCAATTCGTCGGACGGCCCTTTCAGATGATGGGGCCGTCCGACGTTAAAGCCACTTTTCCCTACCCCTCGGCAAGCCCCATGGCCTTCTCCACGTAGTCGCGGATGACGTCGCAGGAGTGGCGCATGGCGCGGCGCTCGTCGTAGGAGAGGTCGATCTCCAACACAGTCTCCACGCCTGCATCGGAGAGGACGCAGGGCACGCCGGCGGAGATCCCGGACTCGCCGTACTCGCCGTCCAGGTGGGCAGAGAGGGGAACCACCACGTGGTCGTTGTGCAGCACGGACTGGACGATGCCCGCCACCACGGAGGCAATGCCAAACTCGGTGCAGCCCTTGCCGCTCACGATGGCGCTGCCGCTCTCGCGCACCTTGGTCATGACGTCGTTGAAGTCTATATCGTGCACGCTGGAGTGCTGGAGAGAAAGGTACTCGCGCAGCGGAATGCCCTGGACCGAGATGTGCGACGTGGGGATGAACGAGGAGTCCCCGTGCTCGCCCATGCAGATGGCCTGGATCTGCTTGCTGTTGACGTTGATAATGCCGGAAAGGGTGCGGCGCAGGCGCGCGGAGTCAAGCGAAGTGCCTGTGCCAAAGACGTGGCCGCGCGGCAGCCCCAAGTTGCGGTAGAGGTACTCCACCACGATGTCTGCCGGGTTGGAGACGCTGATCAGGATGCCATGGAAGCCGGACTCCTTGAGGGGGCCGATGACGCCGTCCAGCACCTTGAGGGTGCCATCCAGCATCTGCAGGCGGGTCTCGCCGGGACGGCGGCTGCGGCCCGCGGTGAGAATCACAAAGTGGGCGTCGGCGCAGTCGGAGTAGTCTCCCACGCGAATCTTGAAGGAGTCCCCCAGGCCGGAGGCCAAGTCCTCCAGGTCAAGCGCCTGCGCCCGGGCCGCCTCCTCGTTGACGTCAAGGAACACGGTCTCGTTCACCAGGTGCTGGAACATGAGGCACAGAGCGCTGTGCGAGCCCACGCGCCCCGCGCCGATGATGACTGCTTTGCGGGTCCTGATCTTCTTCTCGGTCATGCTCTCGGTCATGCCAAAACCTCCGGTCATCCATAGCCGGCGGACCCTTCCGCCGGCGCTGCGTCCCAGGCGAGAAAAACGGGCGCGCCCGCTGTGGGCACGCCCGTCCAATGGTAGGAACTTCTCGCCAGGCACGGGGCCTGGGGCGCCGACGTTTCGCTAGCCGCGCGTAAGCTTTCGGTGAAGGCGGTGGGGCTTGGAGGCCTCGGCGCCCAGGCGGCGCTCGCGGTCCTTCTGGTAGTCATCGAAGTTGCCCTCAAACCAGTGCCAGCGGCCGGGGTTCTGGTCGTCGCCCTCCCAGGCCAGGATGTGGGTGGCCACACGGTCGAGGAACCAGCGGTCGTGGGAGATGACCACGGAGCAGCCGGGGAAGTTCTCCAGGGCCTCCTCAAGGGACTCCAGGGTCTCCACGTCAAGGTCGTTGGTGGGCTCGTCCAGCAGCAGGAGGTTGCCACCCTGTTTGAGCGTCAAGGCCAGATTCAGGCGGTTGCGCTCGCCTCCGGAGAGCACGCCGGCGCGCTTCTGCTGGTCCTTGCCCTTGAAGCCGAAGGCAGCCACGTAGGCGCGGCTCGGGATCTCCTGGTCGCCCACCTGGATGAAGTCGTTGCCGTCAGAGACGACCTCCCAGAGGGTCTTGTCGGGGTCGATGCCGGCACGCATCTGGTCCACGTAGGAGATCTTGACCGACTCGCCGAGCTCGAGCGTGCCGCTCGTGGGCTCCTCAAGGCCGACGATGGTCTTGAACAGCGTGGACTTGCCCACGCCATTGGGACCGATGACGCCAACGATGCCGTTGCGCGGCAGGTCGAAGGAGAGGTCGTCGATGAGCACGCGGTCGCCGAAGCTCTTGCAGAGGTGCTCGGCCACCAGGACCTTGGCGCCCAGGCGCGGGCCCACGGGAATCTGGATGTCGGTGAAGTCGACCTTCTTGGAGGCGCGGGCCTCGGCCTCCATCTTCTCGTAGGCGGCCAGACGCGCCTTGCTCTTGGCCTGGCGGGCCTTGGGGCTGGAGCGCACCCACTCGAGCTCGGACTTCATCTTCTTGGCCCGGCGGGCGTCCTGCTGGCCCTGGGCCTCAAGGCGGGCGGCCTTCTTCTCGAGGTAGGTGGAGTAATTGCCCTCGTAGGGGTAGAGCTGCCCGCGGTCCACCTCGCAGATCCACTCGGCCACGTCGTCCAGGAAGTAGCGGTCGTGCGTGACGGCCATGACGGCACCGGGGTAGCGGTGCAGGAACTGCTCGAGCCACAGCACGCTCTCGGCGTCCAGATGGTTGGTGGGCTCGTCAAGAAGCAGCAGGTCAGGGGCCTCAAGCAGCAGCTTGCAGAGGGCCACGCGGCGACGCTCGCCGCCGGAGAGGTGGGTCACCGGCTCGTCGGGGTCCGGGCACTGCAGGGCGTCCATGGCCTGGGAGAGCTGGGAGTCCAGGTCCCAGCCGTTGGCGGCGTCAATCTCGTCCTGGAGCTGGCCCATCTCGGCCATGAGGGCGTCAAAATCCGCGTCGGGCTCGCCCATCTCCTCGCCGATCTTGTTGAAACGCTCGACCTTGGCGATAATGTCGCCAAAGGCAAGCTCGATGTTCTCCTTGACGGTCTTGGTCTCGTCCAGGGGCGGCTCCTGCTGCAGGATGCCCACGGTGTAGCCGGGCGTAAGGTGGGCCTCGCCGTTGGAGATGTCCTCAAGGCCGGCGATGACCTTGAGCAGCGTGGACTTGCCGGCGCCGTTGGGGCCCACGACGCCGATCTTGGCGCCCGGGTACACGCCCACCGTGACGTCGTCCAGGATCACCTTGTCGTGGACGGCCTTGCGGGCCTTGTAGAACTGGTACACAAACTCGGCCATGGTCTTCTCGCCTTCTTCTGGGCTTCTTGGTTGGTTAGCCCCACAAGTCTACCCGAGCCGCAGGTCACGCACGCGGCGAGAAGAACGGGCGGGCCGAAGGCACACAACCTCCGGCCCGCCAAAAGTTGACAAAGGGACTGTCCCTTTGTCACGTCTTACTTGCCCAGGAAGTCCAGGACCTGACGCTCGACGCCGGCGGCGTCGAGGCCGTACTTGGCCAGAAGGTCCACGGCGGGGCCGGACTCGCCAAAGACGTCGTTCACGCCCACCTTGCGCACGGGCACCGGGCACTTCTCGGCGAGGGCGTCGCACACGGCGCTGCCCAGGCCGCCGATGACGGAGTGCTCCTCGCAGGTGACCACGCGGCCGGTCTTCTTGGCGCTGGCAACCAGAAGCTCCTCGTCCAGGGGCTTGACGGTGTGCATGTCTATGACCTCGGCGGAGACGCCCTTGGCCGCGAGGGACTCGGCTGCCTCCAGGGCGGCCTGCACCATGAGGCCGCACGCCACGATGGTGACGTCGGCGCCCTCGCGCATGAGGATACCCTTGCCAATCTGGAACTCAAAGCCCTCGGGGTCGTTGACCACGGGGACGGCCAGGCGGCCGAAGCGCATGTAGACGGGGCCGTCGGTGGCATAGGCGGCGCGCACGGCGGCCTTGGCCTCGGTGTCGTCGCACGGGACGATGACGGTCATGCCGGGGATGGTGCGCATGAGGGCGATGTCCTCGTTGCACTGGTGGGTGGCGCCGTCCTCGCCAACGGAGATGCCCGCGTGGGTGGCGCCGATCTTCACCGGCAGGTGCGGGTAGCCGATGGAGTTGCGCACGACCTCGTAGGCACGACCGGCCGCGAACATAGCAAAGGTGCTGGCAAAGGCCTTGTGGCCCGTGGTGGCAATGCCGGCGGCCACACCCATGAGGTTGCCCTCGGCGATGCCAACGTCAAAGAAGCGCTCGGGGTGGGCGGCCTTGAACTTGCCGGTCTGCGTGGCGGCGGCAAGGTCCGCGTCCAGGACCACAAAGTCGTCGTGCTCGGCGGCCAGCTCGATGAGCGCCTCGCCGTAGCTGGCGCGCGTGGCAACCTTCTTCACGTCTGCCATCCTAGGCCTCCTTCGCGTCGTTGGCGGCAAGCTCGGCCATGCCCTGCTCGTACTGCTCGTCATTGGGGGCCTTGCCGTGCCAGCCCACCTGGTTCTCCATGAAGGAGACGCCCTTGCCCTTCACCGTCTCGGCGATGATTGCCGTGGGCGCGCCCTTGGTGGCGCGGGCCTTGGCAAAGGCGGCGCGAAGCTGCGCCATGTCGTTGCCGTCGGCGACCTCGACGACGTGGAACTTGAAGGCGCGGAACTTGTCGGCCAGGGGCATGGGGTCGTTGACCTCGTCGACGGAGCCGTCGATCTGCAGGCCGTTGTGGTCGACGATGACGCAGAGGTTGTCCAGCTTCTGGTTGCCGGCGAACATGGCCGCCTCCCAGACCTGGCCCTCCTCGCTCTCGCCGTCACCCAGCAGGGCGTAGGTGCGGTAGTCCTGGCCCCACTGGCGAGCGGCCAGCGCCATGCCCACCGCGGCGGAGATGCCCTGGCCCAGAGAGCCGGTGGACATGTCCACGCCGGGGGTGTCGTTCATGTTGGGGTGGCCCTGCAGGATGCTGCCGATGTGGCGCAGCGTGGCCAGCTCCTCCTTGGCAAAGAAGCCCTTCTCGGCCAGGACCGCATAGAGGCCGGGGGCGCAGTGGCCCTTGGAGAGCACGAAGCGGTCGCGGTCTGCCCAGCGGGGATCCGCAGGGTTGACGCTCATCTCCTCGAAGTACAGGTACGTCATGATGTCCGCCGCGCCGAGGGAGCCGCCGGGGTGGCCCGACTTTGCCGCGTGGACGCCCGTCAGGATGCCCTTGCGGACCTCGTTGGCAATCTGGCGAAGCTCGTCGTCAGTCATCTTGCCCCTTTCCTTGCCTTTCTTCCCACACACGTTCCGGCGAGAAGAGCTTCTCGCCTAATCTGTCATTATGCCTGACCGGGCGGGCGCGGACTCCGCGAGTAACGTTTTTTACCCCGCCCTTCTCCAGGCCATCAAACTCAATCGTTTTACCCGGGCGGCGCAGCGAGTGAGGGGCGCAGGTCTGGGGTTTTCCTGCACGTTGGGAATTGCCCACGCGCGCGTGGCACAATGCGGGGTTAGGTACAAACCGCACGTCCAACGGAGGACATCGAATGCCCGAGGCAATCCGCAAGGTCAACGTCATTGGCCACCTCAACCCCGACACCGACAGCATCTGCTCGGCGATCGCCTACGCCTATCTGAAGAACAAGCTCGGCAACACCGACATCTACGAGGCTCGCCGCGCGGGCTCCGTCAACCGCGAGACCGCCTTCGCGCTCAAGCACTTTGGCTTTGCCGAGCCCGAGCTCATCACCACCGTCACGCCCCAGATCAAGGACTGCGAGGTCCAGAAGCAGGACGGCATCGACGCCGGCATGAGCCTGTTTGCCGCCTGGAGCCGCATGCGCGAGACCGGCACCGACACCCTCTGCATCACCGACGAGCAGAACAACCTGGGCGGTCTCATCGCCGTCAAGGACATTGCCAACGCCAACCTCGACATCTTTGACACCGAGGTCATCGCCGAGTCTGCCACGAGCTACGCCAACATCGTCTCCACCCTCAACGGCGAGATGCTGCTGGGCGACCCGCAGGCCACCGTCACCGAGGGCAGCGTCCGCGTGGGCACCACCCCCGAGATGATGGAGGACACCGTCAAGAAGGGCGACCTCGTCCTGGTGACCAACCGCTACGAGACTCAGCAGTTTGCCGTCGAGTGCGACGCCTCCTGCATCGTGGTCTGCTGCGGCGCGCACGTCTCGCCGCAGGTCACGGCCTCCGCCAAGCGTCACGGCTGCGCCATCATCGCCACGCCGTACGACACCTACGCGGCCTCCCGCCTCATCTGCATGTCCATCCCGGTCAGCGCCAAGATGCACCGCGACGGCATCGTCAAACTCTCCGTCAACACTTCCGTCGACGACGCCAAGAAGACCATCTCCTCCAGCCGCCACCGCTTCTTCCCCGTCATCGACGAGGACGGCAAGTACAAGGGCCTCGTGAGCACCCCGAGCCTCCTGACCGCCAAGAAGAAGCACGTCATCCTCGTCGACCACAACGAGCGCAGCCAGGCGGTCGAGGGCCTGGAGCAGGCCGAGATCATGGAGATCATCGACCACCACCGCATCGGCTCCATCGAGACCGCTGCCCCCGCGCTCTTCCGCAACATGCCCGTGGGCTGCACCTCCACCATCCTCTGGCAGATCTACCAGGAGAACGACGTGGAGATCCCGGCCAACATCGCCGGCCTGATGCTCTCCGCCATCATGTCCGACACCCTGGCCTTCCGCTCCCCCACCTGCACCCCGCTTGACATCAAGGCCGGCGAGGACCTGGCCCGCATCTGCGGCGAGGACATCCCCTCCTACTCCGACGCCATGTTCGAGGCCGGCGCCGACCTCACGGGCCGCACCGCCGAGGAGGTCTTCCACCAGGACTTCAAGGTCTTCTCCCGTGGCAACGCCAAGTTCGGCGTGGGTCAGGGCAGCTTCATGACCGAGAACAGCCGCAAGGCCGCCGAGAAGCTCGTCGGGCCGTACCTGGCCGAGGCCGCCGCGGCCGAGGAGCTTCCCATGGTGTTCTACATGTTCACCGACGTTAAGTCCTCCACCACCGAGTTCCTCTACTACGGCGAAGGCGCCGAGGACGTCATCCGCCGCGCCTTTGGCGTCGAGGTCAAGGACGGCATGGCCGTGCTGCCCGGCGTCGTGAGCCGCAAGAAGCAGATCGTGCCGCCGCTCATGGCCACCTTCCAGAAGATCCAGGAGGAGCAGGACTAGTGTCTGAGTGCCCGCAAAGGCCAGCCTCTGACTCGCGCGTCTCCGCCTCGGGGGCGCGCGAGTCCCATTTCCTGGCCATACTCTCCCGCATGAAGTACATCGAGCGCTGGGCCCTCATGAGAAGCTCCCGCCCCGAGAACCTCTCGGAGCACGCGCTTGACGTGGCGCTCATTGCCCACGTGCTGGCAAGCCTGGGCAACGTCCGCCACGGCCGCCATCTGGACGCGGACCGCGCCGCCGTCCTAGGCCTCTTCCACGACGCGAGCGAAATCATCACCGGAGACATGCCCACGCCCGTGAAGTACCACGACGCCGCTATCAACGAGGCGTACAAGGCCGTGGAGGCCGGGGCCGAGGCGCGTCTTCTGGCAACGCTGCCGGAGGACCTGCGAGGCGTCTACGGGGCGTACTTCTTTGCTGGTGACGGGCACGGGGGCAGCGAGGCCGCTGCGGACGGGGACGAAGCGTACCTGCGGCGCCTGATCAAGGCCGCGGACAAGATCTCTGCCCTCATCAAGTGCGTGGACGAGAGGCGCAGCGGAAACGCGGAGTTTGCCAGCGCCGAGGACACCTGCCGGGCGGCCGTGGAGGCCGCGGCGGCCGAGTTTCCCGAGGTGGCGGACTTCGTGGAGGAGTTCCTGCCCTCCTTTGGCTCCACCCTCGACCAGCTTCTTGGATAGTCACGCAAACCGACCATACCCATCCGCACATTCGACGCCACCAATCCTGGGCAAACGCGCCTCGGTCGCACGGATGGGCATGGTCGAGTTTGAGACACCCCGCAACCACGCCAGAAACGGAGCACCATGCACGGCATGCACGCACGCCTTCCCAAGCACTTTGTCCTGGAAGAGCGCCTGGAGCGCTACCGGGACGCCATCGAGCCCGACCCCTATCACTGGAGGGGGCATTGGGCCAGCGCCTGCGCGCCCGCCGGAGCCACCCCCTTCCGCGAGGTGCGTCTGGACCTTGGCTGCGGCAAGGGCTCCTTCACCGTCGAGGCGGCCCGCAGGGAGCCTGACGTGTTGTTTGTTGGCATGGACTCCGAGCCGGTCTGCATTGCCTACGCGGCGCAGCGCGCCGTGGAGAGCGGCCTTCCCAACGTGGTGTTTGTCCCCGGGACGGGCATGCGCATCCGCGAGATGTTTGCCGAGGGCGAGCTCGGGCGCATCTACCTCAACTTTCCCACGCCCTTTCCCCGCAAGCGCGAGAGCCACCTGCGCCTGGTCAACCTTGAGCGCTTGATGGACTACCGCCACGTGCTGGCGCCTGGCGCCGAGGTCTGTCTGCGCACCGACAGCCTGCCGCTGCGCGAGTTTGCCCTCACCCAGTGGGAGCTCGCCGGCTATTGCCAGACCTGGCGCTCAGACGATGCCCGCGCGGAGCGCCCCGAGCTCCCCACCAGCGAGTACGAGCTGCGCCTCAGCGCACAGGGAGCCAAGGTCTTCGCCCTCTTTGGCACGCCCGGGGAGCCCGCGCCAAAGGATCCACGGCAGACTGCCGAGATGAGTCTGGCCTGCTACATTCCGCAGGACCTCTCTGCCTTTGACGACTATGCGCCTCACGGCATGCAGGCAACGGTCCAGAACCTGCGCAACCGCGCCGCGCGCACCGGCGGGGACTGGAGCCACGGCATAACCCGCTAGCGGTGACCTCTGAATGGCCGGACCACGCCGCTCGGGAGCGCGCAGCCGGTAAACGGCGCACAGGTAGTAAGGTAGAAGGTCGAAACGTCGCGCGGCGGTGCCCATGGCGGTGCCGCCGCGTTTTTTCTTAGAGAGGCTCACCATGGCAAAGATAACCGCAGGCAACGCCCTGTATCTGTACCGGCTACTCGGCCGAGAGCTGGGCATGGGCAAGCAGACCTCGATGACCCGCGCCGCGGAGGTCCTGGAGGCCGACGGCATCTGGCCCGAGGACCTGGGCTGCGCCGACGTCCGCGCGCTCTGCGAGGCCCTGACCGACTTCACCAAGGTCACCGCCTTCAAGAAGGGCCAGGTGTTTGTCACCGTCATGCGCAACGAGGAGCTCGACCGCATGCTCGAGCGCGCTGGCGAGCCCACAGCCGCAGAGAAGGCCGCCTCCAAGGGCAAGCCCTGGAAGCACCGCAAGGGCGCAAAGGCCGTGAAGCCCCAGAAGCCCCGCCACGTCGAGAAGCCCGCGACGGTCGAGCCCGTGGTTGAGCCCGTGGTTGAGCCCGCGCCCGATCTGGCACTCAAACCCATGCCCGAGCCTGTGACCGAGCCGGTTACGGAGGAAGAGCCCCAGGCAGAAGCCGCGGTGGAGAAGACCACCGAGGCGGAGGTCACTTCCGAAGCGGAGGCCACTTCCGAGGCGGCTACCAAGGTCGAGGTGGCGTCTGAGCCTGCGGCAGAGCCGGAGCCAGAGCCCGCGCCCGCCGCGCCCGAACCCTCCATCAAGCTCACCATCACGTTTGACCCGGACCCCGAGCCGGAGCCCGCGCCCGCCACAGAGCCCGCGCCCGTCTCGGCCGCAGTCCCCACCCCTGCACCGGCCCCCGCGCCGGCACGCCCCGAGCGCGCGCACGCGGATCTGCCCCAGGACTTCTATGCCGACGTCCGCTGCCCTGACGAGCAGCTCAGCACCCTCTACCAGCTGCTTCCCGCAGACGTTGACCCCATGGCCACGCTCGAGGAGGACTTCCGCCTGGCCCGCTCCACCCACGCCCTGGAGGGCACGCGCAGCAACGTGACCTTCCCCCTGCGCTACCAGCGCGCCGACGGCTCCCCCGTCACGGTGACGCTACGCCGCACGGCCCGCGCGCAGGCGGGCAAGCACTGGACCCTCGCCGAGGTCACGGGCGACGCCCCGGAGACCGTGGGCCTGGAGGGCCTTTCTCGCCGCGTGGAGGGAGCCTGGCGCGCCTTTGCCTCGGACGAGGATGCCGCCGCGGCCACCAGTCCGGAGGACGAGCTCGCCCGCTACGCCGTCCTTGGCAGCTGGAACAGGCTCCTAGCTGACCTGGCAGGCGCCGCCGAGGCCGAGAACTGGGGCACTGACCTGCACGTCCTCAAGGACTTCCTCACCATGACATTCCACCGCGAGCGCCTGCAGGGTCGCCTTGCCGTGACAGACGACGGCTCCAGCGCCGCCTTTGACACCGGCCTGCTCTCGCCCGAGGGCGAGCCCATCTGCGCCGTCCTGGAGCCGCGCGACGGAGACATTGCCTGGGAGCTCGCGTGCTTCTCCACCAACGCCTGCGCTCGTGCGGCCAGCTACGGCGAGGCCCCGTCCGTCCAGACGGTGATTGACGCCCTCCTTGCCGCCAACAGCATGGACCTGCGCCGCCTGGCCCAACGCCTGGCGAGAAACCCCCGCACGATGACCCTGGCCTATGACGCGGTGGCGGACGAGGTCCGCGTCCTTCTCCCCGGCAAGAGCGACGCGCTCGTGGTTGACCTTGCCGACAACACCGCGCAGGTCACAGGACATGTCTCGCTTGAGGACGCCTATTCTTGCGCACGCGTCGTCAGCTCCGACCAGCCCGGCTGGCTCGCCGCGGGCCTTGGCTAGGCCAGGGGCACGACCCTCGTTCCATGAACCTCGCTTACGCCGAGCTCGTCAGCCACGAGCTCGGCGTTTTTGCTGGTCACGCCCCCGCCCGGAAGCACGGTGAGGCGGCCGTTGGCCCAGGACACGATCTCCTTGAGGTGCGGCAGGGTCTTCTCGATGGGCACGCCCGCCGAACCGCCGTGCGTGAGCACCCGCTCCACGCCAAGGGCCGCTAGCTCCTCAATGGCCACCCGCTGGGCAACTGCATCCAGCTCATCAAAGGCCATGTGCATGGTCACCTCAAGTCCCGCGGCATGGGCCTGTTCCACGAGTCTGCCCATCAGCGGGCGGTCAAGCCCGCCGTCCCGCAGGCAGCCAAAGACCGCCCCGTCGACGCCTGCCTCGGCGGCACAGCTCAGGTCGCGAGCCATGATGTCTGCCTCCACCGGCGAATACTCAAAGCCGCCACCTCGCGGGCGAATCATGCACATCACCCGTGCCCCACGCGCGTGGCACAGGTCAACCGCCGCCTCTATCACACCCAGGCTCGGCGTCGTCCCGCCCACGGCAAGGTTGTCGCACAGCTCGATCCTGCCCGCGCCCGCATCAAGCGCCGACGGAACCCTCTCAAGGTTCTCCGCACAGAACTCCCGGAGAACCACGCCCTTCTCGCCAGCCACGGCGCCTCCAATCACTTAGCCAACCTTCAGACTCCGTTGTCCACGGACATTTGCTCACCTGAAACGTCCGTCAGCAACGGAGTTTGCTCGCTTGACTCCGCAACACCCCACACCCTATGCCACTCGGTCGTAGACCATAACCGGGCGTTCCTCGGTTCCCATGCGCCTCACGCGTGCCCACACCGCTCCAGGCTCCCTCATGGGAACCCCGGCAGTCGTAAGCAGACGCCTCAGGTAGCCGTCTCTCGTTGCCTCCGCAAACGTAAAGCGCACGACAGGCACCTTGGAGAAGGTCAGGCGAGACTCCCTTCTTCTCTCCGCAGAGAGCACCTCGGTCGCGCCACCCTTTCCGACCTTGTCCGCATCCTCAAGCTTACATGCCCCGTCCAGCTCGCCAATGGCAACGAGCTCTCCGGCCTCGTTGTACCAAGCAAAGTCCACGCGCCGCCCCAATCCCTCCACAGGGTCGAAGAACCACTGCTGCAGAACCGGCACCTCCAGCCCCTGCCTGATTATTGCCGCCCGGGCCATGGACTCCCCGCCGTTCTCGCTCCGGCCATCGGCGAACCTTGCAACCGCAAGTGCGCGGCCGATGCCTCGCCAACCGCAATACGCGTCCTTGATTGTCCTGACCAGCCACCAAGCCGTGCGTCCGGTCTTTCTCAAGAGCGAGTCAGCCACCACAAGGGCCTCGTCCGCGGGAAGCGACCTCATGCAGTCAAAGGCAGTCCGCAGCAACGAGGTCACGCGAACACCGCCCACGCTCACGCACTCAGCAAGCTCCTCATCCGGAACGCAATGCCGCACAATCTGGCCCGAGCCTTCCGTGTGGGCTGTTTGGTTGGTTGCAAGATGTATCTTTCCAAGCGAACGGCCGGAAACCTGCAGCCCATGGGCAAGCGCGGCGGAAACGTGCGCAAATGCCCAGTCTGGATGCTGCGTCGCCAGACCCCTCACCACCATGAGCGCGCGGATGTCGGGATGTCGCTTCAGCAATTCCCACTTTGCCCTTCTCGCATAGAGACCCGGTCGGGGGCAAATGACCTCGGCCGGCTTACGACGGTCCAGAGCCTTCCGGTCGGCATCGTTTGCCGGCACAAGGCACGACGTCCTTGTCTCTGCCTCATCGAGCAGAGCCGCCAACCTCAAATCAACCTTTTGCCCCATGTGCCATCGCCTCCCCACGTCCGGTGAGGAGGATGGTTCCCCGTTTGTCGCCTATTCAGCCCCGTGAAAGTCAAACCGCCGCTCGCCAATCGCCCAGCGGCAAACTCCGTTACCCACGGACGTTTGCCCACCCAAAACGTCCGTGGGTAACGGAGTTTATCCGACCGCTCGCTCCAGCCACCCGTCAAACGCAACGCGGGGCGGCGAGAAGCGCGAACTTCTCGCCGCCCCGCGTCTGGGAGGCTATGTCGGGCTCAGGCCCTCAGTGTCTCGCCGCTACTCGACGGGAGCCTCGTCCTTGGCCTCGGCCTCTGCCGGAGCATCGGTGCCGGCAGCCTTCTGCTCGTTGAGCGTGCGACGAGCCTTGTAGGCGCGGTAGCCAAAGAAGCCGGCCAGCGCGACGAGGGCGGCGCTGCCACCCCAGACGCCCATCTGCCACGGGGCAATGCCGTAATTGACCTTGGAGCCCGGGGCCATGCCCTGCATGGCGTTGGAGTTGGCGATGGTGTAGAGCGCGTGGTGCATGGACTCGCGCAGCTGGCTCACCACGGTGGCGGTATTGGTGCCCTCGAAGGCGGGCGTCATCGCGGAGTAGGTGAGCTGCAGGTCGGTGCCACCGGCCAGGGCAGCGTTCTTGTCCATGTAGCCGTAGAGGTTGAAGTCGGTGATGACGCAGCCGCGGAAGCCCCACTCGTCACGCAAGACGTTGGTGCACAGGCTCTTGCGACCGCCGGACCACTCGGTGCCCACGAAGTTGAAGGAGCTCATGGCCGCGATGCAGGCGTTCATCTTCTTGGTGGAGATGGTGCCCTGCTCGTCGGAGATGTACTTGATCTCGCAGGTGGCCTCCTTCACCGGAATCTCGAACTGGCGCAGGTAGATCTCGCGGCAGGCCTGCTCGGTCGCCCAGGTCATGACGTGCTGGACGCGGTAGGACTCCTGGTCGTTGAGGGCAAAGTGCTTGATCATGGCGTAGCAGCCGTTGGTGGCAGCGCCGGAAACCACGGCGGAGCCAATCTTGCCGCCCAGCAGCGGGTCCTCGGAGTAGTACTCAAAGTTGCGGCCGGCAAACGGGCTGCGGTGCGTGTTGAACGCCGGGGCGTACCAGCCGTTGTAGCCAGAGGCCAGGGCCTCCTGGCCCACCATCTCGCCCATGCGCTCCATGAGCTCGACGTTCCAAGTCTGAGCCATGATGAACTCGGAGCAGTAGGCACAGTTGCCGGTGGGGCCGGTGAGGGAGGTGAAGCCGGCGGGGCCGTCGGGCTCGGAGGTCTCGGGCTTGGAGATGGACTCGACGGCGCCGGTGTTGTAGGCGCAGTCGTTGAGCATGCCGGTCATCTCGTCAACGGAGAGCTGGTCGAGCAGGGTGTCCCAGGCCTCGTCGTCATAGTCCTTGCCGCGCATGTCAATGAGGGAGAGGCCGTTGGAGGCGCCGGTGGTGGGCATGGTAGCCGCGGAGTCTTCGTGGTCCTTCCAGTTGTACTCGGCGATGGTGATGCCGCAGTCGGCGGAGTCCTTGTCCTCGGCGGGCTTGGGGAAGGTGCCCTTGAAGTCGGAGCGAGAGAGCATCTCGCCCTTGCAGTTCTTCTCCATGTACTCGGTAAGGTCGGCAAACTGGTTCTGGAGCTTGGTGCCGGTGACCTCGTCGGTGTCGAAGGTCTTCTCGGTGACGCTGACGGTCTGCTGGTCGACCACGGTGTGGGAATCGGTGCGCAGGGAGATGACGTAGTCGCCGCCGTCCAGGACGTAGGCGCCCTTCTCGGAGCTCCAGGAGGCCATCTGACGCACGGGGAACTCGATCTTTATGGTCTCGGAGGCGCCGGCGGCAAGCGCAGACGTCTTGGCAAAGCCGGCGAGAACCACGGCGGGCTTCTCGATGCCGCCCTTGGTGTACGGGGCGCTGTAGTAGACCTCGACGACGTCCTTGCCCTCGACGGAGCCAGCGTTGGTGACGGTGGCGGTCACGGTCACCGTGTCGTCGGAGGCCTCCACGGAGTCCAGCGTCTGGGTGAAGGTGGTGTAGGAGAGGCCGTAGCCAAACGGGAACACAACGGCGCTGCCGTAGTCAAAGCCGGCGTAGTTGCCAGCCTCGGCCTCGGCCGCCGCGGTCTCGTAGTAGCGGTAGCCCATGTAAACGCCTTCCTTGTACTCCACGAAGTACGCAGTGCCCTCGGAGGCGACGTTGTTGTAGTTCTTCTCGTAGAAGCCCGAGACGTCGGTGTAGTGCTTGCCGCCGAAGTTGCCGAAGGTCGGATCGGCAGTGAAGTCGGCAGGCCAGATGTCGGTGGTGCGGCCGGAGGGGTTGTACTCGCCGGTCAGAAGCTTGCCCACGGCGGTGGAGCCGGTGGCGCCCAGGGAGCCCACGCACAGGATGGCGTCGGCCTCGTACTCGCCGCTCATGAGCGGGCCGAGCTCCATGGGGGTGGAGGCGTTGACGATGACGATGGTCTTGTCGCAGCTGGCCTTGGCTGCCGCGATGACGCTCTTCTCCTCCACGGTGAGCCCCAGCTCGTGCTGGCCCTCCACGTAGTTGGCGGTCTCGTCGTTGGCGGTGAAGTTCTTGGAGACGCCGGAGTTCAGGTCGCCCAGCAGGTCGCGCGACAGGTCGCCGCCCTCGCCGCCGCCACGGCCGATGACCACGAGCGCAGTGGTGCCGGAGATGGAGGCCTGCGCCTCGCCGCTATACGCGGAGAAGGGAATCTCGCCGATGTAGTAGGTAGCGGTGGACGGGTCGTCCATCGTGATCTCGGCCTTGGGATAGTTGGAGTAGTTGTCGTTGATCCAGCCGAAGGCGGTCTCGTTGATGTTGAGGCCGGCGGCGGCAATGCCGTCGTGCATGTTCACGCAGGCGTTGGGGTCAACGGTGCCGGAGCCAGCGCCGCCATAGATGGGGTCCGCGGCGTAGCGGCCCAGCAGGGAGACCTCGGTACCGGCGGCCAGCGGCAGCGCGCCGTTGTTTTTGAGCAGGACGGCGCCCTCGCCCAAGATCTCATCGACGATCTCGTTGGCGGCAGCGGTTGCCTGGGTGCGGCCGCGGTACTGGGCGTCGTAGTAGGCGGTATCCCAGCTCTCGGAACCCTCGACGTGCTCGACGGTGGACGGACGGCCGCCCAGGTAGTGGTCAAGCAGCGAGCGGAACATGTTAGTGCCCACGTTGGCCGCCGCGGTGATGCCGAGAAGGCCGGCGGAGACGGCCGCGTTGCCAACGAACGCACGCCTGGTGATGGGCTTCTTTGCCTTTGCCATTTCTGGGTTTCCTTCCTCTCTCCCAAAGAGGAAGGCCCGCTCGCCGCCGCAGGAGGTTGGACGGTGGGCGGGCCTTCGAAGGGGAGCGCGCATAGTGGTTCCGTACGGTCTGCGGAGCTTGTCTCCGCATCCCTCGTCCGACCCTAATTCAACCAAGGCAGCCTGCCTTTGGACGAACTATCACGTGACTAGCCTCAAACGTGGCACGAATTGCAGCGCTCGCGACTCGGCGGCACGTGGCCGGAAAAGGGGCGCCGGCCCCCGAGGGAGCCGGCGGGGAGAAGCGAGAAGATCGGACTAGGCGTCAGCCTTGACCTCTTCCTTCTCGGGCTTCGTGAGCGGGGCGGCCTTGTAGGTCTTGGTGCGCTCGTCATCGATGACGCCAGACCAGTTGAGGCCGAAGCAGAAGTCGTAGGTGTTGCCGTCGGCGTCGACATAGGGATCCATGTCGCGCGGCACGTCCTCCTCCTGCTCGAAGACGGTCTGCATGTCCTTGGGCATCTGGAAGGAGAGCAGGCCGGAGGGCTCGACGGTGCCGGAGATCACGCGAGCGTAGGCCTCCTCGGAAACGTTGTTGAAAGCGAAGACAATGGCATCGCAGGAAGGCTCGATCTCGCCGAAGCACATCGGGCGGTCGGCGTCCACGACGAGGATGAGCTTGCAGCCCTCGGGCAGGCGGCTCTTGACGTCGAGGACGAGGTCAAGGTCGCTCTCGTTGGTGGCGTAGGTGCTGGCGCCAAAGACAGAGCGGTTCTGGAGCTCGCCGAGCTCGTCCACCGGGTTGAGGGACTCCTTGCGCACGTAGTCCTGGTCGGCGGTGAACGGACGATACTGCAGGGACAGCGGCTTCCAGTAGGGGCCGGGCTCCGGCTCGGTGCCCATGACGACGGTCATGAAGCTCGGACCGCCCTGGACGCCCTGGTAGGCATCCTTGGGGTTGTTGACCTTGACGATGGCGTACTTGCAGTCGGCCAGCTCCTCGGCGGTGAGGCGGGTGATGTCGGCCTCGGAGGGGTCGGCGGACTCCGCCACGTGGTCGGTCACGGTCTCCCAGTACTCGTTCTCGAGCTTGGCGCCAAAGCACGGGGCGATGGTGGCGGGCTGGTCACCACCGAAGCGGCTCTTGGAGGCGGCAGTGAACTTCTGCGGGATGTAGACCTTGGGCTTGTCCTTCATGCCGTCCTTGGCAATGACGTTGCCGGAGTTCTTGAGCATGACGACGGCCTTGTCGGAGGCATCGGCGCCAAAGGCGGCGGCGTCCTTGTTCTCCAGGATGGCCTTGGCCTCGGAGCGGTCGGAGTAGGGCTGCTCGAAGAGCTGGACGTTGAGCATGACCTTGAAGATGCGGCGGGCGTTCTCGCGCAGGGTCTCGATGGCCTTGTCCTCGCCGTCAGCCTTGACCATGAGGTCATAGGCCTCCTTGGCCACGTCGGGCTGGAAGGAGCCTCCGTGCTGGGAGATGGTGTTGTTCATCAGCTTGGCATAGCGCTCGGGAACGGCCTTGTCCTTCATGCCGTGCTGAATGCCGTCGAGGATCATCCAGTCGGTGCAGATCATGCCATCCCAGCCGGTGTTGCGCAGGATGGAGATGTTGTGCTTGGAGTACGCGGAGCCCACGTGCTCGCCCAGGCCGTCCGGGTCGTTGGGGTCGTACGCGATGCCGTAGCAGGGCATGACGGCGGCCATCTGCTCGGTCTTGGAGTCCAGGTGCAGGCCGCCGTCCAGGAACGGGACCAGGTGGGCGTTGAAGTTGCCGCCGGGGAAGACGTTCCACTTGCCGGAGTCGGAGTGGTCGTCACGACCGCCCTCGTTGGAGCCCTCGCCCACGAAATGCTTGAGCATGACGGCGCAGGACTGGTCGCCCCAGCCCTTGTCGTCGGTGGCCTCGTCGTCGCCCCAGGTGGACTGCATGCCGCCACCGAAGGCAGCAGCGAAGTCGCGGTTCAGCGCCGGGTCCTCAGACACGGAGCCGGAGGTGCGGGTGCCGATGGGGTTGGAGTAGACGTCGATCTGGGGGCCGAGGTCGCAGCGGACGCCCGTGGCACGCCACGCGCGGGCCTGCCACATGCCGGCCTTGCGCCAGACGTCCTTGTCCATGATGGTGGACAGGCCGATGGAGGACGGCACGCCAAAGAGGACGTAGGGATCGGAGTAGTTGAGGTACGGGATGCCGTACGCGCTCTTCTCGCAGGTCTCCTGGACCTTGTTGATCCACTCGACGTCGGTGGCGTAGGACTTGATGGAGCTCTGGAGGCGAGAGACGCCCGCGCGGGAGCCGGCCTCGATGTAGTCCATGGCGGAGGTGTCGGTGGTGGTTGAGCTGGACTGGGTGCCGCCCGCCCACAGGAGCGGGAACAGGTCGTCGGCGCTCATCATCTGGGCGAGGGCCTTGGCGCGCTCGTCAACGGGCTGGCGCCAGTCCTCGTAGAGGTCCAGCTTGCCGTCGCCGTTGAGGTCCTTGAACGCGTAGCCGTCGACCTGGATGATCTTGGAGGCGTCCATGACGCCCAGGACGGCGCCGCCGTCCTGGTTGGTGACCTTGGTCCAGCCGTCACGGACCTCCTCGGAGGCCCACTTGGCCTTGACGTCGTCCTTATCGGGCTCGATGGGGTACTTGTCGGCCGCGGGAGCCGCGAGCGGGTCGGAGGCGGCGCCACCGGCGTTGCAGCCGGCCAGGCCGACGAGGCCTGCGGTCAGGGCGGAGCCTGCGAGGAAACCCCTACGAGTGACGTTCTTCATGTCTTTCTCCGTTCTGTAAGAGTGCTCTTCCCGAGGAGACGACCGCCCCTTATCGCGGCCGCCCCTCCACTCAACAAAAACGAACGCCGGGCAAGCCGGCATCCGGCCTAGCCGTAGAAGTCGAACTGGATGGTGTCGAAGTCGGCGATGTCAAAGGCGTGGGCGTCGCCCTCGAGGTTGGCCTTGCCAGAGACGGTCAGCTCGATGTCGCCGGCCTTCTCGAGGTGAAGGGTCAGCTTGTCAGCGGTGCCCTCCCAGGTGCCCTTGTCGTTCAGCAGGTCGGCGTGGGCCTCGAGCGGCACGACCTCGCAGGTGCCGTCCTCGGCGAGGTTGACGTCGAGCATCTGCTCGAAGCCGCCGGCGGTGCCATAGACGGTCTGGCCGGTCATCTCGACGGAGCCGCGCCACTGGCCGGCGTAGAACTTGTTGGCGTCGAAGTCGCTCTTGGAGTCGGACTTGGAGTCGGACTTCTGCTCGGTGGCGGTGGTGGTGCCGCTGTTGGAGCTGGTGCCGTTGGAAGCGTTGCCGCACGCCACCAGGGGCATGCTGAGCGCCATGGCAAGAGCGCCGACGACGAGCATCTGCTTCTTCATACCTACCTCTTTCTCCCAAACCCGCCGCAGGTAGAGACGGGTTTCCCTTGCCCTTTTGGGCAACCTTCTGCGCTTTGCTCGCCAGCGAGTGAAACTGCCCCGCTGACCTCGCTTTGCTTGAGCTGAACTTAAAATGCGGAGTTAACCGGGCGCTAACATTTGTCACAAAGATGCATGCCGATGGCACAAAAGACAGCACCAAGCCGCGAACGGCGGCGGCGAACGGTCGATATTTGCCGCAGACGGCAACATTGCCCGGTGGTATGCGGCAAAGGTAACCTGTTGTGTGGGGAGAAACGCGCGTGCGCGGGCAACGGTCGCGCGCGGCTACAGGAGGAGGCAGCATGTATCGCACGCTCGTCGTCGAGGACGAGGCGCAGGAGGCCCGGCACCTGACGGACCTGCTGACGCGCTACGGAAAGCAGCACGGCGTGGAGTTCAAGGTGACCTGGCACTCCTCGGCCATGGAGATGCTCTCCGACAAGGGCCACTACGACCTCTGCCTGCTGGACATCGAGATGCCCGGCATCAACGGCATGGAGGCGGCGGGGCTGCTTCGCACCTATGACGAGACCATCCCCATCATCTTTGTTACCAACCTGGCCAAGTATGCCGTCAAGGGCTACGAGGTGGGCGCGCTGGGGTTCATCGTCAAGCCGGTGAGCTACGGCGGCCTCTCGCTCAGCCTCGACCGCGCGCTGCGCGCCATCGGCGCAAACGTCGGGCGCTCCGTGGCCGTGCCCACCGAAGACGGCGTGCGCGTGGTTCCGCTGCGCTCCATCATCTACGTCGAGGTCACCAAGCACCGCCTGACCTACCACATAGAGAACGAGGAGCCCCTGGAGGCCCGCGGCTCCCTCGTCCAGCTCGAGGAAGAACTCGCCGAGGCACCCGTGGTGCGCGTCTCAAAGAGCTGCCTTGCCAACATGGACAAGATCTCGCTGGTCAGAAACGCCGAGGTCCAGATGACCAACGGAGACCTGCTACGCATTTCCCGCACGCACAAGAAGGAGGTAGTCGACAAGGTCACCGACTACCTGGGCGGCCGCCGATGAGCATCGCCCGATTGATGGCGAGCCTGCTCTCGGCCCGCTGGGCCATCCAGATTGTGGTGACCCTCACCGTCCCGGTGTTCATGCTGGCCCACAGGCTCCCCCATCGGCCCAGCTCCCGCCTTCGCGGCGTCATCGTCATCCTGGCGCTCTTTGTGCTGTGCGTCACGCCCGTGGCGACGGGCGTGGTCCGCGGCCTGGGCATCAAGGAGTCCTCGGCGGTCTTCACGGTGCTCCTTGCCATATACGCGCTACTCATCATGTGGGTGTACGACACGGGCCCCTGGCCGGCCCTCTTCTGCGCCACCGCCGGCTACACCCTGCAGAACCTAGCGAGCGGCCTGGAGGTGCTCTGCGCCATTCTGGCCTCGCACCGCTCCAGCGGAGAGCTGCCCGAGCCCTGGGCAAACATCCTGGGGCTTGGCATCCCGCTGGTGGTCTACGTCGTCGGCTACCTGTCGTTTGTCCGCCAGATTGACCGCAACGGCCTCTCGGGCGTGAGCGATAAGTCCATGCTGGCGATGTTTCTGGTCGTGGTGCTCGTCATCATCAACTTTGACATCCTAATCAAGAGCCTGTCCTGGGGAAGCGTCAAGTACACGAGCCTCATCCTGCTGCGGATAGTCCACTCGGCGCTATGCGCCTTCGTGCTCTTTGCCGAGTACGAGATCCTCTATGCACGGCGCATGAGCGACGAGAAGGCCGAGACCGAGCGCCTGCTGGCAGAGCGGCAGCGCCAGTACCGCCTCTCCAAGGAGAACATCGACGCCATCAACATCAAGTGCCACGACATCCGCCATCAGATCCGCCACTTTGCCGACAAGGGCGACGTGGTGGACCGCGAGGCGTTGCGCGACATCGCGCGCGAGGTCAACGTGTACGACTCGGTGGTGGAGACCGGCAACGAGGCCCTGGACACCATCCTCACCGAGAAGAGCCTTGCGTGCTCGCAGGAGGGCATCACCCTCTCGTGCATCGCCGACGGCGCGGCGCTGGGCTTTGTTGCCCCCTCCGACATCTACTCGTTCTTCGGAAACGCCCTGGACAACGCCATCGAGGCGACGCGGGCCATCGAGGACCCGGAGCGCCGCAACATATCGCTCAACGTGGCCCGGCGCGGGGCCATGGTGGCCGTGAGCGTAGAGAACTTCTATGCCACGGAGCCGCAGTTTGACGGCGACCTGCCCCGCAGCACCAAGGGCGACGACGCCAACCACGGCTTTGGCGTCCGCAGCATGCGCGGCACCGTCGAGCGCTACGGCGGCACCCTCCACGTGGGCACCAACGACGGCGTCTTCTACCTCAACGCCCTGCTACCTGCAAAGTAGAGATGCTCGGCCTCGGGCGGGCCACGGGACACGCAAAAAGGGCGCCCGGCGAGAGGATTCCGCTCTCGCCGGGCGCCCTTTTTTGGTAGTGCGGCAAAACCGACCATACCCAACCGTTCAGCCTGGCGACAAAAGCCCAGTTGGTTAATGGCCGAGTCGACGGATGGGTATGGTCGGTTTCTGCAGCCAACAGGAAACGCCGGCTCCGCACCCCCACTTGCGCGGCTTTTGTCGAGGGGCGCGAGCGCAGGTACAATGACCTGCAGCATCGCGCAGACCGCAGGAAGGACACGCATGGCCCTCATCAACTACCAGCTCGCCCGCTTTGAGGCCTCGTACGGCACCGTCGAGCAGCTTCCCGAGCCCACCACGCCCGAGGTCGCCGTGGCCGGCCGCTCTAACGTGGGCAAGTCCTCCCTGCTCAACAAGGTCTTTGGCCGCAAGAACCTGGTGAAGGTCTCGGCCACGCCCGGCAAAACCGCCAACATCAACTTCTTTGAGGTCGACGGCATCCGCTTTGTGGACCTGCCCGGATACGGCTACGCCAAGGTCTCCATGAAGGAGCGCGAGCGCTGGGCAAACCTCATCAGCGGCTACTTTGACCAGGAGCGCAGCTTCAACGTGGTGCTCTCACTGGTTGACATCCGCCACGAGGCCCAGAAGCTCGACCTCGAAATGGTGGGCTTCCTCAAGGAGCAGGGCCTACCCTTCCTGGTGGTCCTCACCAAGGCCGACAAGCTCAGCCGCGGCAAGCAGGACCAGCAGGCCGCGCTTCTCAGCCGCCAGCTGGGCGTGCCGCGTGACCGTATGATCGTCACGTCCTCCGAGACCGGCCAGGGCATCGACGAGCTCAAGAGCCGCATCGCCGAGGCTTGCCTGTAGCAGCCAAGCTGCCCCGGATCGCCCATCCAAAACGCGTTGAGGGGCCCTCCTACGCACCGCGCTGGGCGAGAAAGGCACGGGTTCGCTCCTCGCGCGGGTGGTCGATGACCTGCTCGGCGGGCCCTTGCTCCACGATGACGCCGCCGTCCATGAAGACGATGCGGTCCGCGACGTCACGGGCAAAGCCCATCTCGTGGGTGACGATGACCATGGTCATGTTCTCGGCGGCAAGCCCCTTGATGACCTTCAGGACCTCGGCCGTGAGCTCGGGGTCAAGAGCGCTCGTGGGCTCGTCAAAGAACATGACCTGCGGGTTCATGGCAAGCGCACGGGCAATGCTCGCACGCTGCTGCTGGCCGCCGGAGAGCTGGCAGGGCACCTTGTCCTCGTTGCCCGTAAGGCCCATCTTGGCCAGCAGGGCCCGCGCCTGCTCCTCCACCTCCGCGCGGTCGCGCTTCTGCACGCAAATCGGTGCGTCCATGACGTTTCTCAGCACCGAGAAGTGCGGAAACAGGTTGTAGTTCTGAAAGACCAGGCCAAAGCGCTGGCGAGCCTGGGCCAGAAGGGCCTTGTCGCCGTAGGTGCCATCTTTGGCGCAAGTCAGGTCGCCATAGGTGAGGTCGCCCGCGTCCACGCGCTCGAGCAGCGTCATGCAGCGCAGCAGCGTGGACTTTCCACCACCGGACGGGCCGATGATGGCCACCACCTCCCCGGGGTTGACGGCAAGGGAGATGTCCCTCAGGACCTTGGCCTCGCCAAAGCTCTTCTGCACGTGGTCGACCGCGACCACCGGATTCTGGTTTGAAGACATGACGCTCCCTTAGTCGTGGTAGTAGTCAAGGCGACGCTCGAGGCGCCCGGCCAGCATGTCGATGAGCAGGTTGAAGACCCAGTAGAACGCGGCCGCAATGGCGAAGGGCATCATGCTGACCTGAGAGGCAACCAGCTGCTTGGCCACGCTGAACATCTCGATGACGCCAATGGAGAACGCAAGCGAGGTGTCCTTGACCAGAGTGATGACCTCGTTGGTGATGGACGGCAGAATGCGCTTGACCACCTGCGGCAGCACGATGCGGCAGAAGGTCTGCGCACCGGAGTAGCCCAGGACCTCGGCGGCCTCGTACTGGCCGCGCGGGATGGACTGGATGCCGGAGCGATAGATCTCTGCGAAGTAGGCGGCGTAGTTGACGATGAACGCCACGATGGTGGCCTGCCACTTGCTGTCAGTGGTGAGGTTGATGCCAAACACGTAGTACGGCATGAAGTAGATGGCAAACATCTGCAGCATAAGCGGGGTGCCGCGCATGATGGAGATGTAGAAGCGCGCCAGAAGGGCCAGCGGCTTGAAGCGGCTCATGCGCGCAAACGCCACCAGCATGCCCAGGGGCAGCGAGCCCAAAAGCGTCAGGGCAAAGATCTGGAAGCTGACGAGAAACCCGTTGCCCAGCATGCCCGTCATGGTCAGAAGATCCATGTGCGCTCCTCTCAAGCGGCAGGGCACCGTCGCCCAAACGGCGGCGGTGCCCCAGAAAAACAACAGGTCAAAGCCTTAGGCAAGGCACCAGTTGGCGTAGTCCATACCCTGATCGGCGTACTTGTCGCAGAGGTCCTTCACAAAGCCGTCCTTGTCCATGGCCTTGAGGGTGTCGGTCACCTGGGTGGCGCTGGCCTCGTCACCCTTCTTGAAGCCCACGGCGTAGTGCTCGCTGGAGAGCTGCTCGGAGAGCTGCTCGTAGGCATCGGGCTTGGCGGCCAGCTGGTAGGCGGCAATGGAGAGGTCGCAGGCAACGGCATCAACGGCGCCGGTCTCAAGCTGCATGAAGGCGGTGTTGTAGTCGCCGATGGTCTCCAGGTTGGCAAACGTGGCAGCCACGTCGGCCTGGGTGGCGTCCTCGCCTGCCAGCACGTCATAGGCAGCGGAGTCGGTCTGGGTGATGACGGCCTTGCCGGCAAGGCCCGCCAGGTCGGAGATGCCGGAGCCCTTCTTGACCACCACGACCTGGGCGTTGAGCATATAGGGCTCTGAGAAGGTGTAGTCGTTCTCGCGGCCCTCGATGGTGAAGCCGTTCCAGATGCAGTTGATAGCACCGGAGTTCATCAGGGTGTCCTTGGCGTCCCAGTCGATGGGCTCGAGCTGGACCTCCCAGCCCACGCGCCTGCCGACCTCCTGGGCAAGCTCCAGGTCAAAGCCGGTGTAAGAGCCGTCGTCGCCCACGTAGCCGTAGGGAGGGTAGGCGGCGTCAAAGCCCACGATGAGCTTCATCGTGGAGGCGGCGGACTTGTCGTCTCCGGAGGGCGCGTCGGTGGTGGTCACGGTCTTGGTGCCGTCGCAGCCGGCCAGGACGGCGGACGCGGCAATGGTGCCAAAGGCCGCAAGGAACTCGCGGCGGTTCATGCTGAGCTTCATGGTGGGTCTCCTCCCCCTGCGCCCGGGCTCTTCTCGCCTGGCGCTTTAGCACGCTAAAGTGATGACGTCGCTGACTATACGCTTTAGCAAACTAAAGTACAAGGCGAGAAGCGCTTGTTTCCCGGGCGGTAACATGCGAGTGGCGACGACAGTTGTGATAGCATCTCCCTCCTGGCGAGGGAGTAGTGGCGGCCGCCAAAGGCCGCGATGCTGCCAACACACTGGCTTGCGCCTGGTGCATCTTAATCAACGAGACTCGCGACGGACCATGGGAATGGCCTGTCGCGAGCCTCGTTATTTATGTGCGCCGACCATCGGGGCGCAACGTGACGGGAGGGGTCCCGCCAAGAGAGGAGTCAAGATGGGTCTTGTTGAGCTGCTGCTCATTGCAGTGGGCCTCTCCATGGACGCGTTTGCCGTGTCCATCTGCAAGGGCCTGGGCATGAAGAAGGTCAACCCCAAGGTTGCCGTGGTGCTTGCCCTGTTCTTTGGCGGGTTCCAGGCGCTCATGCCGCTCATTGGCTGGGCGCTCGGCAGCCAGTTTTTGGGCATCATCGGTCCCGTCGACCACTGGGTGGCCTTCGTGCTGCTGGCCGTCATTGGCGGCAAGATGCTCTGGGAGGCCTTCCGCGAGGACGCAGGCGAAGGCGACGGCAAGCCCGCCGACCGCATCGACCTGGGAGAGTTCTTCATCCTGGCCATCGCCACGTCCATCGACGCCCTTGCGGTGGGAATCTCCTTCGCGGCGCTCTCCGTGGACATCGTGCCCTCCGTGGCGCTGATCGGCGTCACCACCTTTGCCTTCAGCATCGCAGGCGTCTTCGTGGGCAACTTCTTTGGTTCCCGCTACGAGAAGCCCGCCAGCATCGTGGGCGGCGTGGTGCTCATCCTCATCGGAACCAAGATTCTCCTGGAGCACCTGGGCATTCTCGCGCTGTAGCGGGGCCAGCGGGCCACGCCAGGGCCAAAGCCAAGGCAAAACCTCACAGGTAGCGTTTCTTCAAGAACTTCTCGCCAGCAAAAAACCTGCTAGCCGGCGAGAAGTTCTTTTTGAAAGAGACTACCTGTGAGGGTTTTGGCTCCGGACGGCCCGCACCAGCGTCCTAGTGGTGGAAGAGCCTCATGTGGGTGAAGGCCATGGCCATGCCGTACTTGTCGGCGGTCTCAATCACGTTGTCGTCACGGATGGAGCCGCCGGGCTCGGCAATGTAGGTCACGCCGGACTTGTGGGCGCGCTCGACGTTGTCGCCAAAGGGGAAGAAGGCGTCGGAGCCCAGGGTCACGCCGGTCTGGGTGGCAATCCAGGCGGCCTTCTCCTCGCGGGTGAGGACCTCGGGCTTGACGGCAAACCACTTCTGCCACTCACCCTCGGCCAGGACGTCGTCGTGCTCGTCGGAGATGTAGACGTCGATAGCGTTGTCCCTGTTGGCGCGGCGGATGCCGTCGACAAACTGCAGGCCCAGCACCTTGGGGTGCTGGCGCAGGTACCAGGTGTCGGCCTTGTTGCCGGCAAGGCGCGTGCAGTGGACGCGGCTCTGCTGGCCGGCGCCCACGCCGATGGCCTGGCCATCCTTGACGTAGCAGACGGAGTTGGACTGCGTGTACTTGAGCGTGATGAGGCTCACGATCATGTCGATCTGCGCGGACTCGGGGATGTCCTTGTTGGCCGTCACCACGTCGCCCAGCAGGGCGCTGTCAATGCGGAAGAAGTTGTGGCCCTGCTCGAAGGTGATGCCAAAGACGTCCTTGGTCTCGGTGGCCGGGCAGACGTAGTCCGGGTCGATCTGGACCACGTTGTACTTGCCGCCCTTCTTGGCAGAGAGAATGGCCAGCGCCTCGGGAGTGTAGCCAGGGGCGATGATGCCGTCGGAGACCTCGTGCTTGATGTAGAGGGCGGTGCGCTCGTCGCAGACGTCGGAGAGAGCGGCCCAGTCACCGTAGGAGCTCATGCGGTCGGCGCCGCGGGCGCGGATGTAGGCGCAGGCGATGGGCGTGAGCGGGCCCTCGTCGTCGACGAAGTAGATCTGGCGGTCAATGTCGGAGAGGGGCAGGCCCACGGCGGCGCCGGCGGGGCTCACGTGCTTGAAGGACGCCGCGGCGGGAAGGCCGGTGGCCTCCTTGAGCTCGCGCACGAGCTGCCAGGAGTTGAGGGCGTCCAGGAAGTTGATGTAGCCGGGCTTGCCGGAGAGGACCTTCACGGGCAGCTCGGAGCCGTCCTTCATGTAGATGCGGGACGGCTTCTGGTTGGGGTTGCATCCGTACTTGAGCTCGAGCTCGCTTGCCATGCGCTTCTCGCCTTTCTGACGTTGGGAATGAGAAAAGGGGGCTGTCCCTTTTTCTTAGTCGCCGAGGTTCTTGTTGAAGAGGGTGACCTTGCCAGCCACGTTGGCGTAGAGGGAGACCTTGTTGTCGGCGTTGAGGGCGGCCCAGACCTCCTCGGGGGCGGGCAGGCTCACCTCGACGGGCTCGCCGGCAAAGGTGGGCAGTGGGTTGCCATCGCCCTGATAGGTGGAGATGAAGTAGCCGCGGCCTTCGCTGGCGCCCTCGTAGCAGAAGAACTCGCGCAGGCAGCGGCCGTTCTCCTGGTGCTTGAGGATGGAGATCTCAAAGCTGCCGTCGGCGTTGACGACGGCGCTGATGCGCGGGGTGAAGTTGGGCTCGTCCGGCTCGAACTCGCGGGCCATGCAGCCGCGGCGGAAGTCCCCGGCGCTGACGATGGTGTCGGTCTGGTCCCCGTTGGTCACCACCAGAGCGTCTCCCATGGTGCGGACGGGGTGGTAGATGATGAGGCTCGGGTCCTCCAAGAGGGCCGGGTCGTGGGCCTCGGTGCGGATGCCGTCCTCGGTGGGAACGAAGACGCGGTTCCTGCTGTTGGCGCTGCGCCCCATGATCCAGTAGTAGACGCAGTCCTTGCCCACCACAATGCCGCGGCCGGGGTAGGGGTTGTTGCGCAGGAGCTCGGTCAGGTCTTGCATGTGACATCCCTTCGACGTGAGCCGTGCGCTCGCCGAGGGCGAGGGGGTGCCTGCCAGAAGGGCCAAAAGACGCAAAAGGCAAGCCACCCTCAGCAGAGAGCGCGGCTTGCCCAGACGGTCGGCATGTGTTCGCGCGCTGCTCCCCCGCGGTCTCCCGCGTTAACCCGTCAGTCACGGCGCACGTGTTACGAGCCGCATTCTAGCATCTGGGCGAGGCCGTCCGCCACCCAGCCTCGGCTTCGCAACTTTCCCGCAAAAGTTGACAAAGGGACTGTCCCTTTGTCAACTTTGCATCATTCGGCGGACTTGAGGGCGCCGACCATGTCCACGCGGTCGAGGGTGCGGTTGGTCATGGCGTTGACGGCCAGGGTGAAGGCAAACGCCAGGGCCGCCGCCAGCACGTAGCTGGGCCAGGCCACCAGGGCGTCAAAGTAGAGCGAGGGCATCTTGAGGATCCATGTGAGGCTGCGCGTGAGGGCGTAGCCCGCGGGAAGTCCCGCAGCCACGCCCAGGCCCGTGAGGATGAGCGTCTCCTTGTTGATGTAGCGGTGGACCTCCGACCTCTTGAAGCCCAGCACCTTGATGGTGGCGAGCTCCCGCTCCCGCTCGGAGATGTTGGTGTTTGAGAGCGTGAACACCACGGTGAACGAGAGCGCCGCCGCAAGCACGATGACCACGTAGACCACGGTGTTGATGAGCGTGAACGCGCTGGAGAAGTCCTGCACCAGTTTTGCCGTGGAGACTACGGAGAGCGTCCGGGAGTCGGCCGAGAGCCGCTCGGAGAGCGCGATCTTCTGGGCGTCCGTGCCGCCCAGGCTGACGAGAAGCCCGTTGAGCTGCGGCTGTGCGCCAAAGGCCTCACGGTAGGCGGACTCGGTCACGAAGAGGGAGTTGCCCAGGTAGTTCTGGCAGATTGCCGCCACGGGAACGTCTGCCTCCGCAAGGGAGGAGTCTTGGACGTGAACCTGCTGCCCTGCGGAGAAGCCCAGGACCTGCTCGGCGTTCTTGGTGATGACGGTGCCAACGGAGCCCAGGTCAATGGTATTGCCGGCATCGTCGGTCAGGCTCACGTAGCCCAAGAGGTCAAGGCCGTCGGGCACCACGTAGACCTGCATGGACTCGGCGGCGCCCCCATGGCTCACCGTGACGGAGTCAACGGAGACCGGCAGGAAGCTCTGAACCTGCGCGTCCGCGTCGAGGTCCCGCGCCACGCCCTCGAGGTCCGCCGCGGAGGTCACGAGCATGAGGTCATAGCGGCTGACGCCCTTTTGGCCGTACTGCCTGGAGGAGAGCGAGACCACCGTGTCCCTGATGCCAAAGCCGCAGACCAGAAGGGCCGTGCAGCCCGCGATGCCAAAGACCGTCATGAGGAAGCGGCGCTTGTAGCGGAAGATGTTTCTGGCCGTGACCTTGTTGAGGAAGGAGAGACGGCGCCACAGCGGGCGCACGCGCTCCAGCAGGATGCGGCTTCCGGCCTTGGGGGCCTTGGGGCGCATGAGGGCGGCAGGCTGCTCGGCAAGCTCCCGGCGGCAGGTCAGCACCGTCGCCCCCACAATGCCCAGGGCAAACAGGGCCACGGAGCCCACGGCGTAGGCCACGTCAAACTGCAGCAGGAAGGCCGGCAGGGCGTACATGGTCTGGAAGATGGTGAAGAGGATGAGCGGCAGCACCACAAAGCCCAAGAGGTTGCCCACCAGGCCGCCCGCAAGGCAGGCCGTTCCCGCATACAGCACGTACTTGGAGAGAATCCGCCGGCGAGAATAGCCCAGCGCCTTGTAGAGGCCGATGAGCCCGCGCTCCTCCTCCACCATGCGCGTCATGGTGGTGAGGCTGATGAGCACCGCGACCACGAAGAACACGATGGGGATGACGGTGCCGATGGCCTCGATGGAGGAGGCGTCAGACTCAACGGAGGAGTAGCTGGAGAGGGCGTCGCGCGTCTGGACGTACCAGGTGGCCTCGTCCACGTCCGAGAGGCGGCCTCGAGCCTCGGCTATCTTGGCCAGGGCGTCCGCACGTTCGCGCTCGTAGGTGGCGCGGCCCTCCTCGAGCTCGGAGCGGCCGTCTGCGAGCTGGGCCTCGCCATCCGCGAGCTTGCGCGCAGCATCGTCGAGCTGGGCCCGGGCGCTCGCGCGCTGGGCGTCAAGCTGGGCCTGGCCGTCTGCGAGCTGCGCGGCCGCGGCGTCAAGCTGGGCCTGGGCCGCCACGAGCCGCCTCCAGCCCGCCTCCGCCTCGTCGAGCTGGGCCTGACCCTCCACGATCTGCACCATGCCGTCAGCCAGCCCCGAGAGCTGGCCCACCTGGGAGCGCAGGTCGCGCAGTTGGGAGGCCATCTGGTCGGTGGGCATCTCCAGGACGGCGCGCAGGAGCTTCTGCACCGTGGCGGGAGCCTGGGCCACGGCGGCGTCAACGCGGTCGCGCAGCCACTGAGGGAGGTTCTGGTAGGTGTCCCTGAGCTGCTGGAACTCGTCGGACTCCACGACGGTCACAAGGTCGTCTATGGCGCCCTGGGCCTTGCTCGCAAAGGGCACCAGGACGGCGTTGACGTCTGCCGCCGCAGCCCGGGCCTCCTCGGGCGTCTGGGCGCCCTCCAGGCGAGACCACGCCTCGGCAGGCCATTCGTCGCCCATGAGGGAGGCAAGCATCTGGGCGCTTGCCCTGAGCTGTCCCTTTGCTTCAGAGAGCTGGGAGCGCCCGGCGGCCAGGGCCTCACCGATGCCGTCGACATCGCAGCCCAGACCCGCGGAAATCTGGTTCAGACCGTCCATGACCTGCCGTTGGTTGGCGACAAGCTCCGCACGGCCGGCATCGAGCTGGGCCTGTGCCGCGTCAAGCTGCGCGACCGCGTCTGCGGACTTGGCGTCAAGCTGGGCGCGACCGTCCGCGAGCTCGGCGGCGCCGGAGTCAAGCTGCGCCTGTGCGTCGTCCAGTTGGGCGGCCGCGTCTCCCAGCTGCGCGAGCGCGTCCTTCTCGGCAGAGTCTATCTGAGAGCCGACATCGTCCAGGATGCCCTGGCGGCGAGCAGCCTCGCGCTCGGACTTGATGGCCTCCACGCGGGCCTTGACAGCGTCAACGGAGGCCTCGTAGCCAGCCGAGTAGCAAAGGGGGCTATCCGCACCATCAACGCGCAGGTAGACCGCCGTGTACACGTCTGTGGTCACCGCGGCCGGCAGCACGAAGAACGCGTACTGGGAGCCTCCGCTCGCGCGGAACGACATCGTACCGTTGCCGGCGTTGATGTCCGTGGGGTCAAGCACCACGCCGCAGATGGTGTACGCCTGGCGAGAAAAGACCTCCGTCGAGGAGGCGTCGGCGCCAGCATCCGCGCTGGCATCCGCGCCGTCCGCGTCCGCGCCCTTCTCGCCATCGGAGGCGCCGCGGAAGGTGACCTCGTCGCCCAGGGCAAGGCCGCTCTCGTCCAGGAAGCGCCTGGTCACGGCCACCTGGTCAGACGTCACCGGCAGATGGCCGTCGAGCACGTGGGGCTGATTCATGCCAGAGGGGCTCAGGGCCTTGACGTCCACCTTCTCGGACGAGGAGCCCACGGTGGTGTAGCAGGTCTCCACCCAGCCGCCCTCGGCCGCCTCCACGCCGTCGATGGCCGCCAGCGCGCTGACGTCGTCGTCGGTCAGGCCAAGCGTTGACTGGACGCGCAGGTCAAAGAGGTCCTGGACGTCAAAGAAGGCGTCCGCGGAGGCGCGCAGGTCTATGCAGGCCACCTTGAGGCCGCAGATCATGGTCACGCCCAGGGCGCAGATGGTGGCCAGCGCCACAAAGCGCTTGAGGCTTCCGCGCACGCAGCGCAGGACGCCGACGCCAAAGGCGGAGCGCGGGGCAGATGCAGGCTTGCCGGGCTTCACGCACTCACCTACCACTCTATCTGCGCGATGGGCACGGGGCTGGGGTTCACGCTCATCTGGGTCACGCGCCCGCTCTTGAAGCGGATAAGGCGGTCGGCCATGTCTGCCAGGGCCGCATTGTGCGTGACGATGATGACCGTGATGCCGTCCCTGCGGCAGGTGTCCTGCAGGAGCTGCAGGATCTGCTTGCCCGTCTGGTAGTCAAGCGCACCCGTGGGCTCGTCGCAGAGCAGGATCTTTGGGTTCTTTGCCAGGGCCCGCGCAATGGAGACGCGCTGCTGCTCGCCGCCAGAGAGCTGGGCCGGGAAGTTTGCCAGGCGGTCTGCCAGGCCCACCTTGGAAAGCGTCTCCTCGGCGTCCAGCGAGTCCGGGCAGATCTGGGCAGCCAGCTCCACGTTCTCAAGCGCGGTGAGGTTGGGCACCAGGTTGTAGAACTGAAAGACAAAGCCCACGTCCTCGCGCCTGTACATGACCAGCTCGTCCTCGGTGGCGTGGCTCACGTCGCGCCCGCCCACCACCACGCGGCCGGACGTGGCGCGGTCCATGCCGCCCAGGATGTTGAGCGCCGTGGTCTTGCCCGCGCCGGACTGACCCAGGATGACGGCGAGCTCGCCCTTCTCCACGGCAAAGCTGGCGCCGTCCAGGGCGTGAACCAGGGTCGAGCCGGCCCCGTAGGCGCGCACGACATCTGCGAACTCTATGTAAGGCATGGCGAGAACCTCCCGGACGACGCGTGGCAGCGTCGCAACATGGCAGCAGCCAGTCTTTTGTTGAATCGAGTTTAGATGCCCGTATACTGTCACGGGCAAATTACACACTTGCGGTCGGTGGACGGCCGCGTCTGGAGGTATCACGCATGAAGAAGGGCCTGATCGCACTGGCCGCCGGCGCGTTTGCCTTGGGCTTTGCGGAGTTCGTGCTCATGGGCATCATCACCAACGTCGCCGCTGGCGTGGGCGTCACGGTGCCCGAGGCCGGCGGCTTCATCTCCGCCTACGCCATCGGCGTCTGCTTTGGCACCCTCATCCTGGTCTTTGGCCACAGCATTGCCCCCAAGCGCCTGCTCATGGCCTTCATGCTGCTGTGCTTCGTGGGCAATGCCATGGCCGCGCTCGCACCCAGCGCCGGCATGCTCACCGTGGCGCGCTTCATCTCCGGCATGCCGCACGGTGCCTTCTTTGGCACCGCCACCATCGCCGCACGCGCCATGGCCGACAAGGGCCAGGAGGGCCGCGCGGTTGCCATCATGGTCCTGGGGCAGACGTTGGCCAACACCCTCGGTGTGCCCTTCGGAACGCTGCTGGCCGGCATGGTGAGCTGGCGCGCCGCGTTTGTCTTCGTGGCCATCTGGGCGCTCTGCTCGCTCCTGCTCATCTGGAGGCTCGTGCCGCAGATCGAGGCCGTGGCGGACGCCGGCCTGGCCGGGCAGTTCCGCTTCCTGGGCAAGCCCGGCCCCTGGATAGTGCTGGGTGCAGTCTTCCTGGGCAACACGGGGATTTTCTGCTGGTGGAGCTACGTCTCTCCCTGGCTCGAGACCGTCGGCGGCTGGAGCGCCGCGACGCTGCCGGCCCTTCTGGTGCTGGCCGGCCTGGGCATGATCGTGGGCTCCCAGCTGGGCGGACGCGCCGGAGACAGGCTCACCCCGGGCTGGGCCTCCGCCATCGGCCAAGGCATTGCCTGCGTGGCCATGCTTCTCATCTATGCGTTCTCGGGCTCCCAAGTCACCTCCGCCGTGCTCATGGTCCTGTGCTGCTGCGGCCTGTTCTTCCCGTCCAGCGCCCAGCAGCTTGCCATGGTCGAGGTGGGCCAGGGCGGCGGCGAGATGATCGGCTCCGCGTGCGTGCAGGTTGCCTTCAACGGTGGAAACGCCGTGGGCGCGCAGATTGGCCAGGCCGTCCTCAACTCCGGAGCCGCCTACAACGTGCCCGCCCTAGCAGGCGCCCCCATCACGGCTGGCGCCGTGGCGCTGCTGGCCCTCTACACCCTGCGCTTTGAGAGCCAGTACCACAAGAAGGCCGTGACGCCCCGGGCGTAGGCCGCGCTGCCGGCGCTCATCTCATTAGCGTACAAAATAACGACCCCGCGCACTTCTCACCTGCAGAAATGCAGCCGAGAAGGGCGCGGGGTCGTTATTTTGCACGCTATTCCGGCGGCGCTTAGGCCTTGCGGAAGAACGCCAGGGCAATGGCGCCGGGACCCACGTGGGTGCCGATGGTGGCGCCCACGGTGTGGACGGGCAGGCTGCCGTCGGGAAAGCCCGCCTCCCAGAGGCCGCGGCTGTCGGCCACGTACTTGCGCAGCAGCCTGTCCGAGAGGCCCGCGTAGCCCAGGGCCACCGGCATGCCAAAGTCGATGCCACCCGCGTCCTCCACCTGCTGGTTGAGGAGGTTGCGACCGTTCTTGGAGCCGCGCGCCTTGCCCAGCAGGGCCAGCTCGCCGGACCTGATGGCAATGACCGGCTTGATGGAGAGAAGCTCTCCCACCGCGCCGGCGGCCGCAGAGATGCGCCCACCCCGCCGTAGGTACTCGAGGGTGTCGAGAAGCCCCACCACGCAGACGCGGTCGCGCAGGGCGCAGATCTGGTCCGCAATCTCCACGGCACCCAGGCCCTTCTCGGCAAGGCGCAGGGCGCACTCCACCAGCACGCGCTCGCCCACGCAGACGTTCAGACTGTCGACCACGCGCACGACCCCCTTGGCCTGCGCGGCCGCAGTGATGGCGCTCTGGTGCGTGCCGGAGAGCTTGGAGGAGAGCGTGATAACCACGGCCTGCTGGCCCGCCGCGTGGACCTCGTCAAGCGCCTGGCCAAAGGCATAGGGGTTGACCTGCCCCGTCTTGGGAAGCTCGTCCTCCTCAACCAGCAGCTCGTAGAAGCGCTCGTGCGTGAGGTCGACGCCGTCCAGGTACGTGGCGGTTCCAAACGTGATGGAGAGCGGCAGCACCGTGAGGTTTTCATACTCGCCCTCTAGGATGTCCGAGGCAGAGTCGGTGATGATGCGCGTCTTCATGGCATCTCCTTTTTTATTTTGGTTTTGATATATGCGAGAAGCGCCCGCCCTCGCCGGTCGCACGGCCGCGGCCACGCCCCACCTTACCGGGCGATGACCCTCAGCTGCCCCAGGACGGACTCCAGCGAGGCATAGAGCGCCCGGCGTTGCTCGTCCACGAGGCCGCCGCCCGCCTGCCGCACGATCTGCGAGATGAGCCCGTTGACCTCGGCCATGGCCGCGTAGCCCTTCTCGGTGAGATGGATGGGGGCGCGGTAGCGCGTGGACTCCTCCCCCACCTCCACAAAGCCGTCGGCGGCAAGGCGCGTGACCGTACGGCTCACGGCGGCGCGATCCACGTCGGCCAGGCGGGCAAGGTCGGCACCCGTCAGCCCCTCGGGGTTCTTCTCCAGGTAGTAGACGACCATCAGGTCAGAGGCACGCAGTCCAAAGCGGGCGAGCTCCGCCGTCTTGATGCGCTGGATCTCCTTGTCTATGGCGCCAATGAGGCCCACGAAGTCCTCAAAACGACTCTCCTCCTGCATGTGTGCCTCCCCTGACCGCGTTCCGTCGCAGCATACAGTAACGGCGCACTTGTTGAGTTGTCAACAAGTGCGCCGTTTGCACACATCTTGGGTTGTCAGGCGCTCCCGCCAGCCACGCTCTGCCAGGCGAGAAGCGCACGCGCACCCTTACGCCTGGGGCTGGGCGAGCACCGTCCCCTCGGGGAAGGCGCGACGGAACAGGAAGCGGGCGATGGGGCCGGCAACCAGCAGGTTCCACGGCAGGGCCATGATGAAGTTCCAGGGGATGTTGGTCAGCCAGGCCATGGGCACGACGGCCAGGTGCCGGCGTGGAGGGCGCCCTCAAAGGCACCATAGAGCGACATGATGATGACCATCGGGAAGACCATGCAGGTGGAGACCGCAAGTGCCATGGCGCGCGGGCTGCTCTTGCCCGGGGTCACCAGGTGCTTGAAGGCAAAGCCCTTGGCCAGCGGGCTGGCAACAAACCAGTCGCACAGCATGGCAAAAACGTACGCAGGCGGGAAGCCAATCCAGGCAGCGGCAATGACGTCGGCCCCCATGTGGCCATACTGGCGCGCCACGTTGTAGATGCTCATCCAAAGCACCATGAGGAAGCACATGATAAAGGTGAACAGGAGACTCTCACGCTTATTCTTGGGCATAAAGTAAAACTCCTTATTGGTCGTAGTCCTGTCTCGACGGCCTGCTGCCGCCCAATGGCAAGCAGGTCGGAGCCAGCGCAGCGTTGGTTATCCTACGCAAACCACAGTCTCTTTCGTAAGCGTTTTGTTTGTGAAGATATCCCTGGCCACCTCCTGCGAGGCACCATCGCGCTCCGTCAGTCGAAACAAACCGTTTACCAAATGAGGCTTGCGCCGCCGCCAAAGGCGCGCGTATATTCCCAACCAACGCAAAGGCACACGGCCTTTCGACCGAGCATCTAGAAGGGAGCGCCAACATGTTCAAGTCCATGAACAACAACTGGTGGTGGCGCAACCTGAACTCGGTCGGTCGATCGTGAGTCTTGTCGCGTACCCATAATCACGCGAAGTCAAGGGGCTCCCGGTTTGACCGGGAGCCCCTTTTTTCGTGCAACCACCCCTCGCAAAGGAGAAACGCCATGTCCCAGAACGCCACCACCCAGCAGGCCCGCACCGTCAACACCATCGACCGCGGCAAGCTCGACCTCAAGGCCCTCACCCTCTACGCCATCCTCCTGGCTGCCGGCTTCGTGCTCAACATGACCGTCAGCAAGTTCTTCTCGGGCCTCACCGGTGGCATTCTCTCCCCCGAGTTCATCATCGCGGCCTTCTGCCTTGAGACCCTCATCATCAAGCCCAAGGTCGGACAGGCAGCCGTCCTCGGTCTTCTCGCCGGCGTGGTGATCCAGATCACCGCCTCCGTCAAGGGCCCCGACCTCATCGCCGAGCCCGTCGCCGCCATGGTCATGGCGCTGCTGGTCTCCGCCCTGGGCAACGGCGGCGCCAAGAAGGTCCTGCCCCTCGTCGGCACCTTTGTGGTCACCTGCATCTCCGGCCTCATCTACGCCGTCATCTTTGCCTGCTTCGTCCAGCGCAACCCGCAGCTCATCATGGTCATGGCCCCCGTCGTCGCCATGACCGGCGCTTTCAACGCCATCATCGTCCAAGCCCTCTACATCCCCATCAAGAAGGCCCTGAAGCTCGCCGACTAGCACCCCCGGCGCCCGCCTCACCCAGGCAAGCCCGGCGCGTCCCAGCGCGCCGCTCAATGGCAAAGCAACCACCGTCCCACCCGTCCCCTCTGCAGCACCCACCCCACGCAGGCGAGAAACCTCACTCGCCGCACCTCCCGGAAGGAGACCGCCATGTCCCAGAGCGCCACCGCTCAGCAGGCCCGCACCGTCAGCGCCAACGCCTCAAGCAACGAGCTGCTCGACATCAAGTCCCTCGTGCTTCTCGCGATACTTCTTGCCGCAGGCTTCATCTTGAACATGACGCTGGGCAACGCCCTGGCCATCGTGGGCATCAAGCCGCAGTTCATCATTGCCGCCTATGCCCTGGCCATCATCCTCACCCGCGCCTCCGTGGCCCAGTCCGTGCTCTACGCCGTGCTCTCGGCCTGCGTCATCCAGCTGACCACCTCCATCCCCGGCCTGAACTTCCTCACCGAGGTCGTGGCCGCCGTCGCCATGGCGCTGCTGGTCAAGGCCAACATCGGCGGCTCCAAGGCGTGCCCTCTGGTCTCCGCCTTCCTGACCACGCTCATCTCCGGCGCCCTCTTTGCCGTGTTGGGCACCGTCATCATGGGCGCGGCCCTGCCCACCGTCATGGTCAAGGTGCCGCTCGTCCTGGGCACCGCGGTCTTCAACGCCATCGTCGTCCAGGCCCTTTACATCCCGCTTAACAAGGTCCTGAACAAGTAGCTCATTAGGTACCATGAGACGCGCCGACCCACCGCGGGCCGGCGCGTTTTTCTCGCCGCAGGACGCCTGCCCCGTGGCGGCTGATTCAAAAAGAAGGGCTCCCATGACCCAGACCAACCCAATCATCGAGCTCAGGGACGTCTCGTTCTCGTACGGCGAGGGCGCCCGGGCGGCTCTTGACCACGTCTCGCTCTCCATTTCCGAGGGAGACTTCGTGGGAGTCATCGGCCCGTCGGGCGCCGGCAAGTCCACGCTTGCCGCCGTCATGAGCGGCGCCATCCCCCACCACTTCACCGGCCAGCTCTATGGCGCCACGCTCATAGACGGCAAGGACACCTGCGAGGTCACCCTGACGGACATCTCGCGCATCGTGGGCAGCGTCCTGCAGGACATCGACGCCCAGATGGTGGCCTCCGTCGTCGAGGACGAGATGCTCTTCGGGCTAGAGAACTTTGGCGTCCCGCACGACCAAATCGAGGAGCGCATCAGCCAGACGCTGGCCACCGTCGGCATCTCCGACCTGCGCGAGCGCGAGATCGCCACGCTCTCCGGCGGTCAGAAGCAGAAGGTAGCCATCGCGGCCATCTTGGCGCTGGCCCCGCGCGTCCTGGTGCTCGACGAGCCCACCGCGGCCCTGGACCCCGCCAGCTCCACGCTGGTCTTCGAGACCCTGCGCAAGGCCAACGAGCTCACCGGCGTCACCATCGTGGTCATCGAGCAGAAGGTGGCCCTTCTCAGCAAGTACTGCGGCCGCGTGCTGGTCATGAACGAGGGCGCCCTCGCCTTTGACGGGGAGCCGCACGAGGTCTTCAGCCACGCCTCCGAGCTGCGCTCCATGGGCGTGGACAGCCCCCGCGTGGCCCGCATGGCAAACAGCCTGGCCCAGCGCGGCGTCATTGCGGCCGGGTCCGCCCCCTGCCTGAACGTCGCCGAGGCAAAGGAGCTGGTGGCGGACCTCGTCGCCGGCCACGTTCCCACCCCCGGCGAGAAGGACGTGGCGGCCGCGGCCCGCGCGGGCTCGCGCCACGTGCCCGCCGCCCGGCCGCACGCCGAGGGCGCCGAGCCCGTGGTGGAGCTCTCGGGCGTCAACTTCTCGTACCCCAACGGCGGCGCGTCCGTCAACGACCTCGAGATGCGCGTCTACCCCGGCGAGCTCGTGGGCATCGTCGGCCAGAACGGCGCCGGCAAGACCACGCTCACCAAACTGCTGAACGGCCTGCTGCGCCCGTCCTTCGGCTCCGTGCGCATTGCCGGCATGGACACCCACGACGTCCCCACCAGCGCCATTGCCGCGCGCTGCGCCACGCTCTTCCAGAACCCGGACCGCCAGATCTGCAAGGACACGGTGCTCGAGGAGGTGGCCTTCGGCCTCACGCTCCACGGCGTGGACGACCAGGAGGCCCGTCGCCGCGCCGCCGTCGCGGCCGAGCGCTTTGGCCTGCCGCTGGACGAGTCTCCCTTCTCGCTGTCTCGCGGCCAGAGGCAGATGGTGGCCCTGGCTTCCGTGGTGGTGCTGGACCCCGAGGTGGTGCTGCTCGACGAGCCAACGAGCGGCCTTGACTACCGCGAGTGCATGACCGTCATGGAGACCGTACGCGAAATGGCCGAACGCGGCTGCGCCGTCATCATGGTCTGCCACGACATGGAGGTGGTCTCGGACTTTGCCGAGCGCCTGGTGGTCATGGCCAACGGGCGCATCCTCGCCCGCGGCGTGGCCGAGGAGGTCTTTGCCAACGAGGAGCTCATGCGCTCGGCCTACGTTGAGCCGCCGCAGGTGGTTGCCCTGGCAGCCGAGCTCGCGCGGGACGTCTCGCCCGAGTTTGCGGGTGTGAGCCAGGTCTCCGGCATCGTCGACCTCACGGAGGAGATGGTCAACCGTGACTAGCGTCATCGACTACATTCCCGGCACGTCGCTTCTGCACCGGCTGAACCCGGTCACCAAGCTGGCGCTGGCCGCAGGCATCATCCTGGCCACCTTCCTGGGAGACACCTACCCCCTGCTCATCGCCCTCCTGGCGCTGACGTTTGCCCTGGGCGCCTACGCCCGCGCGGCAGGTGGCCTGGTCTCGCTGTCAAAGCTCATGGTGCCGCTCTCGCTCATCATGCTGGTGCTGCAGACGGCCTTCATCCGCACCGGCAATCCGGTAGCTCTGTGGGTCACCACGGACGGCCTGGTCACGGGCACCAAGGCCGCGTTGCGCCTTCTTGGCGTGGCCCTGCCGCTCATCCTCATGCTGACCGTCACCAAGCTCAACGACCTGGCAAACGCCGTTGTCGAGGTGCTGCACGTGCCGTACCGCTACGCCTTCACCTTCACCACGGCCCTGCGCTTCGTGCCCGTCTTCAGCCAGGAGATGAACGCCATCATGGAGGCGCAGACCGCCCGCGGCGTGGAGTACGACACCAAGAATCCCCTCAAGAAGATCCAGCTCATGCTGCCGCTGTGCGTGCCGCTGCTGGTGAGCTCGGTGGGCAAGACCGACGCCACCGCCCTTGCCGCCGAGCAGCGCGGCTTCTACCTGCGCACACGCGAGAGCAGCTACAAGCGCTACCCCATGGCTGCGGCCGACTACGCCGTCCTTGCGGCAAGCGTCGCCCTCATCGTCTTGGGAGTGCTGTTCTAGCGAACGGGCTTCTCGCCAGGCGGTCTGCCAGGGCCGGGCATTGCCTACCGAATAATCGGCGGACAATTTCTGCGGGCAGGCCCCGCGCTCCTGTCTCACAATGAGAGCTCGGACCAAGCGAGGGGAGACGTGCGCATTGTCAGGCAACAACCAAGTCGAGAAGAGCATGGAGCGGCAGGCGCTTGACGTCCTGCGTCAGACGTTTGGCTACGAGAGCTTCCGCCCCCACCAGGAGCAGATCGTCCAGGCGGCCCTTGCCGGCCGCGACGTCCTTGCCGTCATGCCCACCTCGGCCGGAAAGTCCATCTGCTACCAGGTGCCGGCGCTCGTCCTGGCCCAGCGCGCAGGAGGCCTCACGGTTGTGGTGAGCCCGCTCATCTCGCTCATGAAGGACCAGGTGGGAAGCCTGCGCCAGTACGGCGTTGCCGCAAGCTGCCTCAACTCCACGCTCGGCCCCTCCGAGCAGGCAGACGTCCTGCACGGCGTGGCGTCCGGCGCCGTGACTCTCCTCTACGTGGCGCCCGAGCGCCTGGACGACCCGCGCTTCCTGGAGGTAGCGGGCAGCCGCGGGGTGGCGCTCCTGGCCGTGGACGAGGCCCACTGCATCTCCCAGTGGGGCAACGACTTCAGGCCCTCCTACCAGCGCATCCTTGGCTTCATAGACGGCCTACCCGCGCGTCCTGCCGTCATGGCCCTCACCGCCACGGCAACCAGGGCCGTCCGCGAAGACATCGCAGGCTCGCTGGGCCTCGCCGACCCCTTCACGGTGGTGGCGAGCTTCGACCGCCCCAACCTGAGCTTTGCCGTGGAGCACGCGCAGGGACGTGCACAGAAGGACCGGGCGCTCCTTTCCTTCGTGCGGCAGCGGCCCGAGCGCTCGGGCATTGTCTACTGCGCAAGCCGCAGGGCCGTCGAGGAGACCTGCGACCTGCTGCGTGACGCCGGGCTTCCCGCCACGCGCTACCACGCCGGCCTTGCCGCAGAGGAGCGCCAGCGCAACCAGGACGACTTCCTCTATGACCGCGCGAGCGTCATGGTCGCAACCAACGCGTTTGGCATGGGCATAGACAAGTCAAACGTCAGCTACGTGGTGCACTACAACATACCCAGCTGCCTGGAGAACTACTACCAGGAGGCGGGACGCGCCGGCAGGGACGGCACCCCGGCCGAGTGCCTGCTGCTCTACTCCCCCGGTGACGTCCACACGCAGGAGTTCCTTCTCTCCAAGACGGGCGAGGACAGAGACGACCTCTCGCCGGAGCAGCTGGAGCAGATCAGGGAGCACGACTCCCGGCGCCTGGAGCAGATGACCTTCTATTCCACCACAACGGACTGCCTGCGGGCCTTCATCCTGCGCTACTTTGGCGAGGAGGCGCCCGCGTATTGCGGCAACTGCGGCAACTGCCTGGCGGAGTTCGAGGAGGTTGACGCCACCACGGACGCCCTCAAGGTGGTCTCGTGCGTGGCCCGCCTTGCCCAGCGTGGAAGGTTTGTGGGCGCCTCCACCATCGTCGACGTGCTTCGCGGGTCCCGCGCAGAGAAGGTGACCTCTCGCGGCTACGACACCCTGAGCACGTACGGCATCATGGAGAAGACGCCCGTGACGCAGCTGCGCGCCCTCATTGACGAGCTGGTCTACCTGGGCCTTCTTGCCCGCACGACGGGAGACTACCCCACCGTCGTGCTGACGGAGGCGGGACGTGCGTTCATGCGGGCGCGCTCCCTTGACGGCAGGCCCCTCATGATGAAGGTGGCCAAGGGCAAGGCCCACAGGCGCCAGGAGGCGGCCACGCCCGGCGGCAAGAGGCGCCCCACAGCGGACCTCTCGCAGCTGGACGAGGAATCCCAGGTGCTCTACCAGGAGCTCTGCGAGCTCAGGACCCAACTGGCGACGGAGCAGCAGGTGCCGCCCTACATCATCTTCAGCAACGCCACGCTGGTGGACATGTGCGCCAAGCGCCCCCGCAACATCGACGAGTTCCTGGACGTCTCTGGCGTGGGCGCAAAGAAGGCCCAGGCCTACGGCAACCTCTTCCTGGCCAGGCTCAACCCCTAGCGGCGAGGCCTTTTGCCGGAGGCGGGCTTCTTGCCGGCGGGCTTCTTGGCGGCGGGCTTCTTGGCTGCAGGCTTCTTCCTCACGCTGTAGCCAAAGGTGCCCAGACGCTGGCCAAGCTCGAAGTACTCGCCGTGGCTGTAGGCAGTCAGGCCGGCGCTGGCCAGGTCAAGGCGTCCCCGCGCGTCCACCAGGGACTCGTCCACCTGCACGGCCTCCACGCTGGCAAGGAACATGTGGTGGCTTCCCAGCTCCTTGACCTCGGTGACCTTGCACTCGATGTTGACGGGGCTCTCCGCAATGACGGGCGCGAGCTCGAGCTTGGCCGCGGGCGCCGGGGTGAGGCCGCACTCGGCCCACTTGTCGTAGTCGCGGCCGGAGCGCACGCCGCACCAGTCGCACGCACGCTGCAGGCGGCGCGTGGTGAGGTTGACCACAAACTCGCCCGACTCGCGGATGAGCCGGTAGCTGGCTCGCTCGGGCCTGATGGAGACGTAAAGCATGGGCGGGTTGGTGCAGATGGTTCCCGTCCAGGCAACCGTGACGATGTCAGAGGCGCCCGACGCGTCCGCGCAGCTCACCATCACCGCCGGCAGCGGATACAGCATGTTCCCGCCGCGCCAGACCTGCTTTGCCATCTCTTCTCTCCCGTTCTTCCAGCGCTTCTCGCAAAAATGAGAAATAGGGACTGTCCCCTTTTCTCATCCTAGACGAGAAGCTCCTCGAGGGAGAGCTTGGGCACGTGGTGGGAGCGGTCGGGGTCGCGCCAGTAGGTCAGGCCATGGCCCTGGGCGGCGCCCACGCCTGCGCGCTCCAGCACGATCTTCTCGCCACGCTCGCCCACGGACAGGACGAGCGCCACGTCGAGGCCGAGCCCCTCCAGGCCGAGCTCCGCGCCCAGGCAGGCGTCGTAGCTCTTGTGCATGCAGGCGCCCAGCCCGCGGGCCGCCGCGGCAAGCGCCAGCGTCTGGGCGGCAATACCCACGTCGATGAGGCGCACGGGACTCTTGGCAACCTTGTGCGGCAGGCAGACCACCACGTAGCCGCCGGGGCGCTCGTCTGCCTCGGGGCCGTCCCAGTCGGGCAGCGACGCGGCCCAGTGCAGATGCGAGAAGACTAGCTGGCAGCCTGCCGGGTCCTCCATGCCAGGCACCACGCGGAAGCGCAGCTGCTGGGAGTTGTTGCCCGTGGGCGCCAGGCGCGCGGCCTCGACGAGCCCCAGGAGCTCATCGCGGCGCAGCGGGCGGGCGCCATAGCGGCGATACGTGCGGGACCCTGCGGCCAGCCGCTGGAACTCGACGGCATCCATGGCCCCTCCCTTACATGCCGGCGGCGGCTATGGCGGCAACGGCCTCGCGGATCTTCTCCGGCGGCATGGTGAGCGCCATGCGACAGAAGCCCTCGCCGGCCGGGCCAAAGCTCGCGCCCGGCGTCACGATGACGCCCGCACGCTCCATAAGCTCGGCCGCAAAGGCCATGGAGTCCTGGCGGCCGTGCGGCAGGCGCGCCCAGACGAACATGGAGCCGTGCGCGTTGGGGCGCTCCCAGCCAATCTCCTCGAGGCCATCGCACAGGGCGTCGCGGCGCTCCTGGTACCACATGCGCTGCTGCTCCACCTGCTCGCGCGGGCCGGTGAGGGCAGCGATGGCCGCGTCCTGCTCCGGGTAGAACATGCCAAAGTCCACCTGGCTGCGCAGCTTGCGAGCCGCGGCCACGATGTCGGCGCGACCCACCAGGAAGGAGAGGCGGCAGCCCGTCACGTTGAAGGACTTGGAGAGGCTCAGGAACTCCACGCCGACCTCGCGGGCGCCCGGGTACGCCAGGAAGCTCCCGCCGGCGGGGCCGTCATAGATGATGTCGGAGTAGGCGTTGTCGTGGATGACCACGATGTCGTGCTCGCGCGCGAACTCGATGATCTCTTGGTAGACCTCGGGCGTGCCCACCGAGCCCACCGGGTTTGCGGGCAGCGAGACGATCATGTACTTGGCGCGGTCCGCCACCTCCGGGTCGATGCCCGCCACGTAGGGCAGGAAGTCGTGCTCGGCCGTGAGCGGGTAGAACGCGCAGGTGCCGCCGGCAAGGGTGGTGGCGTTGCGGAAGACCGGGTAGCAGGGGTCGGGCACCAGGACGGTGTCGCCCTCGTCGATGAGCGCGGCGCACAGGGGCAGCATGCCCTCCTGGGTGCCGCGGCAGCTCATGATCATGTCGTGCGTGACGCCATCCACGCCATAGCGGTCCCTGTAGTAGGCGCCCACGGCGTCCAGCAACTCGTCCTTGTCGTGCAGGGAGTACTTCCAGTTGGCCGGGTCCTGAGCGCTCTTGACCAGCGCGTCTATGACGTGCTGCGAGGGCTTGAAGTCGGGCGTCCCCACCGAGAGGTCGTAGACCGTGCGACCCTCGGCCTCAAGCTCGCGGCGACGCACGTTAAGCGCGGCAAAGACTTCGTCTCCCAGCAGGCCAAGACGCTTAGAGAACTCCATGGGCACTCCAATCAGCCAGGCGGGCCGGTGCCCGTCGCGCACAGATAACCCCTCTACTTTAGTCCTCGCGGCAGACGGATCGGCCCACAAGAAGCCGCCCGCGGCGTCCGCGGTGGCGAGCGGCCGGAGCGGGAGGCCCTTCTCGCCTGGCGCGGACGCGCCAACTGGGGCTTACACGCGGCCTCCAAAAGACGTTCTACCCGCCCCCTCACGGCTTGGAAAAAGATTTGAAGCCGGCCGATTTTGCTACCTGCAGCTACGCCGGTCATCCACGGGCAAGCAAGCAAGTCAAGCCCCGTTTTAACAATATCTGGGGCAGAAAACACAAGCCGAGCACTACAGGTTGTGGCATAGTTGAAACGAACACAACAAGCGGGACTATCTGCGGCGCGCCTGCTGACGCGCTGCTTTTTTGAGAAGGACGTGAGCAGCGATGAAGATCATCAAGCGCAATGGCTCTGAGGTCACCTTTGACGCGACCAAGATCGAGAACGCCATCCGCGCCGCCTGCGGCGAGGTCCCCGAGGAGGAGCGCCTCACCGAGCGCGGCATCAAGTTTGCCACCGCAAACGTCGTGGACGCCTGCGAGGCCGCCGGCCACACCGTGACCGTCGAGGAGGTCCAGGACCTCGTCGAGGACCAGCTGATGGCCCTCGACCACTTTGCCGTGGCCCGTCATTACATTATTTATCGCTACGTCCAGGCCCAGAAGCGCCAGAAGAACACCACCGACGACAAGATCCTCTCGCTTATTGAGTGCAACAACGAGGAGGTCAAGCAGGAGAACTCCAACAAGAACCCCACGGTGGTCTCCGTCCAGCGCGACTACATGGCCGGCGAGGTCTCCAAGGACCTCGCCATGCGCGAGCTGCTGCCAGCAGAGGTGGTACGCGCCCACGAGGAGGGCATCATCCACTTCCACGACGCGGACTACTTCGCGCAGCACATGCACAACTGCGACCTCATCAACCTCGACGACATGCTGCAGAACGGCACCGTCATCTCCGGCACGCTCATCGAGCGCCCGCACAGCTTCTCCACCGCCTGCAACATCGCCACGCAGATCATCGCGCAGGTGGCCTCAAACCAGTACGGCGGCCAGTCCATTTCCCTCGCCCACCTGGCCCCATTCGTACAGGTCAGCCGGGAGAAGATTCGCCGGGAACTGGACGCGGAGCTTGCTGATGCTGGCGTTGCCATTGACGAAAAGGCCAGGGAAAAGATGGTGGAGCGTCGGCTGCGCGAGGAAGTGAAGCGCGGCGTGCAGACCATCCAGTACCAGGTGGTAACGCTGCTGACCACCAACGGCCAGGCCCCCTTCGTGACGGTGTACATGTATCTGGGTGAGGCGAAGAACGATCAGGAACGGGATGACCTAGCGCTGGTCATCGAAGAAGTGCTGCGTCAGCGGTATGAAGGCGTGAAAAACGAGCAGGGCGTGTGGGTCACGCCTGCCTTCCCGAAGCTGATCTATGTGCTGGAGGAGGACAACATACACAAGGACAGTCGCTACTTCTATCTGACAGAACTGGCGGCGAAGTGCACAGCGAAACGCATGGTGCCGGACTATATCTCCGAGAAAATCATGAAGCAGCTGAAGGGCGGCGACGTGTACACCTGCATGGGCTGCCGCAGTTTCCTGACGCCGGACCGCTTCACCGACAAGGGCCTGGGCAACATCGCCAACGCCGGGAACTACGATCCCACAAAGCACAAATACTACGGTCGCTTCAACCAG
>ERZ824488.509-NODE-509-length-50539-cov-6.971436_pt1 | contig 50539 bp, 38 predicted proteins | sample MGYA00519936_ERZ824488 | MGnify/ENA primary metagenome ERZ824488 (study PRJEB31778, sample SAMEA3449153) | human gut metagenome | biome: human gut; feature: human-associated habitat; material: faeces | place: United Kingdom | collected 2010/2012 ... | reverse complement strand
CGCAATTGTAGCAGATCGTAAGCCGCTGCACATAAACGCCATTGACCTTTTCCGCCTGATGCACTTCAATCCGCTGAATCAGCTCGTTCAGCATTCGCGGCGTGAGCTTTCTGGCGCGGGTGTACTTGCGTACCGTGGCGATGAAGGCGCCCGTGGTCATGGACTGGTCGCTACATTTCTCCAACTGTACCCTGGCCTCCTTGATGCTTTGTGCCAAAGTGACCTGCTCCTGCTCATAATGGCCGCTCATACGGGAGAAACGTTCATCGGAAATTTTGCCGGAAACGTTATCCTCATAGAGCCGTTCAAAGAGCTGATCCAGTTCCCTGTCTCTCGCCAATAACTGCTTCAAAGTCTTTTCCCGATATTGCCGCTCTTCCAGAACCGCCTGATGGGAATGCCCCATGACCGCTTACAAAGTCGTTTTCATAACGGCTTGCAAACTTGGTCAGGCGGCGGATTTCGCCCAATACAACCTGTTCCAAAAATCTACCCGGATGTAGTGAGTATAAGGACACGTCCCCCTTGCACTGTTGTTATTGGCGCAGTTGAAATAACAGATTTCCGGGTTTTTTTGATTAAAATGGAAGTGTAGGTTGCTTCCGCAATCCGGGCAAACCAGCAGGCCGGAGAACATGTTTCGTTCTCCATTCTGGCATCGGCGCTTTCGAGTCTTGCCGCGTTTTTCCTGAATCTTCTCCCAGGTAGCCTGATCGACAATCGGCTCATGAACATTTTTGAACACGGCCATATTTTCAGGATCGTTCGGCAGGCGCTTCTTGTTTTTATAAGACTTGCTGTACGTCTTGAAGTTAATTAAATCACCGCAGTACTCCTGCATTGCCAGCATTTTGATAATTGTTCCGGAAGCCCAGTGCGTATGGTCTGGATCCTGAGCTCTGCCAGAACGATTTATGCCCTTGCTTCGCCAATAAGCCATCGGAGCCAGAATTTGCTCTTTATCCAGCACGGTGGCAATTTGATCTGAACCATAGCCCTCCAGCGACATAGCAAAGATTCGTCTGACAATTCTGGCCGCTTCTTCATCGACGATCCAGTGTTTGGGATTTTGAGGATCCTGCTGATATCCATAGGGGGGCTTGCTAAGCGGCTCGCCGGAAGTCCCCCGGATTTTGTTGCTTAGCCGGCGCTTTTTACTGATGTCCCGGGCGTACCACTCGTTAAACAGATTGCGAATGGGCGCGAGTTCATTTTCCCCTTCATTGGTATCAATGCCGTCTGATACCGCCACCAGCCGAATGTTGTGTTCCGGAAAAAATTCCTCCGTCAGTTTGCCAACCTCAATGTAGTTTCGTCCCAGGCGGGATAAATCCTTCACAAACACGGCAGAGCCATGGCCCTTTTCAATCTCCTGGATCATTTCCCTGAAGCCCGGCCGGTTCATGGTTACACCGGAAATACCGTCATCGAAGAAATGGATCAGATTGGTATAACCCAATTCCTTGGCCACCTTGGTAAGCAGCTTCTTTTGATTGGCAACACTGTAGCTGTCTCCTTCCAGATTGTCGTCCCGTGAAAGACGTTCATACAGAAAGGCCGTGCTTTCCCGATTCTTTTTGCTGCCTGACCTGCTCATAAATCCTCCTTTCCGACGGTCAAACAAGCAGTATTCCCGTTTCTGTTATAGCAGGTTTGAACGTCTTTGTCACGGATGCAAGTGGTCTTCAATAGCCGCGTTCTGCCGTCATCAGTTTCATCAGGACAGTAGCCAGTGTTTCGGAGGAGTCCGTTCGAAAAACAGGAGTGACAATGAACGATTTGCCGTTTATCTGGTAAGTGGTTTCTTTGGATAAGCGGTTTGCGCCCGGATCTGTTGGCGCAGAGACGGTCTGTTTCTTTTCGCTCAACAGAGGTCATCTTCTTTCTATCTGAGAATACTATTTAGGTTTGCCAAAGTGCCGTATTTGCCATGCTTCCCCGGCGGGGGAACGTTACAGGCTGCGTCTGGCAGCGCATCATAGCCCCGCCGGTACCGCCGTCCCCCGGACAAACGCATACCGCAGGAACTCCCCCTCAAGTCAGTGGGAGGCCGTAGAAGAAGTCTCATTATCCCCGTGGGGCATCGTCGCGCCCTGCCCGCCACGGCAGGGTCAACAGGGTACGGTTTCTCGCTCTGGCTATGCCGTCCTCGCGCCGTCCTGTTCGCCGCTCCGCCCCACGGGGGATTGTACCCGTAACGCCGTATATTCTGTTGTCAAGTTGCGTGAGAAAACAAAATTGTCTTCTCACTACTCATGACATTTCTGCACGGTTCATTCACCCGAGTTAGAAAAACTTTTCAGGCATTTTTCCATCCGAACCAACCCAGAATAGATGGATTTGGATACAGCACTCACTCTTACACCGGCACAGCGGGCAATCTGTGCTTGGGAAAGACCTAATACGTAATGAGCGTAAATGCGTTGCCGCTGCTTTGGGGAAAGCGTAGCCAAAGCGACTCGGAGTTGTTCGTGGGTAATGACTTCCTCATAGGATTCATCCGGTGCAACAGACCGAAAAACAATGCATTGTCCGATACCATCTCCCCAATCCAAAGAATAGTTTGCACGATAACGATACTTTTTCCTTTTTTGCGATCTTTCGGTACGTTCCCATTGTGCCATTTCCGCCGCCAACTCATCTGAAACCTCCACAAATTCATCATGTTCATAAAAGGGATAATAGTCCCGCATATTGATCTTTGCCATATTCTCCCTGCTTTCTTTTTTCTGTTTAGGAAATGTGAGAAAGCAGAAAATGGCGGCGCACGAATCGGAATCAAAAATGAGCGCCTGTTTTCACCTGCTACGGCGAAAAAGGCGCTCACTTATGGGCCCGGACAGTTCTTCTGCAAACAACATACGCACGATCAGCCTCCCGGCGTCACCGTGCGTATGAGAAATCAAGTCGCAAAAGCGCTCTGCCGCACGACAACGTTTTTTTCTTCTGCCGTCGTGCGGCAGGTTCTATGGAGTTGTTGGTGAGTATTTAGAAGGTTCTGCTGTTGGAATAGCGGGTTATAGAGTGACCGTCAGCGTCAAAAGTTGCACCAACGCGGTAAGTGCCGGTCCCAATTTTGTCGGAGTAGTCCATTTCTTTGTAATAGCTAAACGTATTACTGCGCGCAGCCGGCGTTTCCAGATCACACTGCTTAACCCATTTTGTTCCACTTTTCTTTTCTAGCCAGCAGTCTGTAACGGCTAGAGTTTTTTGATTTCCGTAAGTAGTTGCATCAAATTTTACTTTTTTGGTTGTCTTAAGAGAAATTGTTGCTGAGTCAAAAATTTCGTCAGCACGTCGTGGCTGAACTTCTGCAATCGCGATATGGAATATAGAAGTCATAACAGCAATTAAAAGGATTATCAAAAGCACTTTTCTGTTTTTCAAAGTATTCACTCCTATCAATTTGGTAAACTGGAAATTATAATGCTATATGCATCTTCGTTTGAAATTTTTCCCGCTAGTGAAAAGATATCATTCTCTCTTTTCCAGTTGTAGCGTTTTCTATTGATGTTTTTTGATTGATATACTTCGGCATCTCCGATTTTAATGCTTTGCCCTTCTGCAGTTTGTTCGAATGAAGCATATGCGTTATCAAGATTGGTATACCTGGTCTGGGAAAAGATAAGCATCGTTTCATTTTTTGCATAAATAACTTTTATTGTTGCTTCATCTGTAACAACGCCTACTTCATAATTTACCAGCTTCCAACCATCTGGCATCCATGTAGGCAAGTCAGGGTCAAATCCCAGAAACTTTATGGCCTCATCCAAGTTGGTGGTGGTTAATTCACCGATATGTGGTTCGTTATCGGCTATACCCTCGGAAATGATCCCGGGATCCATTTCTTGCCCTTGTACTACATACTGTTGCCCATCATCGGTGGATGCACCTTCAAGCCATTCGCGATGGAGCAACATTTCCACGCCTACAGCCAGAACGATTAAAGCAACGGCAGCCAGTGCACCACGCCATAGAACGTTCTGCTTCTTGGAACGGTGCCTCACCTCTTGGCTCAAACACTGCTTCAGCGCTTTTTTACATTCCTCCTTTCGACTCACATAGACCTTGCCTGTACGCATCTCATCCAGAATATCCTGGCAGGCAAAAAGAAACGCTACATCCTGCTCACTGACCGGTTTCTGGTATTCCTGCTCAACGGCGTTAGAAAGTCTGGTGAATAATTGTTCTTTCGTAATACTTCCATTTTTCAGGGATTCTTTGATAGCTTGCAGTTTATAGTTGGCAGAGCCATTACTAGGGCTATCCACTGTTTTTACCTCCTTCGTTTAAATCAGTTATTCAAAAACCAGAAAGTTGCGCCTAAAAGCAAAAAAGCTGAAAAATATATCTTCTTGAATCTCCTTCTAAAACGAAAAAGGAGACTTTTGACGGCACTTTCGCTTTTTCCGGTACGCTCTGCAACTTCCTTCATGCTATATCCATGCAGCATAAAATCTCGAATCACTGCCTTTTCATCAGAAAGAGCTACATCATAGAGTCGGTCAACCAAATGATGGTAGGATTCATTCTCCTCAAAAGACCGAAAAGAATCATTTGGGTCACAAAGTTCCGGTGCGTCCCGCTCGTCTATTGAGTAAGCTGTCTTTTTCAAATGGCTGAAGTAAGTCGTGAGCATGTTGAGTACGCGAATTTTGCTACAACGGAAAAGCCATCCCTTAATATCAGGATGGTCAAGAAGATTCCGATATTCCTTTGTGGCTCGGTAGAAAACATCCTGTACGCATTCTTCTGCCATATAATAAAGATCCGGATAGGCCCTTAGATACCATCGGCAAAATCTGACCAGCCGGTCAAAATACAGTTCGTAAAGTTGTTCTAGAAATTTATCGCGTTCAGTGTCCGACATAAGACGGAACCCTCTTTCGTTTTTTGGACTAAAGATGCCTGGATAATTCTTCGGTCAGTTGTCTCATCATTTCCACAAAACGCCTTTGTTCCTGTGGCGAGTACCCAAAAAAGAAGGTTACAGCCTCTTTTTCTTCCGAACTTTTTTCATCTGCTGATGTACGAAAAAGGGCTTCAGCAGGAATATCCAGTGCAATAATCAGCCGACGAAGAACATCATAGGTAGGATTGCTTTTGCCGCGTTCAATGCTGGATATATACTTTTTGCTCAAATTGGCCGTTTATGCCAACTTTTCCTGTGTTAAACCGCATTTAAGTCGAGCATCTCGCAGGGAGTTTCCCAATTGAGCCAGAGCTTGATCAGGCATGATCGTTCACCTCTTGCTCATTCTATCGTTCTCCACATTCTCAATAAATCCATGATAGGTTTATTTTTGAGGAACTATATTACCTTTTTGCATTTTTTGGCAAAAGAGCAACTTTTTTGGCTTTTTGATAACTGTATTTAGATGTAAAGATATGTCAGATGGACCGCATCAGAAAAAACGCCTGCTAGAATAGGCTTATTTTGGAAGAAGCATAGCCTGCGTTTGATCTCCACGAAAGGCGGTATGAGGATGGCGAATAATCTTGAGTCGCAGATTAAAGCGTTATTCTCAATACAAAGAAGGGTACAGGCTCAATTAGGCTTTTATCGTATTCAAGAAGCATATAACTTGCAATCAATTACAAATGATGCAACAAATTATGTAAGGCGGCTACAATGCTTCATTCTCGGAAGCCATAGTTTATTATTAATTCTTTCTGAGGAAGAGGCACTTCTCATTGAACTGCACTTAGTAAAAGGTCTTAAATGGGAAAGCACAATTTACGAATATGAAAAGAAATATCCATTTGAAATGGGAACAAATAAAAGAACATATATGAATCGCCAGCAAAGTGCGATTAGAAAAATTGCTGACTATGTTACTTCTTATTCGGACCGTTTTGATTTTTCATGGCTTCAGGACCCTTTAATAAACGATTTGACTGTGGCCTAAAAGGTTTCAGCAAATTATCACCCCCGTTTTCAGCGTATTTTCACTTATTTTTTATCCCATAACCCCTTATAATAGAGCCGTATCTATGATACATATACGCCCCTTGGTAGATTGCACAAATTTTTCGCAGATTTGGCTGGCTGCGTGCGAAATATTTCACTCTTTCTTTCTTCAAAGCGACGATATAATCATGGCGGAGACAAAAATTGTCTTCTTCATGATTTCAACTATTGCAATAAGGAGAATTAACGCCATATGGACACCAGTTTAAAAAGCATTTTAGAAGTCGCTCTTCAACAAGGTACTTGGGCTGCACTCTATATTTATCTCTTTTTCCGGATGCTTAAGCAGAATGAACAACGCGAAGCACAATATCAAAAGATGATCGATAATTTAAGCGGAAGAATATCAGAAGGCATTGAAGGAATCCAAAAGCGTTTGGACAATATCGAAAGCATTCTACCAACTGTTGAAAAAATTATACGAAAAAACCCTTTTGACCAAGATAAGGCATTAGAAGGGAAGATGAGTTACATTGTATTCTGAACAAAATGTACGAGATATCCTTGCCTCATATAGCGATACGGAGATGGAATTATCTCTTTGTAAAGCCCATTATTATAAACGCGAAGAGGATATGTCCGAAGAGCATCGCCAGCATATCCTTTATCTTGAAAGAAAAATAATGATGATTAATGGAATGCTGCTTGTATTATCAGTGAATGAAGAATTTGTTGTTCGGCGACATATTATTGATCAGCTGGATTGGCCACAAATTTTAAATGAGTATATCGATCTATGGGGGAAAGAAAGTGAAAAAACAATTCGTTCCCTTCAAATTTGTCAAACAAAGGCTCTAAAGAAGATTGCAGATGCCTTAAATCGCCAATCAACCTTCTCAAAAATAGATAGTATGCTCTAAGTACAAAAATGGCTAAATAGATAATAGTTGGCGACTAAGACTTGTTTGATCGGTATATCAGAGAAAGTCTATTGCTGATGTATGCTTATATAATCAATGTAAGCCCTAGTTAGTTTTTTGGGCTACTCGGTTTCACTGGCCAACTCGCTTTCTTTTTGCAAGTTTATTTTACCTAGTGCAGAAGGGTCTAGCAATTACTCTATAAACGATTTTTATTACATTTATTCAGATTGAGGGTTGCCTCTTGAAAGAGACAACCCTCTTAGCCTTAAGGAGTATTTAAGAATGTTTAGGCCATATAACCATGTTCACTCAAATAACTACCATATTGTTCCCATAGAGCGGCTTTGGTCTGTTTGCCCACAATTCCATCGACGGGCCGCAAGCCATTGGAAGACTGAAAGTCTTTTACTGCCTGCATCGTTTTGTCACCCCAAAAGCCATCAACCCATTTGTACACGCTGGGCTTCGGGACTACAAAGTCAATGACACACAGCTGAACATTACGCACACAACTTCCCTGAGTAACATTATTATACCCAATGTTTGCCGTACCAAAGGCCTGCGTCGCATTCTGAGGATGTTGATCCATAGTAAAATCACCTTTCTATTTTGGCTTAATACGACAATGGTTTTACCGGCCGGTAGTTCCTTTGTCAGTTACAGCATAATTCATTGGGCTGTAGATAGAAAGTGAAGTTTTTATCAAATAGGATCTTATTACGCGAAAAAACAATGCTATGTTTGTTTTTAGCTGTATATCAGCATTTCAGGAGAAAGACACGCAGCATTATTCACTGCTTTTCGTAAGGTGAAATATACGGGCTATATAGCCATCAATTTACCACCGCTATTTCTAGCGAAAATTTTCAAGTGTCTTACCAATCTCATAGACCTCCACATTTTCAACTTCACCCGTAGCAGAAGCTATGGTAACAAAGTAACCCAAAGCATCCTCGTATTTGACTTCGGCTGCAAAAAGGGTGGATAAATAAACTTTCCAAAGTTTATGTTCGGGGTTGGATATGTCAAAGTAAAAATGAGTGCTGGCTCGATTGATATAGTCGTCAGATACTCCATAGCGTTTTAAGGCATCCCTTGATATTTTTTCAGCTCTATCCTGTCCGATATCCTGATCAGTAGGTAGGCCATAAGCGTGACAGGTTTCATAATAGTACATACCTCGATAGCCAGGATGAATTTTTTTGTATTCCTTCATGTAAGAATACCACTCTTTTGAAAATGCGGCTTTTTCCTCAATGCTCCAGCTTCCAAAGGTTTCAAAGTATGGCAGCGGCTCAAAAGGTGACTCGATGCCCTTTTCTTCCTTGGGCGATTTCGTTTCTGGAAAATAACTGCTATCCATAACCTCACCAAAGTTCGAGACATTACAGGAGTAATAAACCGTAACAGGCTCTCTTTGATCGTCCTCTTCATCTAACGGAATGCCAAAATAGATCGTATAATAAGGAGGATAATCCGCAGCATAAATTCGGCTAATTCCGTAGGATACCCCTGTCACAAAATCTGTTTCAGTTATTGACATGGGAAGGCCTTCGACATCACTTACCGCCTTCCAAGCTATCTGAATCGCATCTTCTAACGGAACGACGCTTTTATCGGGAATAAAGTTCATTTGAACATCCCATTGCTCATTCGGAAAATATTTTTCCGTCCAATTCCACACCAGAGCCTGTTGTTCCAATGTCCAGAAAAAATGGTTTCCCCACATTTCCTCCAATACATAGTGCAGGCTCACTGTCTGTATGTTTCCTTTTCCATATCTCTGGGCAACATACTCATCTAAATCATGTTCAGAATGAAAGAGTTTTTGATTTGAAGAAGGCATAAGGTTTATCCATTTCAGTTTAGTTTGAAATGACCATGTGCTATAGGATCCATTTTCAGAAAAAAGCTCATAGGTATTTTCCAAATATGTCTCGGGTAGTCCTGCTGATGATGGTAATGACTCTGCCAAGCCAGAAAAAATGATTATATTGCAAAGGAGTAGACTCGTTATTAAAATCATTTTTTTCTTCATATCGATGCCATACCTCCATTTTTATTTTATAGTTTTAGGAACTGTGCACTATATGGCCTATGACTGATATCTACGACTTTTTGGATAGATCTCCCCCTTCAATATTTTTTCAAACATTTAACGATTATCGTTGCTATTATCTTCATTTTTTTGAAAAAATAGCCGGTATTTTTGATTGTTTCATAAATTGTGTAGACTTTTTGCTTTTCCTTTCACTCCCATAGTCCTGACTTTCGTTTTAAAGTATAAATGGCAAAGGAAAATGCTGGCCAGCATTCCCGCCGCAATAAGAAAAGAGATTTCAAAGATGCCAAACAATATTCTTCAAAACAGTAGTTTTAATAACGCTTTTGCAAATTGGAACCGCACCGGACAGGTTGAGCTGGTTCAAGGCTCTGACGCTCGCAACAACGGAACCAGCGCTAAACTTACGGCAGTAAAAGGTGAGGGCTTTGTTTACCTCAGGCAATTCTTTGATGCCCAACCGGGTCATAGTTATGTCCTGTCTTTCTGGGCAAAGGGTCCTGAGAATTTGCAAATTAGCTATGGCTTTTCTTATTCTGACGGTACTGGTAAATGGGTGGGCAACGGTGTAAACAGAGTTTTGGCGAGCAACGAAAATGAAAGCTTCCGACGTTATACGCGTCAATGTGTCCTACCTACAGACATGAGTTCCACAAGAGTTTGTGTCAATATTGGAACTGTGGCAGTTAAGGTTGAAAGTGGTTCTTCGTTCTTTGATGATATTGAAGTTTATGAGCAAGATTTTGCGAGTGATGACGCTCATCCGGCCGGTGAAAGCTATTCTGAGGATCAATCTTTTGAAAAGGATCCAAGATGTGAAACAACTTGGGGAATTGTAGTTGATCCAATCAATGCACGCACTGGGTATAAAGCGGTTCGCCTTATTGGTAATCATTCTTTCCCGTGTGCATTGTCCTCTCGTGCTACCGTTGGCAAAGCATACATGGCATCGTTTTATGCTAAAGCCGAGACCCCTTCTACACGACTGAAAGTATCTTATGGATATATAGATGCGGATGGCAAATTTCAGTATAAAGATACGCCACTTCTACCTACCCTTTCAACAAGTTATCAACGCTTCGAAGTAAGATTCCCTATTCCTCTTAATGCACAAAGAATTACTTATCTCTACTTTACGGTCTATCCAGCAACGGATGATCATATTGCATGGGTTGATGATTGCAAGATTGTAGAAAGTCCTATTCCATTTCAGTCAGGCAATATGTTGAAAACAATAACCAATCAAGTTGCTGTTCGAACGCAGCCAAATCTTAATTCGAACAATACAAAAGTAGCAACTGGTTGTCTGCTGCCCATTGAAGGCTATGCAGAGGGAAGCAAATTGAACGGTTCGAATCGTTGGGTGAAGGTAAGCTGGTGTACGTATAGTGGAGGAGCTTTCAATGTAACTAGTAGATATATTCATGAAACTGTTGCTGAAGAAGTAGTAGATTTAAATCCTACTGCTCTTGATAAGACGCCAAAGGTGAAAGCCATTGCCAATTCTCTAGTTGGTACTACCGGTGGCAATCTCAACCTTAAAGGAGAATGGTGTCAAACATTCCTATATTGGTTGTGCTATGTTGTGGGGGTTGACTTAACGAAAATTCCTGTACATTGTGGGGTTACTAAAGATGCGGTCGAAGCTCTAACCAGGAACGGAATGTACAAAGATAAAGAAAGTAATCCCAATTTTTTGCCAGCAGAAGGGTGTTGGATCTACTACAAAAATGTAAACTCAAGTGATGAGTTCTCTCATGTCGGTTTAATTACGCATCGGGCTGGGAAACAGTTAACCTGTATTGAAGGTAATTTGGGGAAGGAGGAAAATTCAGATAGAAAAGTACAAAAAATCATAATTCCAGATTATACGGCTGACACTGTTGTAGTAAACAACGTGACAAAAATTATAAAAGGTTACGGCTGCATCACTTATCGCTAAGCTAAGAAGGAAATTTTATACCCACCTGGGATCAGAGCCAATACGCTTGCTCTGGTCCCAGACTATATTACTTTCCCTTAGAAAGCGATATTGAAACAGCGAATATATTTATTTGCTCGGTGGCGAAGAGTTCTCTTGAGCAACTATAAAGTACTATTTGATTATTGTTTGAAACCAGATTATCCTCTAAGAAGACTGTTTCAGAAGATGCCCCCCAACGAACTACGTGAATATTTTCTTGGAACGAATCACAATAATAAAGCACATATTCTGATTCGCTTTTTCTGGCTATGCAAGCGAAACCATTTTCGTAGGGAAAGAACTCAATGATCCGTTCCCCAGTTGCTAAAGGCACAATTTTATCCGTGGACTGCAAATTTTTGATATCTATGCATAAGATGGAGTATTTTTCTCCGATGTAGCCGCCAATCCAACAACGCTTATTGGAAATATAAATATTAGCGTTTTCTAAAGATGGTATTTTTCTACTTCTTTCCGTCCCATCAAAAGAGTTAAGAATTACCAATTTAGATGCGTTATTTCCTTGCTCAAGAAGGCCCACAATGTCTCCCTCTTCATCTGCAGCCACTTCATCGAATGAATTTTTAACACTAGTTTTTTTGGACCAAGATAACGGTTCACCATAATATTTAAAAATATATTTTCCACTTGCATTTATTGAATAAATGAAGGGAATCCACATATCATCCTTAATCGAATATCCAGAAACTAATATGGCGGTCGTAGTAGAAGAAATATCCTCAACAACAACGGTGGTGTCAAAATCAAATTGATGAATTTTTTTGCCGTTGGAATCTAAAACTGTGATCCCATAAATCGTTTCCCACGTATAATCCAACATATGTTTGTGGCATAGAATTATTTTATCATCGATGCTTACTGCCCCGATAATACTGTCCATCCGCTCTACATTAGCATTTCCGTCCGTAAAAATCCAATGTGTTTCACCGTCGTTGGATAGCAATACTGCTAATGCATTACGACATGATGGGTAGTGTTTAACCTCAGGATACTCATCCCAAGTTTCGCCTGAAGTCCATCCATAAAGCAGAAGATCATCAGTCTTTGTTAGTATTCCACCCTCAATATAGTCCATACCATCACTTGACAATGATGCAATCATTCGTATGTCGGTAGGAATCTTTGTCGCTGCCTGGCCTGGGGCTATGCCACAATTAATACATATCATTAAAAAACAAAGCAACCAAATGAACGTTTTTTTCATAGAGTTTAATATCTCCTCTTTTTCGTTAATAGCTTTTTTCATCACGTCCAAACGCATTTAAACTTTATTCAGCCGTTTCCATCCCACATCCATTCTTGGGGTACATACCTGATATGACCTGATTCTGTTAATAAAACATATAATTTATTTTTTATTACTCCAATAATATGAAAAATTTCCCCCAAATTTTCTTTGATTTCCAAATTTCGAGATGAATAAGCCGGTTGTTGCTTTTCATACTCTAGTAAATACATTTTTTCTGGAAAAGCTGGGATAACTTGATCCATTTTGCTTCCAAAAGCAAGATCAGATGTTTTTATCCACCCAGATAATTCATGGTTGCCAACGGTAACCTTTGTCCAATCTGCTTTTTGTTCTTCGACTTGAAGCGGTGTTCCGGTGTAAAATTCACCCAGCGGTTCAACCTGATCCGTTGGCAAACCATACAAAGAAGCTTTATGGGTAGATGCCTGAGCATGGATAATCGCCCACCCATCGCGCTTCATTGAAGCAAGCAGTTCAGATTCCGTTTGTGGGAATTGGGACAGATCAGCATTGGAAAGAGCAGTGTTTTCCATAGTCCCAATGCATAAATGATCCCTATTTCCTTCTGTCCATGGACCATATATAGATACTCCGCAAAAAACAGCAGAATACTCAAAGTCATCCAGCTCTGAGTGAATCTTTGACCATGACCAGAGCCATTCGTTGGCAGCAGTGTGTACATAACCCACTTCGTACCTATGATTCTCCCATTGAAAATAGATCTCCCCATCGGTACGATGAAATAGATCAAGAGTAGTTCCGCTAGGTAATACTGCTGTGGTTAAAAGACTATAATAGTCTCCATCTGATGTCACATCTAGTAGATGTACTTTACGATTTCCATTTTCATCTTCTACTAATAAAACAAGAGCGTACTGTTGTACGTCCGCTTGTACGACCTTCCCACAGATGGGAAGATCGCTTATATCCAAAAGTTTCTCTAAAGGAAATGGTGCATCGCCATCGCGTAAATCAAACAATTCTTCAAGTGGTTTTGATGTCAGCGTCTGGAGGATGTTTTCCGAAAGAGGAACCGGCAGTGTGGTTACCTCGTAAGTAATGATACCGGTATTAGAAAAATGGACATGTTTTAATCTTAGTTTAGTATTCTCTAGACGGTAATAACTCGCATAAACAATATTTCCACCATTAAGACTTTCATACTTATAAAGAGTAAATCCCGGAAACAGGTCACAAATGTTTTTTTCCTGAGCAGACAACAATCTACTATTAGAATATAATAGATAGGCTTTTGCACTATAATCCTCTGCTGCATAAGAAATGGAACAAAAAGATGGATTTGTCATCCCCAAAACTATGACTAAAATAAATCCAATCAATTTTTTCATACACCAGCCTCCTCTCGTTGCTCTCAGATAATAAACGATCAAAAACCCTATTCTCTTCATTTTTTTGGAAAAAGAGTATTTTTTATAAAAGAGCGTCTCAGACGCTTTCTGAGACGCTTTCATGGGGAACCGGTTTTTTATGCCTCATTGTTAGGGCAACCAAAACCTACGATGTGTGCATTGCTTACATTCATAGGAGTTGAGCGCTTGGTAACAACAGAAGATCCATTATAATCACCCTCGATTACATCAAAATCACCATTCGAGGCGATGTCGGAGACGATCAGAGCGACGTGCGAAACAGTATCTTCTTCCTGATTCTTGGTAAAAACAAGGCAGCCTTTACTGGGAATAGATACACGATTGATCATATTCCAAACATCCGCGCAATTACTTTGGTTAACCCAGGGATTATAATCCGCGAGTCCCGCCTGAGCAACGCATACGTTTGCAAAAGATTGACACCATTTATCTGTCAGCGACAGATCATTTTTGTTTTTACCTACATAGAATTCGGCAATTGCAGCAATTCGATCGTACCAAACTTTATTTGCTTCAATATTATTTACATTTTCGGCCAAAACATATGCGGATTCGGTAGGCCTTTGCCCGTAAGCGGTCAAATACCAGTCAGTGGTACTGGATAGAGATTTTATGCCAAGCGGAGTTCATTGTTCAAATTTTGCCCAATAGTCAGAAGTGGTACTTGGGGCCTTTCGGATCTTTGTCTGAGGAATTGCAATATATCCTAATGCCCAATTTTCGTAAGGAAGCGCTTCCGACATTTCCAAAGCATCAATCCAAACATTTTTAAGGGTTGCTCCAGCAAGCCAAACAGTCGAGATAACCATCATTAATTCTACAGTACCACTTGCCGAAGCTGGAATACTTACATTAAAGGTTTTTACGCCAGTATAAGTTTCCTCAGCGGGTAAGGTGTAATTGCAATAATTGCCTCCACCAGTACGCGGTGCAATGAAAAAACGCAAGGTAGTGTTGTTCGCCTGCTCGAACTTAGCATAGAATCGGATCCGATAATTTTTTCCGGAGGGCACTGTAAACTGAGCGTAGGTCTGCAAAGTCTGGTTTGTTGTGACTTGGGTACACCGCAGGCTACGCTGTCCGTCATAATGTACATCAGTTACATAATGCGGCGTAGTATCGCTTCCGTAGAAATTCCAGTTTTCATCTGTTTCAAAACTGCCATTTGGAATGTAATTGGTAGACATACTCGTTCTCCTTTTTTCGTAATTGGCATTTGTAATACTGGCCAGTTCTTCCTCGTGCCGTTTATAGTGTAGAGCAGAGTGATACAACAAAGAAGTGAAGATGTCTACGCAAAATGGGCATAGTTAACGAAATATTTTTTGCGGCAACAGGATAAAGGTAATATTGGCAATATTAATGAGGACGACAAACTGTTTTTGTTTCAGAGGCTGTCGCATATGGAAAGAGCGCGTCGAAATCTGTCGCAGTAGCGGCCAGAAAGTAAAAACATGGTGTGAGGCCAACGACATCAATAATAGAACTTACTTATGGTAGGAACAAAAGTTGCTGCTCGAAGCCGGGAATGAGCTGAACACCACCAAACAACTGCATAAAATCCAGCGTTTTGGAGAGATTCCGGTAGTTTCTTATACCACGGAAGACGTAGCAAGCAATGCCTTTGGTGCCCCAAAGTCACTAAACAGGCGATTTCCACTTGCGTGAAAACCGCCCGTTGTGCTTGCTGGAAAGCATCCCAGTCCCTCTAATCGCACCTTCGGTGCGGCTGCGCGTCCTGCGGATGCTTCAAGAACGGAATCACCGCTCCCGCGATTTCTCCTTTTGGTGCGGTTGCTTCTCCCTCCCCAACAGGGCATCCACGTTTGCCTTTGCGGTCAGCAATTCCCTCGTTTCCGTGCGCAATTTACGGTACTCGGCGTAGTTCGCTTTCTTTTGGGAGAGCAGCGCGGCGTACTCGGCGTTCAGGCTCTTGACCGTTGGTAACTTGTCCAGCTTTTGCGCGTCAAAGGCTTTCTTCGCTGCTTGATGCAGCAGGATTTCCGGCTCGTGAGCGGCACGGTATTGTGCGGAATACCCAGCCTTGCGGTAGCCCACATACACGTCGCGAGTCTTGATGTAATTTACGATATGGGTGCGCAGCACCGCGATCTCTGACAGGCGCTTTTCAGCGGTTTTCACTTTGACTAAAAGCGTATCGGTGCGACGAGAAACATCCTCGGCTTTCGCCTCCAGCGCCTTGTAATTCGTCAAGGCATGCTCGGTCAAGAAATTCATGGTTTGCGCCATCTGCTTTAAGTTAAACTTCTTTGCCCAGCGTTCGTAGCCTGCGCCCTTGCCCTCTCGGAGCTTGGCTTGAATGTCCAGCAGTAGGTTGATCTCGCGCCTCTGCTTTTGCGGAAACGAGCATTTTCGCGGCGTGTGTTTTCGCTCGCCCGATAGGATCGCCGTCAGCTCGCTTTGCGAGTACCCATCGCCCAGCGTGTCCAGCCGCATGAAGCGTTTTTGATTCTCGCCGCGCACAGAAAGCTGCTTTCCCGCCTTGACCTCGAAGCCGCTATCCTTCAAAAGCCGCACAAAGGCTTCCCATGTCGCGGGCTTTCGCTCCAATACAGCGTCAATGGCCGCCCGAAGCTGCTCCCGATGGGACGGCGCTTTTTGATCGCCCAGCCATTTGCCGTAATGAACGCCTTTTCCCTTCGGCTGCTCGATAATGGACAGTCCGTGCTCCACGCAGATGGTATCGCTCAACCGCTGAATCGCTTTGGTGCTGCCCCAAAAGTTGCGGAATTTGCGGGTGCAGTCGAGGTTGGTGGAGTTCCAAATGATGTGATTGTGGATATGCGCTTTATCAATATGCGTGGCGACGATAAAGGCATGATTTTGTTTCAGAAAGCGGGAAGCAAATTCGTAGCCCACGCGGTTGGCTTCCTCCGGTGTGATCTCACCGGGCTTGAAGGACTGCCGCACCTGATAGGCAATCACATCCCGCGCCTGTGTGCGCCCCGTGATCGTTCTGTACTCGCGCTTGGCAAGCACAAATTCCGCGTCCACAGTTTTGGGATCGCAGCCAAAGGAGGAAACCAGTTCTCCCGCGTTGGTCTTATCAGGGTTTTTAGCGTAGTCCGTGCGAGCGGATAAGCATTGGGCGACGGTTTTGCCTTTGGTTTGGTGCATGGGGATGATGCGGGTAGTAGCCATGTTCTTTCCCTCCATTGCGCAAAATAAAAAAGGGAGCCACGCACAATCGCGGGACTCCCACCAGCAGGAGCAAGTAATGTATGAAATTATGATTTTTCCTGCTCTCATTGGCTCTGTTCCGTATTCTCATCAGTGCATACTCCAATGGAAGAAGAAACATCCTCCGCTACCCTGCGCGCCGCTTTCAGTTCCGTAACCCTTTGCATACTTACAAAATGCGTCGCATACCATTTCTCCACTTCGGGGTTTCCATATTTACTGAAACGAAGCGGAATCACGGGAGTACGACCCTGCCCGTTTTTCTTTTTGACAGCCCACCGCTTATAACAGCAAAACGAGGGCTTTAAGCCGCTCTTTTGGGCATATACACGCATTTGGTGCATGACAAAGGAGAGCTTGTGCAGATTAACGGTGCAGACCGATTCCAGATAAGGAATCCTTCCAAAGCGCCAGTCCTCATACTTTTTCTTGGGAAGAACGCCGATCTCCATCAGCACATCTACAGGCGTGGCATAGCCCCGTTCCCTGCATTGACGATACATGGACGAGTAAACTTTACCAACCAACTCTCCGTTATTCATCATGCTCATCCCTTTCGCATTCCTATTTTATCGGATTAGCGGTTGAAAGTAAAGACGGAATTACTCCAGCTTGCTCAACAGCGCAAGGATTTTTCGCGCGCCCTCCCATACTCCATCAAGCTGCTCTCGCAGACCTTCAACGTCAGCCTCGTACAGCCGCCCCGTTTCGTTGACCCGCTTAGCAATCTGATTTAAGTTGTTGCTGCACCGCCGCAGCAGCGAAACCAGCTCCTTGATCTCCGACAGATCGAGCCGCACGATGTATCCGTCGATTGCCATTTTGAGCAGGTAGGCGTTCGTGTTGATAACGCCCGCCTGCGCCATTCGTTCCGTGATAAGCTGCCGCTCCCGTCCCGTCACTCTGAGTTTGAGTTCGACATTCCGTTTGCGATAGCTCATATCACCGCTCCAAATCCGCGCTCCGTCGGATAGGCGCTTTCGGCTTTATCGGTGTCGGTTCAACGCTTTTCGCCTGTGGCTTTTGAAGCACAGACGGCTTTCGCTCTCTGCACATTTCCTTTCGGAACAACTCCACAAAGCCGTCCAAAACAGTAGGGTGGCTCTCCACGCAAAAGCTGGGACGAGGGTCGTAGGAGGGGGAAACGGAGAAGGCGGTGTCGATCTCCGCCGCCCAGGCCTTGTTGCCGCGGGAGAAACGCCCGTCGTAGTTCTTGTGCTGGATCGTAGCGGCCAGCACAAACGCCACCCTCTTTGCCGAAAACTCCTTCATCACTTCGGGCAGCACAGCCTTATCTAAGTGCATCCCATCGAAATGGTTGTCGATGGACGTTTCAATCGCATTCTTGCAGGCGATATTGGTCAACAGCGATTCCCTATACTGCGTCAGCTCTCCGTGTTCCCGTGCGTAAGCCCCATTATGCGTATAGATTGGTGTGCGATTCATTATCTTTCCTCCATTGCATTTTTATTGGTTCTTGGTGTGTATCGGTATGCCTCATTGTCCTGCTCGCTTTCCAAGTTAGGCAACGGCTCATCACCGTCTAGCTCGGCTTCATCATCCGCCCTGCCCTCATCCGAGTCCCGACTGTTTTCTTTATTGTTTTCCTTCCCCTTACTGGCTTCCATGTTCAGCTTCGCGTCCAGCTCGGCAAGGCGGGCGCTTTTCTCTCGCAGCTCCGCTTCCTGCGGGAAGGTTTTCCCGATTTCCTGCTTCGCCGCGTCCTGCTGTCTGAGCAGGTCCTCCAGCTCGTCCCGCGCCTTATTCATGCGGTCGGGGATGCCGGAAAGCGCGTTGTCAATGCGGAGAATATTGCCGCGCGGGTCGGTTCCCAGCGCAACGACGTGCGCCATTTTTCCCTTCAAGGTCAGTAGGTACTCGTTGCCGAAGCTGTTGAGGGACAGCGACATTTCAAACCCGCGATAGCTCCCCAGCGGCACGGTATTCATGTCTTTGACAGCTTTGCAGGCGTTGAGGATCGCCGTACCCGCCGCTTCTTTGTCGATCAGCTCGCGTCCCAGCACCGTCATGCCCGCAAACTTGCCCTGTGGCGCCTCGTGCGCTTTGGCGGTGGCCATGTCCGCAGTAAAGCCCGAAATGGCTTGCTTGCTTTGCTCAATCTGTTTGGGAAAGGTTTTGAGCAGACGATCCTCCAGCTTGAACTGCTGACTTTGGTGCGCCGCCTTGAGCAGCTTGAGCTTCGCCACATCGGTATCGAGGTTCATCTTTTCCTTGATCAGCGGATTGCCCGCGCATAAAGCCTTGATCTCGGCGTAGGAAAGGGCGGTCGCGTCCACATCCTCGCAGGAGCGAACAGGACTTTTACTGGTCATGATCTGTGATATGAACTTTTGCTTGTTTTCTACGGTCTGCCAAAGGTACGAATCGAAGGTTCCTTCGGTCACATATCGGAAGATATGCACCTGCGGATTTTTGTTACCCTGCCTAACGATACGCCCTTTGCGCTGTTCGAGGTCGCCCGGCCGCCACGGACAATCCAAATCATGGAGCGCCACAAGCCTGTCCTGCACGTTTGTCCCCGCGCCCATTTTGGACGTGCTGCCCATCAGTACGCGCACCTGTCCGCTGCGTACCTTTGCAAACAACTCCTTCTTCCTGACCTCCGTGTTGGCTTCATGAATAAACGCGATCTCGCTTTCGGGAATGCCTTTGGCGATCAGCTTTTGCCGAATGTCATCGTAGACGGTGAAGCTCCCATCCCCTTTGGGCGTGGAGAGGTCGCAAAAAACGAGCTGGGTGAGCTTGTCTGCGTCGCCCTCCCGATAGATCCGCGCAATGTTCTCTACGCATAGATTGACCTTGCTTCCCGGTTCGTCGGGTAGCATGGGATTGATGAGCCGCTGATCCAGCCCCAGCTTTCTGCCGTCCGAGGTAATCTTGAGCATATTATCCACGTTTGGCTCCACATTGCCGCTGTGAACATCCGCGGCGCGCTCGGACAGCTTTTGCACCAGTTCCTTCTGTATCTCCGTGGGTTGGGCGACCACGTTGTGATAGACCGTCTCCGGGGTGGGCAAGTTGAGTACATCCGCCGTTTTAATGTCCGCCGTTTCTTTAAAAAGCGTCATCAACTCCGGCAGATTGAAGAACCTGGCGAAGCGCGTCCGGGCGCGGTAGCCCGTTCCTTCGGGAGCCAGCTCGATGGACGTGACGGTTTCCCCGAAGGTGCTTGCCCAGCAATCGAAATGAGACATCCCGTTTCGCTTGAGCGCGTCGTGCTGAAGATACCGCTGCATGGTGTAAAGCTCCGTCATGCTGTTGGACACGGGTGTGCCCGTAGCGAACACCGTCCCGCGCCCTCCTGTGATCTCGTCCATATAGCGGCATTTCATGAGCATATCGGAGGATTTCTGCGCATCCGTTGCCGCTAAGCCCGCTACATTGCGCATTTTTGTGTAGAGGAAGCAATTTTTATAGTTGTGCGCCTCATCCACATAGAGCCTGTCCACGCCTAACTGCTCGAACGTCACCACATCGTCCTTGCGCTCCGAATCGTTGAGCTTCTTCAAACGAGCCTCCAGCATTTTCTTGGTGCGTTCCGCCTGTTTTATGGTAAACCGTTCCGCATTGGCGCTTTTCAGTTCCTCGATTCCTTCCTCAATCTCCATGATCTGTTCGTCCAGCAGACGCTCCTGGCGCTCCACTGATACGGGGATGCGCTCAAACTGGCTGTGCCCCATGATAATCGCGTCATAATCGCCCGTAGCGATACGGGCGCAGAATTTCTTGCGGTTCTTCGTTTCAAAGTCCTTCTTGGTCGCAACCAAAATGTTCGCGGAAGGATAGAGCCGCAGAAATTCGCTCGACCATTGCTCGGTCAGATGATTGGGAACGGCAATGAGTGCCTTATTGCACAGCCCCAGCCGCTTGCTCTCCATGACCGCCGCGACCATCTCGAAGGTTTTGCCCGCGCCTACCTCGTGTGCCAGCAGCGTGTTCCCGCCATAGAGGATGTGCGCGATAGCGTCCCGCTGATGAGGGCGCAGCGCGATTTCGGGATTCATGCCGGAGAAGGTGATGTGGCTGCCGTCGTATTCTCGCGGGCGTGTAGAATTGAACAGCTCGTTATACTTGTCCGACAGCTCTCGCCGCCTGTCCGCGTCCTGCCAAACCCAATCCTGAAAAGCATCTTTGATAGCTTGCTGCTTTTGCTGGGCAAGGGTCGTGGCGTTTTTGTTGAGCACCCGCTTTTCATTGCCGTCCACGTCCCGCACGGTATCGTAAATGCGAACATCGCGCAGATTGAGGGTGTCCTCCAAGATTTTATAGGCGCTGGCGTATTCCGTTCCGTAGGTGGAATAGGCCGTCACATCGTTGGATCGGATCGCGCCTTTGTTCGAGATATTCCATTCCGCTGTCACAGGCGAGTAATTCACGCGAATCTTGTTGCACATATAGAAGGGCGTTTCCAGCGTTTCTTCCATGAATTGCTGTATATAGCTCTTGTCTATCCACGTCGCGCCCAACCGCACGTCGATTTCCGAAGCGTCCAGCGGTTTGGGCATGGCTTGTTCCAGCGCCTGAACGTTGGGTGAGAACAGTTCGGACGTTTCGGCGGCTTTGCGGGCTGCCACCAGCTTTTCACGGATGTTGCCGGAAAGATACTCGTCAGCCGTCGCGTATCGTGGTTGGTTCTTAGCGTCTGCGAGCGCGGGAAGGCGAAAGATGGCGTCCTTTAGCTCCGCAACAAGCGTTTCTTCGGACTTGCCCGTGAGCTTTTCCATGTACGGCATGTCCACCCGCGCCTTTTCCGCAATGGATACGGCTAGGGCTTCGCTGGCGCTGTCCACCTGCTCCACGACCTGCGCGGGACGGATGGTACGCTTGGTGAACATATCCGCTTTGCGTTCCAGCGCGCCGTTTTCGTCGAGGATTTCGAGGGAGCAGAGCAGATAGTAGCTGTTGTCATCCGAAAAGGCGTTGGCGTTGCCGCGGCTGTTGATCAGCCCATACTTCGCGGAAAACTCGTCATATAGACGGGTCAGCTCGGTCTGCGCTTCAGTAATCTCCGCATCGGGCGTGTATGCGTCCATTTGCAGGGCGATAAGGCTTTGTACACAGTCCCGCAGAGCCACAAGCCCCTTAACGCGCTCCTTGGCGGTAGCGTTCAATTCAGGGCGCACCATGCGGCTGTTCTCGCGGTAGTAGACATCTCCGTCCACAATAGCATAGGAGAAATTCTTCACATTTGGGTCAGCGGGGATGGACGTGTCAATGACTTCGCCATCGCCCAAGTCGGGCAGTTCCGCTTCGGTGATCTGCCCTGTGATGTGCTCCATAGCTGCGGCAAGCTGCTCCGCAAGCTCCGCGCCCGGGGTGGGGAGGCAAGCGGTTTCCTGATGGTTGCCGTACATGCTGTCATCCCACGCCATTTTGCCCAGCACCATTTCGGGATGGTCGGCAAAGTAGCTGTTGACGGGAACGCCATCCTCCGTCTGACCGAGATGTACCCAATCCGGCTCGATGTCAATAGCGCGATCTCGCTTTTGCAGGAACAGAATATCGCTGGTGACTTCCGTACCCGCGTTGGCTTTGAAAGCGTTATTGGGCAGGCGAACAGCGCCCAGCAGTTCCGCGCGCCGGGCGATGTACTTACGCACTTCGGGGCTTTGTTTGTCCATCGTGCCTTTGCTGGTGATAAACGCGATCACGCCGCCCGGACGCACCTGGTCGATAGCTTTCGCAAAGAAGTAGTCGTGAATATTGAAGTTCAGCTTGTCGTAAGCGCGATCCGGCACTTTGTAATGGCCGAAGGGGACGTTGCCCACGGCGAGATCGTAGAAGTCGCGGCGGTCTGTCTTTTCAAAGCCTTGTACGGCGATATTGGCTTGCGGATAAAGTTGTTTGGCGATCCTGCCCATGATGCTGTCAAGCTCCGTGCCGTACAGATTGCTTGCCGCCATGCTTTCGGGCAGCATACCGAAGAAGTTGCCCACGCCGCAGGCAGGCTCCAGCACATTGCCCGTGGTGAAGCCCATGCGACCAATGGTATCGTAAATGGCGCGAATGACCGTTGGACTGGTGTAATGCGCGTTCAAGGTGGAGGCACGAGCCGAGGCGTATTCCGCTTGAGAAAGCAACTCCTTTAGCTCGGCATACTCCTTCGCCCAACTCTTGTTCTTTTCGTCAAATGCCTGTGAGATACCGCCCCAGCCTACATAGCGGGACAGAGTTTCCTGTTCATCAGGCGTTGCCTGACGGTTCTCCGCTTCGATTGTCTGCAATGTACGAATGGCTTCCACATTCCAGCTATACTTGGTCTTTGCGCCGCCCTCGCCCAAATGGTCGTCCGTAATGCGATAATTCTCCGCACGGGGCTGTACGGCAGGGATGGGCGCGCGGCCTGTCTCGGCAACGGCTTGCACAGGCTCGCCAAAGTGCATCCGCTGGATAACCACGTCATAAGGCAGATGGTTTTGTTCTGCGGGATATACGGCAACAGTCTCAGACCGTACCGTTTGCCGCGCATCCTCATGCGCGGCAGGGGCGGCGTGTTCAGGTTGCGGGTGGCGTTTCAGCAGACGTGCGAGATTTTCCTTGCTTTCCGCGCGGACGATGGGATAACGAAGCGACGGGTCGCGCAGGCGAACGTTGAGAGAGCCGATTTGCTCAATGATGAAGGGTTTGCCTTCTTCGAGATAGAGCGTGTCGCCTACGGAATACGGGAGAGCAGGCGCATCCGAGGCGGGCGCGACGATGGTTTGCGGCTCGGATGGTTCGACCTTGGCTCTTTCTATATAGTCCCATTCAGCCGCTTCTTTTGCTTGAACGGCTTTACGAATCTCCTCCAAGTAGCTCTCCGCTTGCCATTCGCCGGGAAACTCCTCCGTTACCCCTTCCTCGTCAACATAATAACCATCGTGAAGATCGTCCCAAATCGCATAACCTTTATCTGTTTCGATTACAGAGAAACGTTCATAGGAAACGTCTTGCTCGGCGGCAAGGCGTTCCGCATCCGCTTCGACCTGTTTAATGAATGGGTCATTCGCCAATTTGTGGGGATCAACCAACTTCCCGTTCACAATCCCGCGCTCGGCAAGCCGCTCGCGCACCCGCTCCTTGTCAATGGCGAAAAACTCGCTCATATCGCCGTCGTCGGGTTTTTCCTGCGCAGGCGTTTTCTCAATCACCTCAGCGTCTCGGCGCTGTTCATTTGCCCTGCCCCATTCTTCCTTGGGGATATACCTCCCGGCGGTGATTAGACGGTCAATTTGCTTGGCGACGGCGTTCCACGCAAGCTGTACATCCTCACAGCCACTTTTCTCAAAGCGTATGCCTTTTCCATCGTGGTTTTCCGAGCTGCCCCAACTGCCGGCAATCGCGGGGCTGCGACCGCCTATCCCATATTCGCGCTTGAGAAATTGGATTCGTTCCCTCTCGTCGTGATGGGCTTGAAAGAAAGCATAGATACGCCCTTTCCCACCTGAAACGCTGCTGCCCGATGCCAAAATCGCGTCGATCTCATCCTGCGTGATGAAGCTCGTTTCCTGCGGGATTTCGGGAATGACCGATTCATAATCCCGGCGGGGAAGCTCCAATTCCTCCATGCGTTCCAAGATTTCAACGGGTTTATGAAAATGGAAGCGCAGAAGGGAACGATCCTGCTCATATGCCTGCACGAACGTGCGGACTTCCTCGGTCAAGGCTCTGCGGCTTTCCGGCTGCTCCATTAGCGCGGCAATCTCCGTCACGGCATCGTCGAACGAATGCCCGGTGTATTTCTCGCCGATGGTGGTCAGGTACTCCACTCCCTCTTCGTCAAGGTCTTGGCGCATATACCACAAGCTCTGCGCAAGCTCCTTGCGCTCATAGGTGGGAGCAAGCGCCAATTCCTCATATGTGGCGTATTGTCCCTGCTCCAGCAATTCACCGATACGCTCCGCTGCCGTTTTCCACGGGATCACTTGTGCCGTTACCACATAACGGGCGGCGCTGCCTCGCGTCAGATGAATACCGTCCTCCCCGTACCACGCGCAGACCTTTCCATGATCGTTTTCAAATCCCCGACCACCCACAAACTCGCGGGGCAGCATGGCGGCAATCTCCGACATAGGCTTACTCTTTTGGAAAGCTGTCAGGATGTGATAACGATTGGCGTTTTTACCGGTACTTCCGTTCGTGCCATTGATAAGCACCCTGTCGATTTCCTCTTGGGAGAAACGCTGGGCAGCAAAAGCAAGAGCGGAGGGCGTGTCGCTCTCCGCTCGGTCGATCTGTGCAATTTGCGATTCCTCGGTTGGAAAGAAGGATAGTTGGACGTTTTCAGCCTTTGCGGACGATGGGGAGATTTCTTGTTCATCCGCAATATTGCCTGTTAGTTGTAAATCAGTTCCATTAGTATCGTTTCCTCGGCTTGCGCTTTCAGGTTGTTCATCAGCCCGACCCATTTCATCGGGTTGCTGGCTTTCAGTTGCTCCGTCATGCCGCTGCGCGCCATCAGCGCGGGCATCAGCTGTTCCAAGCGGCTGTTCGCCGCGTCCTCGATCTCCAGCAGATGCGGGAACAGCTTGCCCGTCACGACGAGGGAATTGAACAACATTGGACGGTTCTCTTGCAGGAACGTCCTGCGCATCCTGCCGTATTTGCCGATGGGACGCTCCGTTTGGCTGATGGTCAGGTTGGGGATCAGATAATCTCCGTTCTGCTGATAGGTGATCTCGCTCATGCTCATGGCTCCTTTCATAGTTGCGGACGCTGATTTCAATGGTGCGCAGGACTTCCTCGCTCATTTCGCTGACCGCCGTACCCAGCACGGCGACAGCTTCGGGGGTGTTCCAGTCAAAGATGGGAAGGAAATCCTCATGCTCGAATCGTGCGTCAGGCTCTAAGCCGCATCGGGACAACAGCGCGTATTCGAGGCTCACGGAGGCAGCTTTGCGAAAGGCAGCGCCTACGTTAAACTCATCATACCCTTCCAGAAAACTGCCGTCAACGATGCCGATGATCTCCTGCTGATGGTCAAACCAGTAATTCCGCGCAAGCTGAGTGGATGCGGCATGGATCTGCCGTTCTAAGCCATCGGCGGCGGGAACGTCATAGCCTCGTTCCAGCGCAAGCGCCGCCGCCTGCGCGTTTTCCTCGGTGAGCGCCCACGGCTGAAACTCCACCGAGTTTTCTCTTTTGCCCGTGTCGGCTATGTCAAACACATAGCGGAGCTTGGGCTGACCGCCCGTGTTATCCACCAGCGCAATGCCCTTGGAGCCGCGACGGACATAGCGGCGCATTTTGTTGTTCCACAGGTCATACTCCGCGCAGGCCGTCGCGTCCGGGCGCTGGGCGTAGATCATGAGCTGCTCATGGTAGGGGTATTTGTACAGTCGCGCGGCGGTTCTGAGAAAGCCCGTCCACTCCTGATGGCTGTACGTCAGGCGGGAGGCGGTTTCATCCGCAAGCTGCAAATAGGTTGCGACGTTCGCGGCAGGCATACGATCACCAGTCTTTCTTCATCATATCGGGTGCAAGGTCGAGTGCGGAAAACTCCGCGTCGGTCATGCGGTTCAGCTTCTGAATCACGGAAACGGTCATATCGTAAAGCTCCTTTTCTTCCTCGGATACAAAGGTTAGCATGTTGCCTAACTCCGCCATGAGATCAAGACGGGAGCCGGGGTTGTAGATGATCATGAGGTTTTTTTCGGCAAGTGTGAAAATCGTCATCCGTCCTTCCTGTGTATAATATGCACAACGCCCCTCGGAATGGAGGGGCGTTGTGCTAATGTGGTATTGTTCAGCGTTCCAAACCTGTTTCTTTTGTCGGCGGCCTGCGGGCAGGCTGTTGCTGAACAGGCTTGGCTTTGAGCTGCGCCAGCACGGAGGGCTTTTCTTTCGTCGGCGCGGACAGCTTTTCTTGCTCTTTAACGGCTGGCGATTTCCCATTGTTGATGATACCGTCGATCATTCCGTAATCGTCCTCCATCGCCAATTCCGCGTTTTTGAGCGGATTTTCGGGCTGGAGAAAGCCCGGCAGCTCGGCAAAGCCCCAGCGGTCAACATAATGGCAAGCAATCTGCCCGCCCTGCTTGAGCGCCACCACATCGCTGACAGACAGGCTGTGCCCCCTGAAATCAGCGGGACAGTCCATATTGAATTGCTCATAGAGCGCGTTCAGGTTGTCATGGGGCGTTTTGGGAGCATCCGCAGGCAATGGCGCGGTATAAACACACTCATAATTGGCGCGGTCAATCGTCATGCCGTTCAACTGCAATCGCACAAGCGGCTCAAAGCGAAGGTCGAGGGTTTCCTCCGTTTGCTTGAGCTGGTAGATGGCGAAGCCATCAGACGAATGGTTGAGAAATCGGCTTTCCGTTGTTTCTTGAACCGTCCTTGTTTGCCGCGACGGAGGAATAGGCTCGCCTTTCTCGTTATAGCTGGTAAGCCTTGCGACGGGAGTATCCCAGCCGAACATCGAGCCGCCCAGCATTGCCGCCTCCTGTTGGGGCGTAACGCCCATTCGAGTGTTATACTCCCGCGCCAATTCGCGGTTCTTCTGGGGGTCGTCGGTAGAATTGCTTAATTGGCCATAGCCGCTTACGCCACGCTTCACGACGATCAGTGCGCCGCTGTACGGCAGGACGGTGAAGCACCAATCCGGCAGACTGCACGGTTCATGGGGGTTTGGGTCTACCAAGTGGCTGTTTTGATTCATAGGGTGCCTCCTGTTGGTGATTTTGAATGGGAAACCGTGTACAACTCCGATTTCAAAGTGGTCGAATTCGACCACATTAAGAGTGTGGCAGGACTGCATACCCTCACCACAAGCGCAAAAGGGTGGGTGACCCATGCTAGGAGGATCGCTTAAAATTCCAGCTTAAAGCTCACATACTGGTCGCCCGTATCGTCCAGCACAACAGTCGCGTTGTAGGTCCTTCCTGTCTTTTCGGAATACAGCCCCTTTACAAAAACGCGCCCCTCCTTCAGAAGGGCGGCGGCAATGGGTGCGGTCAGTTCCTTATGCTTGGAGGCAAAGAAGCGGTTTTCTTTCCAAAGGGCAAAGCGGCAATCGCGGTTGGCGCACACGAAGCCCTTTCGATTCTCCGCCACAGCGCCGCCGCAGCGTGGGCATGTCCCGATGGCTTTCAGATCGCTCTCAAAAAGGATGCCGCTATCGGTGACAGGTTGTGCGCTGCCGACCAAATCCCGCACCATGTTCGTGATGCCCTCCATAAACGCCTCCGGCGACTGCTCACCGCGTTCCACCAGCTTTAGCTGCTGTTCCCATTCCGCGGTCAGCAGCGGGGATTGAAGCTTCTCCGGCAAGACGGTGATAAGGGAAACGCCTTTGGGTGTGGGCAAAAGCGCGACGTTTTTCTTGCCGCCCTTGCGCTCCATGAAGCCAACCTTCACCAGCTTTTCGAGGATGGCGGCGCGGGTGGCGGGCGTACCCAGCCCTTTCCGTTCCGCGTTATCGGGCAGTTCCTCCGCGCCTGCCGTTTCCATAGCGGCAAGGAGCGTATCCTCCGTGTAATGCTTGGGCGGTGTGGTCTGTCCCGCTTTGACAGACGCGCTGACGGGGATGAAACTCATCTGATCGTTCAGTACGGGAAGCGCTGGGGATGAGGTAGCATCGTCGTTCACCGCGCTTTTCAGCATACCGTGATATGCCTTGTCAATGGCTTTCCAGCCCATATCAGTCACGGCTTTGCCACTTGCGGAGAATGAAATGCCCTCGCATTCCGCAGTTACGGTGGTTTCATCAAAGCGGTGCGGATCGCCCACGGCGCAGAGCAGACGGGTCATGAGCAGCGTGAGAATGCTTCGCTCTCCGGCAGGAAGTGCCGACAACGCGGCATTGCTTATTGCAGCGGTTGGTATGAGCGCATGATGGTCGCTGACCTTCTTGTTGTCGATGACCTGCCCGACATGACGGGCGACGGGCATATCGCCGGCAAACGGAAGCGCCTTTGCAGTCGTGCCAACAAGCGCCTGTACGCTGTCCGCCATATCCGAGGTAAGATAGCGGCTATCTGTGCGCGGGTAGGTGCTTAAACGCTTCTCGTACAGGGCTTGCAGGTAGTCTAAGGTTTGCTGCGCGGTATATCCCAGCAGACGGTTCGCCTCCCGCTGGAGGCTGGTCAGGTCGTAGAGCTTGGGCGGCTTTTCCATCTGCGCTTTGGTTTCCAGCGAAGCGACGCGAGCTTCCCTGCCATCACAGCGGGCGGCGATATGCTCCGCTTCCGCATGGTCAGCAATGCGCTGGCTTTCCACGATCAGCGAGCCGCAGTCCAGGCGCACGGTGTAAAACGGCATAGGCTGGAACGCGGAGATTTTCGCTTCACGGGTGACAAGCATGGAAAGCGTGGGGGTCATGACGCGCCCGATGTTGAGCAGCTGATGGTACATCGTGGAATACAGCCGCGTGGCGTTGATGCCGACGAGCCAATCCGCCCGCGCTCTGCATAGCGCAGCCTGATAGAGCGCGTCGTAATCAGCAGACGGCCTGAGATTGCGAAAACCGTCCGCAATGGCGGCTTCCTCCATGGAGGATATCCACAGGCGCTGCACGGGCTTATGACAGTCGCACTGTTCGTAAACAAGACGGAAAATCAGCTCGCCCTCGCGTCCCGCATCCGTCGCGCAGATGATGCTTTCCACGTCGGGAGCGTTCATCAGGCGGCTCAGAATGGCGAATTGCTGCCTTGTCCCTTCGAAAACGACGTATTGCCACGGGTTGGGGATGATGGGCAAGTCCTCCCTGCGCCACTTTTGGTATTGCGTGTTATAGACGCTGGCCTGCGCCAACTCCACCAAATGCCCGACGCACCATGATACGAGATACCCGTTGCCCTCCAAATAGCCGTTGCGCTTTTGCTCCGCGCCGATCACGGCGGCAATGGAACGGGCGACCGAGGGTTTTTCAGCTATGACCAATTTTCGCATAAACATTTCCTTTCCAAATAGGTTGAATCAATCCTATCCTGCGTGGTATACTATGGATGGAGGGATGCCAAATGATGATTAACACCAACGCCATTGTTTCAATGACGGAAGCCAACCAAAATTTCTCGCGCGTCACAAGGATCGCCGACGCCAATGGACAGGCGGTCGTCTTTAAGAACAACAGGCCCAAATACCTGCTGATCGACATGGAGCGTTCGCCGCTTTTGGACATGACGGACGATGAAAAGATCGACGTGGTGGCCGCGCGCATCATGAAAAAATTCAAGTCGGCCTTTGAGGAATTGGCGCAATGATCCGTTTCAGCACGGAACGAGTGCTTTTGCTGCATCAACTGATGATTGCTCAGACGGGCGGTTCAGACGGCCTGCGCGACAGGGGACTGCTGGAAAGCGCCGTCGAGAGCATTTACGCCAGCTTTGACGGTCAGGAGCTATACCCAAGCAAGCAGGAAAAGGGCGCAAAGCTCGGCTATGCCCTCATCGCCAATCATGCCTTTGTGGATGGAAACAAACGTATTGGCATGTACGCGATGCTAACGTTCCTTGAGGTAAACGGCATACATCTCAACTGCGGCAACGAGGATGTTATCAAAGTGGGCTTAGGCGTTGCGTCAGGAACCATGAAATACGAGGATGTGCTGGCATGGGTCAGTGAGCATCAGATGTAAGGTCATATGGGGCGAGAGGATGATCCTCCCGCCTCATATTTGCTCCTGTTCTCCTCAAATTCTCAATCCTCCATGATTCGGGGCTGTTTTTTCTGCCCTCCCGATCATGGATGGTCTGCGCCCAAACACGCAACGCTTCGCTTCGTTCGTGGCCGCATTGAGATTCCTCCTACGAAAAAAGCAGCCCCGAAGGACTGCCGATTGAGTATGCCGGTATTCTGTTCGCGTTGTTTTACTTGTTTTTGTCAGGTGAATCGGGAAGCGAGCCGACATCCTCGATCACATCAGAAAGCAAGCGTTGAAAATCAGCCGCGTTTTTGGACGTGATGACGGACTTGCCCGTGCGTTCCTCAATGGCTTGACGGGTATCTCCCGCGATCTTACCACCCTTCCGCGCGACGGTTCGGTTTTCCTCAAAGGTTTGGGGCTGCGAGGCTTTGGAGATTTCGGTTGTACTCACTTCGGCAAGCATGTTGAGCACGATTTCGGTTGTACTCATGTTGTCACGCAGGTTCTCTTTTTTAAGCCCCTTCAAGTTTTTGTACTGACGGGTGGTCATGCCCGACCATGCATGGGTGATCTCATCGGTCAAAATCGCGTACTCAACGCCCTTCTTCACGCCATGCGCGTCCCATTCGCCTGTCAGCTCATTGCGCACACGAATAGATAACAGCCGTTGATAAATCCACTCCCTTGTATAGCCTTTCTTGATATAGGTTTCAAAGGCGCGATCGATGCTTAACTCAGGATCAATGGTTTCTTCGATCCGATCACGGCCTACCTGAGCGAGCCATAGCTTGAAAGGCTCGGCTTTAGGCGAAGGGATGGATTGAATAATGCGCAGAAGCTGTTCAGTAGTGGCAGCCAGCGTTTTCCGCAGTTTTCCGCTCGCTGTCCGCATCGCTACCTGGGGACAATTTGTCCCTATGTAGCTTCCCAACTGCTCGTCGCGTTTGCGCATCTTTTTGAGATAATCGGTTGGATCGGCGCTATCGGACAGAACGCCGACAACATCCACAACAGAGAAATACCATTCCTCTTGCTTCTCGTCCCAAGCAGTGCGTATCGCTTTTTGCTCAAACTGCTTGATAGCCTCATCGCGCTTGATTTCATCTGACATCACAATCACCGCTTTCTGTTGTGCATATAGGTATTATACTTGGTTTGGGCAAATGAAGCAAGACATACGCTCTAAAGCGTCGTGACATGAAAAGGGCAAGAAAAGGGCAGGAGCTTTTCACTACTCCTGCCCTTGCGCCATCCGCCGCTTATGACCGAACAAACTCCTTCAAAACGCTGTTTAGTACCGCAAGCCTGATGAGCAGCCATTGCGCGATATGCGGCAGGATGAACAGAATCAGGCACAGCGTCAGTCCACAGGTCATGTTGCCTGCGGAGGTCAGTCCGAACATCCAGCTCGCCATCACGATCATGGACACAACGCCCAGCAGCATATTGATGAGGGTGGATGAAACGCTAACCAGCAAAATGCCCATCCATTGCAGCAGCGAGGTCGCCGCGACGAGAGGCAAAGCGAGCAGCTTGAACGGCAGCCGTAGGATGAACATATCGTTTACCCCCTGTACTTCGGTTTGCCCTGTTGCTAGGGCGGGATCACCGGGCGATAGAATCGGTACATGAATATCATAGCCTCCTGTTAGTGTTTCGTAAAGGATGTGGTGTTGTGCGTATCTTGTTATCGACGGCGACGCTTGCGCTTTTTCCCTCGCATGATATACCGCGCCGCCAGCAGTACGCCCGCCAGCGCCATCGCCGCGCCAGCCCACATCATGGGGGTCATGGTCATCTCGAAGCCTGTCTGAATGACTCCTCCTTCTTTGTAGTTGATGAAGCGCGGCATTTCATCCGGCACGACGTAGCTTTCATCAATGGTGAACCGCAACGTTTCTTCCGACTTCTGAAATCCTTCTAATGCTTCAATTTCTCGGATCACATAATCGCCGCGCTCCAGATCTGTTACGCGAACAACGCCATCCTCGCCGGATACCAGCTCGCGCAGGACGTTCCCTTTCGCGTCCTCCAGCGCGAACTTCACGCCCGCCAGCGGATGCCCGTCGCTGTCCGTCTTGAGGAACGCATAGTGATCGGGAATGTTCACACAGGTGAAAACAGCAGGCTCCGTCCAGCTTTCATCGACGTGCAGCGAGATGTCCTGCATCGGGATGAAGCCCTCCGGCGCTTTGGTTTCACGGATGATCCAGTTGCCATAATCGAAACGGGTCAGGATGAACTCGCCTTTTTCGTTGCTGGTAACGGTTTCGACGTTCGCGCCCGTGTTGGCGTTGATCAGGCTGAACTCCACGCCTGCGAGGTATTGGCCCGAAGTGTCCACCTTGATGCCGTGAATGTGGATGCGCTGGTTCACGATGGTTGCCAGCGGTTGATCGGGATTGATGAACGCACCGTCCACCGTCACCTGTATCTTGGTATCGCTTTTCACATAACCGGGCAGGGGCTTCGTTTCCACAACGCGATAGCTGCCATAAGGGACTTTCTCGAAAACCACTTTGCCCTTTTCGTCCGATGCGGCAGTCAGTACAAGCGTCCCGTCCTCCTTCAGCAGACCAAACTCCACACCCGCTAGGGGTTGACCGTTCTCATCCTGCTTTTGCAGAAAGAACCGAGCGTAATCGTCACGGATGACGGTATCGCCCGTGACGTTGCCGTTTGCGTCAACGGTGAAGGACATTTCCGCTTCGTTGAGGGAATAGCCGGCTGGAGCGAGAACCTCGCGGAAGGTATACCTTCCGGGCGTTACGGGGATGCCGGGGATCTGTCCATGCTCGTCGGTGGTGGCGCGATAGATGACCTCGCCCTTATCATTCCTCACCTCGATCTGTGCGCCGGGAAGCGTCTTTTCGCCCGTGATGCCCTGCTTGGTGAGCGTGATGTTTGTGTAAATCAACTCGTCATGCACGGCTTCAGGCAAACTGATACGAATGACATTGGCATCCTCCACTTTGGCGGCGGGGTCGAGCGTTACGGGGAAGGTATTGGGATTGAGCTTCCAGCCGTCAGGCGCGGACAGCTCCTTGATGTAATACTCGCCATGGGGATAACAACCCGCGAAGGTTAGGCTTCCGTCCTCGCCTGTTGCGCCTGTGGCAACGAGCGTATCAGCCATCAGGGGTTGCTCGCCGCAGAGAATGTCCCTTCCGCTGTATAGTCCGAACACAAAACCCTCGCCGGGGTCATTGGTGATGATGATCTGCGCGACCGTGCCATCATTGCCGTGAACGGGCTGCAAGGTTTCCTTTTCCTTCTGCAAGGAGATTTCGGCAGACAGAAAATCGTTGCTGATAGCAACGGTTTCAACCACTACAGGTGTTTGGGTGTCGGCAAAGGCAAGCTCCACCTCGTGACGGGAGCTGTCAAAGGCGTACCCTTCGGGAGCCGCCGTTTCAATCAGGTAGTATTTGCCAAGAGGCAACAGTTTGGAAGCATCCGCACCCGAAGCCGTGGTCGTGATGGTATCCACCAGCGCGTCCTGCTCGTACCAAACCGTGCCATCTTTACCCGTGATGGTTTCGGCGGCACGAAGCTCAAATACCGCGCCCGCCAGATACCCTTCCTCATAAACGGGATGTTGGTATTCATTGCCATAAGCATCCGTCAGCGTTTCAAAGCCTGTCAGCCGCAAGCCCTTCTTTTCAATGGCGATGCTGCCCTTTACAGGCTGGTTGGGTACTTCGACCGTCACCTCATAAACCTCGCCAACGGCATCACCCGTGTGACCAACGAAAGCCTCCACAGGCTCGGCATTGAGCAGATAACCTTCGGGGGACTGCACTTCCTCGATGAAATACTGCCCCCAGGTGACGGTTTCAGGCAGCGTGACTTCGCCGCTTTCATTGGTGACAAAGGTGTCCATCTCGGTAGGCGCGGGGTAGTTGACGCGCTGGGTTATGTAGTTTCCGTCCGCGTCTTTAATCTTGAAAGCCGTGCCAGCCAGCGTGATGGTTTTCCCTGTCTCCGCATCGGTTTTGATGATTTTCAGCCTGTAATGAATCGCCTGATTGTTCAATATCAGCGTGGGCGGGTCTTTTAAATCTCCTGTGCCGTCGATCATCACGTCGATGGGGCGCATGATAGCGTACCCATCCTTGCCTACGACCTGTCGCAGCACATACACGCCATAGGGCAGGGCTTTCGTGGTAGCGCGTCCGTACTTGTTCGTTGTCAGGTAATCACATTCAAACTCGCGGGCATTCTCGTAAGCGCCTGCACGTTTCAGATATACCTCGAATTCCGCGCCCTTCTCAGGCGTTTCGATGACGCCAGCGTCCTCATGCACTTCGTTATCGCCCGTGAATTTGACAATGCCAAACGCGCCATACAGGATTTCATTGGTTTTCAATCCTTCGTAGGTGATAACCGCTTCTTGGGATTGCATTGCCGCGCTGCGAGCATCCACAAAGAAAGACTTGTTGCTGGGTTGATAGCCAACAGGCGGTGTGATCTCTACGACCTCATACAATCCCGGCCATAGCTCGCCCGTGGTAACGGAAGCATCCTCGCCTGCCGTTGTAAGCGATTCGATCACCACATCACCCTTGGCATACACCACATTGCCTTGGCGGTTTTTGATATTCTCGCCAGCCAGTACCTGAAACACCGCGCCTGTCAACACGCCATCACCTCGCACGGCAGGGGCGCTGATGTTTGCGGCTTCGGGAAACTTGCTGGAAGCCTTTGCTCGCGCGGAGGCGTTGGGATCGTCACCGTTATACTCATCCGCATCGCGCTTGTACAGCTTGAGCTTCACGGTCACATGGCAGTTGGTAGCGAACAATTCCGTTGTTTCGTCTGATTTCACGGTGGCATCCAGCACAATTTCTTCAAAGAAATATCCCGCTGTTTCTCCATGCTCACGGACGATGTAGCGTCCTTTGCGCAACGGCTCGGAAACGGCAATACCGTCCTTGCCCGTGACCATTGTGGCGGCAAGACCTTTTCCGTACTCATCGTTGTAGTAAATGTCAAATTGTACGCCCTCAATGGGATTGCCATTCTGACGGTCTGTTTTCGTGAGCCTAATCCAGCCCTTTGTGGGTCCGTTTTCTACCTCAATGGGATAGGTCTTTCCGTCCTCGAAAGCGTCTATTTCGGTGGAATAGTGATTGTCCACGAAATGTGGCGGCACTTTGGTTTCTTCTACTCTGTACCGTCCCCAATCCAGCCAACCTGTTTCGGCAGTACCGTTTGCGTCGGTGGTGATAACGGCAACCACTTCACCTATTCCGCTTCTGCCTGCGGGTGCGGACAACCTAGTAACGGTGAACTCCACGCCTGCCAGCGGTTGCTTTGTCAACTGGTCTTTTTTTATGATACGGATTTTAGAGGTCATCACGTCATTGGTGAAGCTCGCGGTAGATACCGTTCCTGCCGTGACCGGCACGTTCTGCGCATTGTTTACATCCACGGTGTAACCTTGCGGAGCGCCCTTTTCACGAACAAGATACGTTCCCGGCTGAAGGTTAGCGAAGGTCGCAACGCCGTTCGCGCCCGTGGTTTGTGTTTGCACAATACTGCTTGTAGCGTTCAGAAGCTCGTACACCGCTCCGGCAAGGGTCACGCCTGTCTGCGCGTCCTTTTTGGTAACGGAGATTGATCCCATAGGCACGTCAAATTTCACGGAAACGGACTTCAGCTTGTAGGGATAGCCATACTGCGGGATCAGCACCTTTTGGATTTCCACAGATGGGACTCCCACCAGAAAACTGGCTTCCTCATCCTCTGAACTGACCGATTCCACCGTAATGGAAAAGCTATTTGCGGAAGAAGTGACGGAAATAGTGTCGCCGCTATTGAGATAATAGTAGCTGCCATCCGAGCCTGCGGTGTTGCCCGTGATGCTTCCAGCTGATCTGCTAACACGCATCAGGTCCGCGTCGGTGGTGAGCGTTACCGTGCCCACGTAGCCGTTGCCGGAGGCGACAGTAGATTTGCCCGACACGTTGATATTGCCCGTGATTCGTCCTCTTGCGATACCGTTGGCGGCCAGCCAGCGGGCGTATTCAAGATAGACAGCAGGCGCTTGTCCGCTGGCGCGGTAGAAATTGTCCATGTTCCAATAGCTGCGGACGTACTGCGCGCCCTCCAATTCACGGATGACCTGACGAATGGCGAACTGCCCCGCCACACGCGACCAAACGAGGTTGTCAGAATCGCTCCTGTCCAGCGCCATGAAAGGGTAGGTATGGCGCAGCACCCACGCGATAGCGTGCATGGTGGAGTCGTGATAGATGATGGAGGAATAGCCGGGGTTGTTGCGATAGCTATCAATGTCCACGATCATATATGGGCCTTTGGGTTGCTGCCCGCCGCCTGAGATGTTCTCACCGGGGCCGGACAGATTATGCTCCAGGCAGTAGACCGTGAACCCGTCTAAATAGTGCGGCGTGGCGTAGATCGTGCCGTGATCCGATGATTTGGCAATCTGCAAGTAATCGCTATCCTTGCCCGAGCTGCCGTATACGCCGCTTTGCCCGACGTAGAAAGACGGGATGGGCGCGTTGATGGTTTTCAGGCTAAAGCCGTTCATGGGGCTTGCGGAGCGGAGCAGTCCATATGTTCGGGGTACATACGGATAGGCATAATCCGTGATGGTGAAATCCTGCTCTGCCGTTTCAGCCGTTTCGGAAGCCAGCACATAGACGGTATCGGTGTTCGTCCATTTCAGCGTTCCGTCCGCGAAATCATCGCCGTACAGATAGAGCACCGCGTACCAGTACCGCCCAAGGCTATCTTGTGCAACGCTTTCCACCTGTACAATGGCGTTTTTTACGAAAACGCCCATGTAATCATCACCGTCGTAGTCATCGGCTACTGTTTCGTCGATGTAGGGGTACACGCGGGTCGTTGTGAAAACAGCAACAAAATCCCCAACTTGCGCGGTGGGTGGTTCAGGTATAGGTGATTCCATCAGCAACGGTTCTTCTGTTGGGGCAGGCTGTTCGGTTTCTTCGGAGGCAGGCTGTTCTTCATCTTCGGCAGGCGGGTCTGTGACAGCACTTACCTTCTCACCCTCAACCACAAAGGCAACCAGCTCGCCAGCATCGGATGCTGTCCAAGCGGCAGGCGTTGTGCTTGCCAGCACGCTGACTTCATCATCCGTAAGCGGCGTATCTGCCAGCGTACTTTCCGCGACATAGCCGACGATGGCTTCATAATCACCCGTAACAAACCATACCTTGACGCTACTGCCATCATTGCGCCAGACAACCTCCGTTGCCAGCAGCACAGCGCCGCCATTGGCAATGACATAGATGCGATCCGTCCTATCTGCTGCGCTGTATACGTCGGAAGCGCCCAAGGTCGTAACATAGGCATGACCGTTGGCGGCGATGGCGGTTTCCACATCGGCGGGTACGGGCTGTTCATCAGATGGTTGTTCATCTGGGAGCGAATCGGTCTCCGCGCCGGGCGCGGGCAGCTCATCGGATGGCTGTTCATAGGGAAACGGCTCATCCTCTGCATCAGGCTTAGGCGGTTCTTCTGCCTGCGCATCATCCGGCACAGGCTGTTCCGACATTGGTGCGTCATCCGGCGCAGGCGTTTCTTCCGCCGCTTCATCCGATGATGGTTCATCTGCGGGGCTTTCCGCTGGCGGCTCAGTCGCCTCCGAAGTGATATTCTCGTCCGTTTCAAAGGTATCTAAATCTGTTGGTAGCTCTGCCGCGATCTCTGCTGTTTCAGCTTCTGCAAACACAGCAACAGGAACTACTTGCAACAGCATAACAAGCGCCAGCAGCAGCGCTAAAAGGCGATGGTATTTGGTTTTCCATTGCATATTCAATTTCTCCTTCGTGATTATTTTTGCTTGACAGCCATGACAATAAGCCGTCCATCCTTGCCGCCATAGCTTCGGTCACAGGTAATGAGCGTCAGAATTTGGTCTGACGCTTGCACTTCAACGCCTGTGTCGTACAGGGCTTGTGCTTTGGCACGGTCTGCAAAGCCAAGAAAGTCCTCATCGTTTGTGAAATCCGCCGTTGATGGCTCCCAATCGCCGTTGTGCATGTTGAGAACGGCGAATACCTTGTAAACGCCGACGTGATACAGCGTATCAAGGTAGATCGTGTCGTGGTCTGCATAGAAGCTCTGTTCCTTGTAAGCAAGCAGCGGCGAAAACATCACCTTGTCATTGCTGCGGATGTGATGCCCATAGATGGCGATGTTCCTGCTCGGCGCTTGATAATCCGTCTTTTTCAGCGAGAACAATGTGCCAATATAGCTTTTCTTGCCCGCAAACGTGTGATGAAGGTAATAATCCGTATCGTCCGACCACACCACGGGGTAATCCACAGTCGTGTTCGGGATTTGCAGCCATGCGATGAAATCAACGTTTGCGGCTTTGCAAGCGGCTAAATCAACGTTCACTTCTCTCTGCTCCGATACAGGGGCAGTTGCAGGAGCCTGCGAAGCATCAGGCGCTTGCCAGCTATTCAGCCGAACGAAATCGTCTGTAACAGGGGTGAGCATTGGGCTGTTTGCATCGGCAATCTGCCTTCTCAACGCAGAGTAATCCGCCGCGTCCTGCGTAATCTCCATGTCCGTCATCAGCACGGGCAAGAGAAATGCCAACGCGCCCGCGAATAACAGCACAACTGCCAACACAAGCATGGGGGTGTCTTTGCGTTTCCTTTTGCGTATAGGGCTTCCCCTCCTTTCCAAAGAGCGGGGCGGGAGAACAAGCCTTCCGCCCCGCTGATCGTTATTCATCCTCGTTTTCCGCTTCTTCGTCGCTCTCGTCATCATCGTCAAAGTCATAATCCGGCTCATTGCGTTGCCCATTCTTGGGTGTGCGCAGTTTGAAATACCACAACGCGCCGCCGCCCGCGATGGCCAGCAGCCCGACGATGCCCAGCATAGCGCCGCCGTTGTTCTTCTTTTGAGGCGCTTCCGCAACAGGCGCTTGGGTGGGAACAGCGGTGGGTTCGGGCGTGACGTAGACGATTTCAGGCTCCTTAATCTCGTTTTCGCCCACGATGTCCAGCAGATCGCGGTTGTCCACAAGGTTCAAGAAGTAGGTTTCGTACCGCTCGCCCTTGTCGTCCAGCGGCTTGTCATAGTCAATGACCATATAGAACACATCGCCGCCGCGGGTTTCAATGGCGATAAACTGCTTGTTGGTGAATTTATCATAGAGCAGATCGCGGGTAAAGGCGTTGCCGCCGTCCGAAAAGGGGTAGCCCGCTTCGATGGTCGTAGGCGCATAGGTAGGAATAAACGTCGGCAGAACGGTTGCGGTTGCGACAGGTGTAGAAGTAGGCGCTTGCGTTGCCTGACCGCTGCCGGAATTGCCGCTGGAATTGCTGCCGGAATTACTACCGCCCGTGGGCTTTTTGGTCGGCTTTGGCGTATTGGTAGGTTTGGGCGTGTTGGTGGGCGCGGAGGTCGGCGCATTGTGAAAGAAGGGATTGGCGACCGCGATGGCTTTGCTCACATTGCCCACCTTGTCCACCGCCTGCACAAGCAACTGCTCGTATGCATCGGCATACTGGCGCAGATGGATGTCCAGCGAGCCTTTCGACAGGTCGGTGTACGTCGTGCCGTTGACCTGCACGGCGGCGACGCCCGATTGCGCGTCCGAGGCTTCGATATGCAGATACTCGCCCTTTACGGCGGCTTTGAGCGAGGGGCGTTCCTTATCAAAGCAGGAAACCGTTACGCTTTTCTCATGCTCCGCGCCATAGGGGTCTTTCACGATCACCTTCACGGTGCAGTTATCCAGCAAGTCCAGCAACAGATGGCCGGAGGGCAGCGCGCCGTCGATCAGCGTCGTGCTGTCCATGAGGATGTGGATGTTCGCCCAGCCCGTGCCGCCCAAGTCCTTGACCGTGACTTCCATTGCGGCGCGGTTTGCGTACCAGCCGGAGGGCGCTTCCATGACGATCTCATAGGATGCGGCGGGCGGCTCAGTCGGCGCTTGCGTCGGAGGGTTCGTGGGCGCATCAGTCGGTGCATCCGTGGGAGCGTTGGTCGGTGCGTTCGTGGGAACGCCAGTAGGCGCATCCGTGGGCGTATCAGTCGGCGCGTCACTCACGGGAATGTCCATCACCTTGCTCATGTCGTCCTCGATGTTGCCAATCAGTTCGGGATCTTCGAGGATCACCTGCCCATCATAGGTTTCAGGGTCGATGACCTCGCCCAGCGCCATCGCAGAAAAAGAAAGCGCCGCCGTCAGAAGGAGCGGCAGGCACAGAAGCAGCGCCACCAGGCGGGTCAGCAGCTTGTCAGATTTCATCATTCGATTCAGTTTCCTCCTTGTCATTCGCATTGTCATGGTAAACGGAGTCACCGCCGTTATACGCGGAAGGTTGGTATGCCGCGTCATCGGCAGGGGGATAGGAGGCGCGGCGACGCTCCTGCATCTCGCGCACCAGCGCCATCAGGTCGGAAAGGGTCATGTTCTCGGTTCGCATCAACGCGCGGATTTCGAGGTTTTCGCCCTCCATGATTTTTTGATCAAGCTCCTTGATGCGGGCTTGGATGTAGTCGAGCTTTGCGAGGTATCTTCTCCGTTCCTCGCGGTATTTTTCCAGTCTTTCGCTTCTCATTTCTTCTCCAATCGTTGATTATTCGCGGGTCAAGCGCCCGTATCCAAAGTAGTGATTTTGCCAGTAGGAGTCGCTTAAATCGGCGTAGCCGATGGGACTGCCGCAATGCAGCATGTATCCATCGCCCACATAGATGCCGCAATGGGTGATGCCATCCTCGCCGGAGATAGTGCCTTGAAAGAAAATCAAATCGCCCGGTTTGGCTTCGTCGGGCGCAATCTTCCGGCACGCCCCGTACAAGCTGGTAGCTCCCAGTCGCCCTACGTTGCGAACACCGCTGTTCGTGAACACATACGACACAAAGCCCGAACAGTCGAAGGAGGTTTCGGGACTGTCGCCGCCCCACACATAGGGGTAGCCGATATACTTCTCCGCTTCCTCGATGATTCGCCTGAAGGCTTCATCCTCAAGGTATTCTTCGGGAACATCATGCTCGCCCGGTTCGCGCAGCGTCGAGGCGTAGGGGTTGCCGCGAAACAAATCCTCGCGGTTGCCCAGCACTGAGATGTACATCGCGTATCGCCCAACGCCCTCTCTGCTCAGCACATAGAAGGGAAGATGGGACAGGTTGAAGTTGTCCAGCGTTACGTTACAGATACGATAGGTGTATGGCACATCCTCCAGCACCTGATAGGGCCGCCATGTGATCTCGCCCGTTTCGGGATCGACGAGCTTCTCATGGTGCGTTACCCACTCCTGTCGATACCGCGTTTCGGACTTGACCTTCTGCGTTAGCGTGTACTGCTTTTCAAACAGCCGATCCATGAATCCGCATACGTTGTTGATCTTCCACTCGTCGTTGGCGTGGGCGGATACCAGCGAAATAAGCGCGTGAGGGTCATGCCAAATATCGTCCAGCTCATACTGGAACTCATCGTACTGCGGATGGTCGGCGGGATAGCGGTCAATAGTCTGCTGCAATTCGTTTTCCAGCCCCTTGTAGTACCGCTCCGCGGCGAGGATATCCGCGTCCTCGGCGGGGTAGGTGGCGATGACGACCGCCTGTAAGCCGCCCTGCACCAGCGACGTACAGCTCGACAGCCCGTTCATAATCATGGCCATCATCAGGAACAGCGCGCCGCCCAGCGCGGCGGTTCTCTTGTTGCGGGTAAAGATGGCTTTTGCACCCTGCTTGGCTTTTCCCACAGTGTCGCGCACGGTGGTGGCGGTTTGCTGTGCCGCGCCGCCCGCTGCTTTGGAAGACAGGTAACTCTTACGGATCGCCTGCTTCTGCCGCCAGCGGGAGATGGGGTTGCTGGACAACCCCGTCTGATGGTACAGCACGTTCACGTTGGCTTTGTCCAGCGCCTGCTCCGCTTTCTCCGCATGGCGGTAGGCGCTGAGCTTTCCCGCGCGGGAGGAATTTTTAGCAAAGCGTACACTGCTTTCCACGCTCTTTTCCGTGCTGTGCGCCGCTTCTACACCGCTGTTGTCGTCCTCGTTTTTGTCAATCTGACGATGAATCTCCGCGCCAATGGAGGGAATCCCTACATAGCCCGGCTTGGAGGGCGGTTTGACTTTTTCGTCAAAGCGAAGTCTGACGGCGGTTTTGCCCGTAGCCGCATCCGCAGCGCGGGCGATGGCAATCCGTTTCTGTTTGGGCAGCTTACCCTTCGCTTTTTCCAGCGCGTCGGCGGCTTTGTCGGCCTTTTGCTTTGCTTTGGCGAGGGAGGGATCAGGCGGTGCGTCATCCGTAAAGCGCAGGCGGGAACGGGTGAAGGGCGGGGAAGCGTCGCTACGATCAGCGGATGGGGATGAAGCCATGTCGGACGGCTCTTTAAGCAACTTGCCCTTGCGTCTGCTTGGCTGTGTAGACACGTTGTCAGCCGCTTGCTCCGCATCGGCAAACCGAAGCCGTGAGCCTGTTTCAAGTTCCTTCGGCATCGTCTGTCACCGCCTCGTGCAAAACGCCGTCCGCGCTTTGCGAACGGCTCTCCATCATTTTTTGAAACTCGCGCTCCATGCGCTCATCCGCTTCCGCGCCGATCTTACAAACGCCCAAGAATACGAGAAGCATAAATACGGAGAACAGCCCCAACAGAATCCACAACCAAATCATGGCTTCACCTCCGCTTTGAGCTTTTCATTAGGCTTGGTCGTCATGATACGGTACAGCTCGGTGTTCTTGGGGAACTTGTCGGCAAAGGGCAGAATGACGTTTCCGTAAAACAACAATCCTTCGCCTTCACCGCTGTGCGTAACGTAGGAAAGCTGGTGCGGCGAGATGTTGAGCTGCTTGGCGAGTATCTCGCGGTCGCCGCCCGCCTGATTGAGCATATACACAAAATCGCTGTTCTCGAAGATGTTCTCGATCTCGCGGGAAGCCAGCAAATCCTTGACGTTTTGGGTGATCCCCGTCGGAATGCCGCCCCATTTTCTGAACCGCTTCCAAATCTCCACGCTGTACGCGGCGGTTTGCTCCTCCTTCAAGAGCAAATGGAACTCGTCCATATAGTACCGCGTCGCCTTGCCCTCGGCGCGATTGGCGGTCACACGCCCCCAAACCTGATCCTGGACGATGAGCATGCCAAGCTTTTTGAGCTGCTTGCCAAGCTCCTTGATGTCGTAGCAGACGATACGATTGTTGACGTTCACGTTGGTGCGGTGATTGAACACGTTCAAGGAACCTGAAACGTAGATTTCTAGGGCAGTTGCGATGTGCCGCGCTTCCCGTTCGTCCTGCTTTTGCAACGCTTCATACAGATCGCCCAAAATCGGCATGTTTTCCGGCTTTGGGTCGCTAAGGTACGTGCGGTACACCATTCTTACGGCGCGGTCAATGACCGTCTTTTCAATGGGCTGCAAGCCGTCACGCCCACCGACAATCAACTCGCACAGGGAAAGGATGAAGTCAGACTTCAAAGATAGCGGGCTTTCATCCTCGCTGTAATTGAGGTTGATGTCCATGGGGTTGATGTAGTCCGTCGAGGTAGGCGACACGCGAATAACCTGACCGTGGAAACGCTGCACCAGCGGGAAATACTCGCCCTCCGGGTCGCAGATGGTGATGTCGTCATCCGTGATGAGAAAAGCGTTGGCGATCTCGCGCTTGGCAGAGAAGGATTTACCGCTGCCGGGAGTGCCGAGGATTAGCCCATTGGGGTTCTTGAGCCGTTTGCGATCCACCATGATGAGATTGTTGCTCAGCGCGTTCAGCCCGTAATACAGCGGCTCGCCTTCTGCCTGAAACAATTCCTGCGTGGTGAACGGCACGAAGATAGCGGTTGAACTGGTGGTTAATCCGCGCTGGATGCTGATTTGGTTGCAGCCCAGCGGCAGGGACGATACCAGCGCCCTTTCCTGCTGGAAGTCCAGCCGTTCCAGCGCACAGTTGTATTTCTGCGCGATGCTTTGCGCCTGAAACACGTTGTTCTCCAGCTTTTGCTTGGTGTCGGCGGTGTTGAGCACAAGGAACGTAAGAAGGAACATGCGCTCGTTATGGCTCTGCAAATCCTGTAAGAGCTTCTTTGCCTCATTTCCATAGGTGGCAAGGTCGGAGGGCAGGATGTCCATATCATAGCCCGCGCGAACGGCCTTTTTCTGCTCGTCCATCTTATTTTTATCCAAATCGGTGATTTTCCGCTTGATCTGCTTGATTGCCGCCACTTGGTCGATGGACTGAATGTGCATGGTAACGATCAGGCTGGATTCGATGGAGAGGAAGTCCGCCAGCATACGGTCGTTCAATTCGGGAGCGAGAATTTGCAGGAACGACGCAGAGGCCAGCTTGCCACCCATGCGGAAGCGGCGGCTCTCCCGAAACTCAAACGCCGTGGGCGCGATGAAGTCTTTGGTGGACAAGCCTGAAAGCGGTAGCCAGCCCCAGTCAAAATCGAACCGCTGCTGGTCGTCCATGTGGAAGATGGAGTGCATGAGCCGCAGGCGCTCCTTGCCATCCAAGCCCTCCGCGACCACGCCCAGCCGCTTGAAGTTGTTGAGCAGGTCGGTTTCAATACGCTCCAGCCGCGGCTTGGCTGTCTTGATGTTATCGCCCTCGATGCCGAAGGTAAGATACTTGGTTTTGACCAAACCATTATTGCCTTTGGCAAGCTGGTTGCGCAGCATCTCCGCGTACTCGGTGCGCACGTCGTTGAAAGCGTCGGGGCGGGAGGGGATCAGGATGCTTTCCTCGAAGCTGTCCTCGCTGGCGGCGAGGTTCAAGAAGGAAAACTGAAAGCGGATGGATGAATCGAAGTAGTTGAGGAAATCGCACCAGCCGTCAAAGATGGCGGTTTTATCCTCGTTTTGGGCGAGCTGATAATTCACATCCTGGAACTGAACAGTCTTGGTGTAGAGCTTGCCATCCACAAGGCAGATGCCGTCCGGCCAGATGCGGTCATACGGGATGGTCTGCTGAGCTGAGTGCGGCTGCTTCCCGTTCACCCTCGTCTGCTGCATGACGGCTTTGATCTGCGCTTTTTCCTCACGAGTGAGCTTTCGTTTGGTTCTTTTGGACAATATGCCGAACCTCCTTTTCCGTTTTGGCTTGCCGCATGAGCGCGGCGTACAGGTTATCCGTTTGATAGGGGCGCTGCTTCGGGCGCAGGAATTGGGTTTGAATGATGTTGCGCAAGACCTGCTCCAGCGGCTGTCCGTTGCGTTCGTACATGGCGAACAGGAAGAACGGCATCATGGCAAAGATCATCACCATAGACGCCGCGCCGCTGCCGATGGGGTCGCGGAGCAAAAAGAAAAGCGGTACGCCGATGAGCGCGCCGCCGCCGAAGCAGATGATCTGCCGCTTGGTCAGGTTGAGCATGACCTTTGATTTGACCTTGGTTAAGTCTTTGGGGACGGGGACGTAGGCCAAGATATGACCTCCTTTATAGTGTTCTGCTGTATCGCAGCTTCATTTGGAGCGGGGAAAGCGGCTTGTCCGGTTTGCGTTTGCCCGTCCATTGTCTGCCGCCTGCCGAGCCTTCGCAGCGCCAACCGACTGCGCGTAGGCTCGCGCCGCTTTCCGTGTCCAGCGTATAAGTGATGATCCTTGAATAGCCCATCGCCTTGGCAGCGCGAGCCGCCGCCGCGTACAGGATGCTGCAAGCGTTTGGGGTTCCGTCCGTACACAAGCGCGTGACCTCCAGCGTCGCGCCGTCGTCCAGATAGCGGCTGACGGGTCTGCCGACGATCACAACGCCCACCAATGCGCCGTTTGCGGAGCAACCAATGGAATACTTGTGCCCGACCACTGGCTGATGATGGCGGTGATGCCCGGCGACAAAGGCGTTAGCGACTGCGAGTGTGATGGGAATAAGGGTAAGCATGATGGCTTTCAATCCCTCCGATCTGTTTTCGGGGTAACAAAAAAGCACCATCTTTTGCGAATGATGATGGTGCTTTTGCCAGTGGTGTTCTTATAACGTCGTTGAATTTCTGCGCTGGTAGAGAATACGCCTGATTTCAACTGTTTGTCGCGTTTCGTCCACGATATAGAACACGTTATAATTCTTAATAGGGAAAAACCGCACTTCGTTTTTCAACGCATACAGCGACGGATAAAGGCCATGACGATAGGGCATTTCCTTTAGTTGCTGTACGGCATGGTCGATCTCGTCAAGGAGGGCAGCCGCAGAATCCGGCGCATAAAGCTCGCTTGCGATGTACATAACGGCTTCCTCCAACTCGCGCCGTGCTTGGGGTAGGTAAACGACCTTATACACGCGCAGGAGTCGCCTCCTTGAGCTTTTGACGCAGGTCAGCCATCACATCCTCATGAAGAAAACGCTCCTGGGTTGTTTCGGCTTCGATCTCCGCTTCCCGGAGCTTTGCGGAAATGCCCATCTCATATTGCAGACTCTCATAGGCTTCATAGCTCAGAACCACCATATCACCGTATCCGTTTTTTGTCAGGATCACAGGCTCATCGCTTTGATGAACGCTTCGAGAGATTTCCGCAAAGCTATTACGCAGGTCCGACACCGGACGAATTTGAGGCATACTGATCCCTCCTTCTGCTTTAGTTTAGCACAATTATGCTAATTGTTCAAGTGGGATTTTTTACGGTCAATGTGCTCCAAAAATCCCTTTAGCGACCGAGCTGCTCTTAAACAGCGTGAAGCACAGCAGCACCGTATACCCGATGCACGTCCAAATCGCCGAGTTGAGATCGCCCTCCACGGATATGGACTGCACCAGCACCGCATAGATCGCCACGCAGACGATAATCAAGAACGCCTGAAAGCCCAGCGCGAACAGCGAGCGCAGATAGTTTTGCCCCATCTGCCCCCATTCGTGATTGGTCATGGTCGCCATTGGGATGGGCGCTACGGAGGTGACGAGGTAGATTTCCACCATGCGGCCATACACGATGATGAAGATGCAAACAGTCAGCGCAGACATGGTGACGCCCACGAACAGACTTTGGAACCACATCCCCAATAGCTCGCCCAGCTCCATTTCCATGAGGCGGACCTCCAAGTCGGTGATGATACCAGTGATCTCGATGTTAGCGTCTGAGCTGATAATGCCCGCCGCGCTGTTGACCACGCTCTGCGCCACGTCGAACACGCCCATGATGATGTCCCATGTGTTGGTAACGATCAGCACCGCGCAGAAGGTCTTGAAAATCCACTTGAAGAATATCCACGTTTCAAAATCGTGCATATTGTTTTTCTCGACGACCATCTGCAAAAGCTCCATTGTCATCACGATGGCGAGGATCACGCCCGCAATGGGCAGGATCACGTTATCCGACAGACTGCGGATCATGTTGAACACGCCGCTGTTCCATGCGGCGGGCGTTGTTCCAACCTGTACGGCAATGTCGCCCACCTGTTGGTTCACCCGATCAAACAAGGAAGTTAAATTGCCCATGATGCCGTCCACAAGGATGCCCTTCAGCCATTCAGTAATCTTGTTCCAGATAAAATCCAATAAGCATTCCCTCCTTCCTGCCCGGCCGTCCGCTTATGACGGGCGGCCGGGTGGATCGTTGGCTGACGGCGCTTAACCGAACAGCCCTGCCAACAAAGGAACGAGGGTCATGCCGATCAGCGCCATGCCGCCGCCTGCCATGAGCTGCTTGATTCCTTGTGATTTTGCTTATGTGTGATAAAGAAGCAATAGAAGTGCAAAAAATTTTGCCGTTCCTATCCGACACTTGGCCATTGTGTCGGATAGGTCGGGCGGTTATTCGGGCAAGTCAATCTTGCCGACAAAGCTGTAATAAATCTCAATGTCCTGCCTGCGGGTGCCGTTCTCATCATAGCTGCACTCATGCACCACAATTTTCTCGATCATTTCCCGCAAGAGAGTGGGGGTCAGTTCTTCAAAGGCAAGGTGCTTGCGGACAATGCCCATAAATTTCTCGGCGTTGACGGTAGCTGCCTGTGACTTGTCCAGTTCGGCTTGCAGGGCGGCGGCTCTCTTTTTCAGCTCCGCTTGCTCGGCTTCGTAGTCAGCCGACAGTTCCATGAAACGCTCATCGCTGATTTTGCCGTTTACATTGTCCTCATACAGCCGCTTGATAATGCGGCTGATTTCAGAAATGCGTTCCTGCGCCTGTTCAAGCTGCTTGATGGCTGCGGCGGTCTTTCGCTTGCCGCCGATCTCGTTCTGCTGGACAAGTAGTTTCACAAACCGGCTCTCATGCTTGGCTGCGTATTCGGTCACTTGCCGGAGATTTGCCAGGACACCAGCGGTCAACAGATCGGTGCGGATAAAGTGCGCCGTACAGTTGCGGGTGCGCTTCTTGTAGCTGCCGCAGATGTAGCAGTCCTGTTTGCGGTCTTTGTTCTGATACCGCTGCTGATACAGCACATGGCCGCAGTCGGCGCAGAACAAAATCCCGGAGAACAGCCCCACTTCATCGTAGCGGTTCGGGCGTTTGCGCTGTTTGCGTAACTCCTGCACCCGTTCCCATGTTTCCTTGTCGATGATCGGCTCATGGTGGTTCTCGAAAATGGCCTGCTTCTCGACGGGGTTCTCTATGCTGTGCTTGACCTTATAAGAAGGCTTTTCCGTTTTGAAGTTCACCAGACATCCGGTGTACTCTCGGTTTTCGAGGATATGAACGACGGTGTTGGTCGCCCATTTGCACTCATAGCCTGGGTGATAACGGCGGGTGCTGCCTGTCCGCTGATATTCCAGCGTCCCCGGCGTGGGGATTTGCTGCTCCGTCAGCATACGGGCAATCTTGGTCGGGCCGTTCCCGGCAAGGCAAAGCTGGTAAATCTGCTGCACCACCGGGGCGGCTTCCTCGTCTATAATAAAATTCTCGTCCTCGTCCATCACATAGCCGTAAACCGGCTTGCTGGTAACAGGCTTGCCGCTCATGCCTTTTGACTTTTTCACTGCCTTGATTTTCTTGCTCGTATCTCTCACCAGCCATTCATTGAACAGATTTCGCAGCGGGGTAAAATCGTTGTCCATGCCCTCGCTGGCACTGTCCACATTATCGTTGACAGCGATAAAACGCACACCCTTTTGAGGGAACAGCATTTCACTATTATAGACAAGAGCACAAAAAGGATAGGTACGGTGGGGATTAACCCGTCAGATTTTCCATTCAATTTCTACCTTTTCATTTGTTGCCCGGATGACCGTTATCAGTGCGTCCACCACCTGCCTCTTGTCCTCAAAGCTGACATTCTCCCAGTCATCCAGATACCCGGAAATGCTTTCCATCTTCTCCATCGGCACAGCGTCCGCAGAGAGTTTTGCAATCTCATTGGCAATGGACTGCCGCCTTGCGTCCAGCTCCTCAATTTTGCTGTTGGCATAGGAGAGCAAAACAGGGCTTGCGCCCGTCAGCGTGTCAAGCAGCTTTTCAATCTCGCTTTCCACCTGCGCCAGTTCCAGCCGCTTTGCCGCCAGCTTCGGGGAGATTTTCGCCGCATTTTTCCGGCCTGTCAGCGTCTTAAAATCTTTTAGCTTCTTCACCATAGCCCCATAGACCACCGCTTCCAGTTCGTGTAGCTTTACACAGCCGCAGCCGGGGCAGGCCCCGCTGTCCGCATGAACGGTGCAGCGCATATAAAGAATACCGTTAGAGTGCGCCGACATGAGCGCATAGCCGCATTTCCCGCATTTGATTTTTCCCGCCATCCATGTGTTCCGGGCTTTCCTTGCGGGCTGGTAAGTGTGGCTGGCAAGCAGCTTCTTCCGGCATTTCAGCCACAGCTCCGATGGGATAAACCCCTCATGTGGAGCCAGTACCAGCGTCTGTCCTTGCAGGTGCTTGTGCTTGTCCTCTGTATTCCCCTTGCCCTGATAGTAATAGCAGCCGTTTGTCCCGGCAAAGTCGGCGGCATCATTGTAAATATCCGTCCCCTGGCTTTTGTAAAACTCGTATATGTCGAGGTCAGCCATGACATAAATCGGGTTTCGGAGAATAACGCTCAAAGTAGCCCTTGACAGCGGCCTGCCATGATAAGTACGCATACCGTCCGCCGTCAGCTTCTTTGTAATGTCATGCAGCGATACCTGCGGGTCAGCGTACATCTCATACATCTGCCGGACAAAGGCCGCTTCGGTTGGCTCTATTACCAGCTTCTTTGTGCGCACCCCGTCCATCACATAAGGCTCTGTCCGAAACCCGTAGGGCGTTTTGCCGCCCATTTTGAAGCCCCGCTGACAGCGGGAGTACCATGCGTCCTGCACCCGCTTCTGTATCGTTTCCCGTTCAAGCTGGGCGAACACGATACAGATATTCA
>ERZ824488.507-NODE-507-length-50646-cov-20.893321_pt1 | contig 50646 bp, 61 predicted proteins | sample MGYA00519936_ERZ824488 | MGnify/ENA primary metagenome ERZ824488 (study PRJEB31778, sample SAMEA3449153) | human gut metagenome | biome: human gut; feature: human-associated habitat; material: faeces | place: United Kingdom | collected 2010/2012 ... | reverse complement strand
TTAACACTTAATAATTATTATAAGACTGATACTCATTGGAAACAAGAAGATTTATTTAATGTTGCAAATACTATTGCTAATCAAATGAATTTTGATATAACTAATAATAATAATGTTGTAAATACTATTACTACTTTTAAGGGTAGTTATGCTGGCAGATTATCAGTAACTAAAGATATTGATACTATAAAAACTATATCTAATCCATCTACTCTTAATAGTAGTGTGTATAATTATGAAACTAAAAAATATACAGATATTTATGACTATACTAAAATAAATTCTCTAGATAAGTATGACATCTATCTATCAGGAGCAGTACCTATAATAGATATAATTAATAATAATACCAGCAGTGATAAAGAATTAATAGTCTTTCGTGATTCTTATGGTAGTAGTTTAATTCCTTTATTAATAGAGGGTTATAAGAAGATAACTGTTATTGACATTAGATATATTTCTTCAAAAATATTAAATAAGTATATAGACTTTAATGATCAAGATGTTCTCTTTATGTATAGTATTTTAACTATAAATAATAGTTTCAGTATTAGATAAAATAAAAATAACTATTTATAAACTAACTAGCTATTGGGCTTAAGTTTAATAATAGTTATTTTTTTATTAATTTTCCTTTTTAGTCTTAACATCCATAACAATAGGAAGAATAATAGGTACTCTACCAGTCTTATCAGAAAGAAATGGGATTAAACCATTAATTATTTCACTCTTCATATCATTATAATTAAAGTACTTACTCTTTAAACACTTATTAATAATACCTTGTGATATAGATTGAATATCTCTAATTAAATCTTCATTTTCATTAACAAGAATATACCCTCTAGTGGTAACTGCAGGAGTTCCTAGTAGAACCTTATGCTCAGTATCAATATTAGCAATAATAACTAAGATACCATTATTACTCATAAGAATTCTATCTTTAATAACAGCACTACCAACTTCACCTATTCTAGAGCCATCTACATATACTTCACCAGCTTGTACCTTACCCCCAGGAGTTACAACACCCTTACGAAGATTAAGTACATCACCATTTTCTAGTACGAAAGTATTATTTTTATTAACTCCGCACATAACACCTAAGTCAGCATGTGTCTTGAGCATTCTAAATTCACCGTGATAAGGAACAAAATATCTAGGCTTAAATAATCTAATCATAAGTTTAAGTTCTTCTTGATTGGCATGCCCTGAAGAGTGAATCTCACTCATAGCATTAGTAAATACTTTAACTCCTTTTTTATAAAGTTTGTTAATCGTTTTAGATACAGATGCTCCATTACCCGGAATAGGAGATGAAGAAAATATAACTACATCATCAGGCATAAGAGTAATTTGTCTATGTGTTCCTGAAGCAATTCTTGATAAAGCCGCTAGTGGCTCACCCTGGCTACCAGTACATAATAGACACACTTCATTAGGCTTCATATGATTAGCCTCTTCAGCAGTAATAACAATATCCTTATCCTTAAAGTAACCACATTTCAAAGCTACATCAACCATATTTTCCATACTTCTACCAAATAGAGCAACTTTTCTATTATTCTTTTTACAAGTTTCCATAATATGTTTAATTCTATAAACATTTGAGGCAAAAGTAGCTAAAATAATTCTACTATCTTTACAAGAAGAGAATATTTCACCTAAGTTCTCATCAACTACCGATTCACTAAGTGATACTCCGGGTACTAGTGCATTAGTAGAATCACTCATAAGTACGCTAACACCTTTTTCACCAATCTTAGCCATCTTATGTAAATTAGACATAGGACCAATCGGAGTCATATCAAATTTAAAGTCTCCCGTCATAACAATAGTACCATCAGGAGTATGAATAACTACTCCATGAGAGTCTGGTATCGAGTGTGTTGTTCTAAAAAATTCAATATTAAAATATTTAGTTTTAATAACAGTATTTTCATCATAAACAAATAAATTTTTATATATAATATTTCTTTCTTCTAATTTTTTATCAATAAGTTCTTTAGCGTTACTAGGAGCATATATTTTGGGAATATCCACAGTTTGTAAAAGAAATGGAATACTACCAATATGATCTTCATGTCCGTGAGTAATAACTAAAGCTTTAATTTTATTTTCATTTTCTTTTAAAAAGGTATAGTCGGGAATAACATAGTCAATTCCAAGAAGTTCATCATCGGGAAACATTACACCAGAATCTACGATAATAATCTCAGAATTATGCATAACTACATACATATTCTTACCAACTTCCCCAAGTCCTCCAAGAGGAATAATTTTTGTATTCATTAAATTCTCCTTTCATAATTTTTTCTTCGTTAAATAAAATAAAACTAAATAAAATAAAAAATTTTAAAGAATAACCACTGCATAAAATTATACTACATAATTATAAAAAATGCAAATAGTAATTTTATGGTTAGTTCGAGCCTGTAGTCTCTCACTATTTTTGAAGCCTGTAGTCTTCAAAAAGAAATTAATAGCCTAAGGTCTATTAATTTAATAATTTATATATATAAATCATTGACAATGTAATGAAATAAAAATATAATTAAAATGAAAGTGAAATATTTGAATGTAGGTAAGTGTAAATATATTAACTTAGGAGTTTAATAATGAATTATAAAATATTTAGTAATAGTATGAAGAAAACAAAATACCACCTGAAACATATAAAAAAATTTATAAAATTATTATTGAAAATTATGCTATTAGAGAAAAACTTAGTAAAGATGAACTGAAAAAAGTTAATACAATAACTGCATATAATAATTGGACTAATATGATTTTTACTACAAAAGATTACTTTATAGCAGTATTTTATGAGAATAAAAAAATTATTAGATTTATATCATTTATGTATGATAAAAGAGGGTTATGTTTATCAGAAGTTCAAATAAAAAAAGAATATCAATCAGCAAACAACAACCTTAAGAAAATGATAAATGTAGTGTTAGACAATTGCAATAAGGAAAAAAGTAAAAATGTCTATTTAACAATAAATCCAAGAAATGAAAAATCAAAAAATGCATTAACACACATTGGTTTTTATAATGCTGAAGGAAAGAACTATAAAATATCATACAACGATTTTGAAAAACGGGTAACTATGAATAATGTAAAATATTAAGAGGCAAAAAAAAATATGAGTAAAATTTATGAAAAATATCGTGATTTAATTACAAATCCATTTGATATAAAATATAAAAACATAGAAATTAAAGAAATTATAAGTTATCCACCAGCAGGAAATGATGTGGTTGAATGCTTATGCAAAATTGGCAAAGATGCAAGAAATGTTTTTATAAAAATCGAAAGAAGCAAAGTGTGTGATTTTGCTACTGAAATAAAAAACTTAAATTATCTAAAAAATAATAGTTATTATTCAAAAATACCAAACATATATGAAAGTGGCATTTATAATAATAAACAATATATAGTATTATCAAAGATAGAAGGAGAAAGACTATCAGATATACTAATCAAGAATGATAATTTAAGAAAGGAATTATTATATAAATATGGTCAAGAATTAGCAATAATTCATAGAATTCCAATTAGTAATCAGAAGATAGCTAAACAGAGAGCAATAAATAGTTACCCGAATAAAACAATGTATACAACATTATCAAAAGAAAACAATATAAAAGAATATATAAAGTTTCTTGAAGATAATGACTTTAAAAAAGAATTAACGACATTTATTCATGGGGATTTTCACTACGCAAATGTTTTATGGTTAAATAATGATATTAATGGTGTAATAGATTGGGAGTATAGTGGCATAGGACTACGAGAGCAAGATATAGCATGGGCTTGCACTCTAAGACCAGGACAAAAGTTTATGGATACCATGGAGGATATCCAAACATTTCTAAAGGGTTATTCTGAAAAAGAAAAGTTTGATATAGAAAAATTAAGGTGGTGCTTAATTAATAGTTATTGTCATTTTTATTTGATGAATGAGAATAATGAAGATTATAAAAATAAGCTACTAATTTTATTAAGAAATTGTATGGAAGAAAAAATATAAGGAGGAAAAATATGGAAAGAATATATAATAAATTAGTTAGAGATAATATTCCTAATATAATAAAGGAAAAAGGTGAAGAACCTATTACTAGAATATTATCAGATGAAGAGTATAAGAAAGAATTAGAAAAGAAATTAAATGAAGAATATCAAGAAGTACTAGAGGCAAATGGTAGTGAAAGAGTAGAAGAATTGGCGGATATGCTTGAAGTAATAAAAGCACTAGGAGAATTAGAACATACCACTCTAGAAGAAATAATAAATATAGCCAATACTAAAAGTATTAAAAGAGGAGCATTTAAAGATAAAATATTCCTAGAGAAAGTAATAGATAATAAATAAGAAAGTAGTACCATAAAAAATAGGTACTATTTTTTACATAAAACTAGAACTATTTTTACATAAAACTAAAACATAATTGACAAAAATATTACCAAATAGTATAATATCGGCAAAGAGGGAAAATATGGAGAATAACCAAATTAGTTTAAATATCTATGATTATATAGTTAGTAAAAACCATGATGCAAAAGATAGAATTGCAATAGATTATTTAGGAAGAAAATATACATTTAAGGAACTTTTAGACAATATGAATATAGTTATGCAATCATTAAGTGAATATGGAATAAAAAAAGGAGATAGCATAATGGCTCTTACCCTTGCCACACCAGAGTTCATATTTTTAATGTATGGAGCGGCAAAAATGGGAATAACATTAAATATATTAAATCCATTCAATGATGAAAACTATGATAGTATTATTGCAAGGTTGAATCCAAAATTATTATTTTGTTATGATAGATTTTATACTAAAATACTTGGAAAAATTGATAATAAAAAAATAGTAATAACATCACCATTTGATTCTCTTCCATTAGCAATGAAATTAACAGGTAAAATTCAAAAACTAAGTACTAATAAAGAATGTATTACATATAGTGAATTTATATCTAAAGGCAAAAAAAGGGCAAAAAAGATAGAGGAAGATACTGCCGATATTTCAAATAAAAAAATAATTGAAATAGGAACAGGTGGCTCAACAGGTATTCCAAAGCAAGTTGGAATAAGTAATGAAATGTTAAATAATGTAGTTTATCAGCATGAAATTATGAATAAATACAGTGTTTTTGATGTTAGTTTTAATGACAATGAGACATTCCTAGATATTATACCCCCACATTTAGCATATGGTATTTGTGATATACATTTAGCTTTATCATTAAAATTAAAATTATGCCTAGAACCAAATCCAGAGCCAAAGTTATTCGTAAAACAATTAAAAAAGTATAGACCAAATCATGTACTTGCAGGACCTGTACATTGGAAACAATTAATTGCTTATGATAAAAAAATAGACCTATCATATATAAAGAGTGCTGTGGCGGGTGGAGAGCATTTAGAATGCAACGATGAAATAAAAACGAATCAAAAACTAAAAGAAAGTGGTTCAAAGGTGACTGTTAGAGAAGGTGTAGGACTTACTGAGATATGCGGTGTAGGAACATATAATTCAACTGGTGATTTATTTACAGTAGGTAGACCACTTCCTGAATACCAAGTTGGAATATTTAAGGTTGATATAAATAAAGAATATAATGATAATACACACACTGCAGACGAGTTATGTAGAGTATATTATCAAAAAGATAAAAATGGTGAATTAAAAATAGTATCTACTGGTATGAATAATAGTTTTACAACTGGTGAGATATGTTATCAATTACCAATAAAAATTTTAGGGTATGTAGGTGAAGAACATAAAGAAGAAAACGATTTATTAATTAGACTTCATGATGATGGAAAATATTGGATACATACTGGCGATATTGGGTATATAAGAGAAGACAGAAACCTTGTGATAACAGATAGAATTAAAAGAATATTTAATAGATATGGTTGGAAAGTATATCCAAATCATATAACTAAAATTGTTACTGATAGTGGCCTTGTAAAAGAATGCGTTGTAGTAAAAAGAGAAAGTCTAGTAAAGGGAGAGAGTTATGTACCAATTTTATATGCAGTATTAAAAGAAAACACAACAGAAAATAGGCAAAAACTATTAGAATGGTGTAACAAAAAAATTATAGGAAACTCAAGCCTATATGATATAATTTTTGTAGATGAGCTACCAAAAACAGGCGCAGGTAAAATAGATTTTACTAGAGTAGAGAATTATGATAAGAATCACAATGAACCGGTAGTTCAAGATAATAATGAAAAAAATAAATGCAAAAAAATAAAAATTGGTAAAAAGTAAGACATAATTGCTAAAAATGTGTACTTACTTTTTATTATGTGCTATAATTTACAATAGAGGTGAACATATGAAAAGTACAATATTCTTTTCAATATCAGCAATAATTTATATATTGCTATTACTAATAGTATTCTTTAGTAAAAAATATTATAAAACATTAGAAAATAAAATATACTCATTATTAATAATAACATCTTTTTTTGGCTTAGTTATAGAATTATTAGGAGTTTTTATTTTAAACAACACAAATGAAGTTTTATCATTTATTCAAATGAAATTGTACCAGATATATTTATTAACATGGATTGGACTATTTACTTTGTATACAATTGCAAGTACCAAAAGAAATAATAAAGAAAATGAAGTATCACCAATAGTAATTTTATTTTACATAATAAGTGTAATTATAATATTTATATTACCAACAAAGTTATATAACAATAACAATTCTGTATACACCTATGGTGCTAGTATAAATTATCTTTATTTTTATTCTTTAGGATGTATAATTATTATAGTATATAAATTATTATCTAACATAAGAAAGATGTTTTATAAGAAATATTTGCCAATGTCAATATTCCTTTTACTAGGAGTAATAACAATGATAATACAATCAAAAAATCCATCCCTATTATTAATGTCGTCAACAGAAGCATTTATACATTTTTAATGTATTTTACTATAGAAAATCCTGATATTAAATTAATGGAAGAGTTAGAATACTCAAAGAGAGTTGCTGAAAAATCTAAAAGTGAAACTATCAACACTTTGAATAATATAAAAAATGAACTAGACGAACCATTAAATCAAATAGTAAATTTTAATGATAAAAAAATAATAACATCCACTAAAGAAGAATTAATTAAAGAAGTCAAAAATTTAAGAATATTCACCACAAGCTTTGCTGATAGAGTATTTAGTCTAATAGAATTAGGAAAAGTTAACAGCGGTGATTATATGCTGAATGAAGAAATGTATAATACCTATGGAATGATAAATGAATTAGAAAAAATGCTAAAAATAAGCAATGATAAAGTAAGATATAATTTTGATGTTAGCGATGATATTAATAAAGTATTATATGGTGATAAAAACAAAATAAAACAATTATTATTATATATAAATGACTATATTTTGGAAAGAACTAAAAGCAAAACGATGAATATTAAAGTATCCAATTTATCTGTTGGCAATTTATGCAGATTAAAGTTCAGTTATTTTATAGACTTATCATTTGAAAAGTATTTAATTAAAGATAAAAAAGAAATATATATAAAAGAAGAAAAAGATGACTTTGATTATAGAGTAATATTAAGTATGTTAAGATTATTAGAGGGAAAAATAAACATTAAAAAAGAAAATATCATAAGTATTACAATAACAATAGATCAAAAAATCAAAAGTGAATATGATGTAAATAATTATATTAGCTCTCAAGATAACTATGTTAATAATCAAATTAAGTACACAGGAAAAAAGATAATTATTTTTAATGATAGTTTTGAAGAAAACCAAAAAATTATTGAATTATTAAAGAAATACAATTTAGAAATAAGTTTATGTGATAATATAGAAAAATTAAATAAATTAATCACTGAAAATAATTACGATCTTGTTCTGGTAGATGATATGTTTTCTGAAAATAAAGTAATACCTAGAGAAGAAATGTTAAAACAATGTTCAACAAAAATAATTCAAAGAGTTAATGGTACAAGAATACCAGTAGTAATAATGGTAACAAAGAATAATAAATCATTAGAAAAAAAGTATCTTAAATATGGTTATGTGGATTACATAATTAAACCATTAATGGATAAAGATGTAAGTGTAATACTAAAAAAATATTTAAAGTAATAGATAAAAATTAAATAGTATGATAGAATACTATCAAGAGGTGAAGATAGTATGAAGTATATACTTATGAATAAAAATACTAAAGTCTTATCAGCGAATTATCAGCCTTCGCTAGGAGTATTTACTGATATCTATGATATTTATAATATAGATTTTGCTCCAGTAATATTAAAGAATGTTTATAATAAAGAAAAAGACTTAAAAGTAATACTATCTAATTGGTTTAAATGTAGAGGTATTCCATTATGGAGAGATGATTTAGCTCTATTACTAGCTAATTAAATATCTCTGCTCCAGCATAATTATTAGATAAAGCATTTGGTTTATCATTATTTGATCAGTATTGGATTAAACCATATGATTCAAAAATAGAATATAAAGATATTAATTTCTTTGAACATGATTTTAATGATGCTGAATTTACTGATGCTACCTTTTCTAATAGTACTGAGACAAATACTAAAATAAGTTTAATTTCACCAAATAATACGACAGATGGTAGATTAAAAAAGACTTGGATAATTGAAGATGGTAAAAGATATCCATTAAATGGTGGCTATAAAAATGAAGTATTAGCCTCAATGATTAGTAGTCGTTTAGGATTTAATCATGTTACCTATACATTAGAGGTAATTAAAGATAAAGTAGTATCAAAATGCGAATGCTTTATAAATGAGAACACTGAATTAATATCAGCATATCAAATACTATATAATAATTGTGATAAAGATGATGCATATGAAACATATATTAGTTTACTTGAAAAACATGAAATAAAAGATCCCAGAAGTTCTTTAGAAGATATGTTTATATTAGATTACATAATGTTAAATGAAGATAGACACCTTAATAATTTTGGCATTATTAGAGATTTTAAAACACTAAATTGGATTAGCACTGCACAAATATTTGATACAGGTGAATCTTTAAATATAATAGATTACAGCGATGAAGAAGTAATAATAAATGGTGATGGAAGATTCTTTTATAATATTAGTAACTTTGATAACATACTTGATAATATTAAAGATTTATAAAGATGGAATATGTGAAGAGTTTGATGAACTATTACATAAATATCAATCTATTACTAAAATGACTGATAGAAGAATAAATAAAATATGTACTTTACTTTTTAGTAGAATAAATAAACTAAAAAAGAAGATAGAAGCAAAATAATAAAAAAACACTTGTATTTACTTATAAAACTATGTTATAATATAGGTGTCTTGAGAAAGAGTGGCATAAAAATCCACTCTTTTATATATATTTGATGGAGGAAATATGCATATTGAAGATGAAATAAGAAACCTACTTGAAAAAGAAGTAGAAAAAAAAGATGTAAGAATAGATAGCATTAAACTAGAGAAAGAAGATAATAATCTATTCTTAAGAATAGTAATCGACAGTGATGAAATAATAGATGTTGATAAATGTGTAGAAGTAACAAATATTATTAATCCATTACTAGATGAAAAAGATTTAATTAAGGAGTCATACATTTTAGATGTATCCACTAAAGAGAAGGGAAGATAGAAATGAATAGTAAACAAATGAAAGAGTTTATGAAAGCTCTAGAGTCTATTGTGGAAGAAAAGAAAGTAGACAAAAATATAGTTATTGAATCTATGGAACAAGCAATGGCAGCAGCTTATAAAAAAGAAACAGGTATGCCTAATGTAACTGCTAAAGTAGATCCAGTAACTGGAGATATTAGATTATATTCTAATAGAACTGTAGTAGAAGAAGTAACTAATGAGGAAACAGAAATATCATTAGAGGATGCTCAAAAATTAGTAGAGGGTATTGAACTAGGAGAAGTAATTATTGGTAATGAACTTCAAATACCTACAAACTTTGGTAGAGTAGCCGCAGGTACAGCAAAGCAAATCGTTGTTCAAAGAATTAAAGAAGCAGAAAAACAAAGTATTTCAGAAGAGTTTCAAGACAAAGAAGGAGAACTAATGGTTGGAACATTATCTCGTGAAGATCAAAATAATTACTTTGTTGATTTAGGTAGATGCAGCGGTATCTTACCAAAAGATCAAATAATACCAGGTGAAAAATTAGAGATGGGTTCTTCAGTAAAGGTTTATGTATCTAAATTAGAGATAGGACCTAAAGGACCATTTATAATGTTATCAAGAAGTCATTATGGTTTTGTTAAAAGATTATTAGAAATTGAAATACCAGAATTATCTGATGGTACAATTATGTTATACTCAGTAGCTAGAGATGCCGGAAGTAGAAGCAAGATAGCAGTTTATACTGAATATACAAATGTTGATCCAATAGGAGCGGTAATTGGTGAAAAAGGAAGAAGAATAGCCAATGTATTAAAAGAACTTAGTGGTGAAAAAATAGATGTAATCTTATATGATAAAGATCCTGTTAAGTTTATAGCAAATGCTTTAAGCCCTGCAAAAGATGTTAAAGTATCAATTAAAGATGAAACTAAGAAAGAAGCCTTAGCCCTAGTAAATGATAAGAACTTATCATTAGCTATTGGTAAAAAAGGACAAAACGTTAAATTAGCTTCTCGTCTTACTCATTATAAGATTGAAGTTAAACCAGAGGAACAAGAAAATACTGAAACTACTGAAGAGACTTCAGTAGAAGAATAAGGTGATCATATGAAGAAGATTCCCCTTAGAAGATGTATAGTAACAAGAGAGCAGTTACCTAAGCAAGAATTACTTCGTATCGTTAGAGATAAAGAAGGAAAAGTAAGCGTAGATCAAACAGGAAAATTAGGAGGAAGAGGAGCATATATTAAAAAGGATATAGAAGTATTAAATATTGCTAAAAGCAAAAATATATTATCTCGTGCCCTTGAAGTAAATATTCCTGAAGAAGTATATCAAGAAATAGAAAATATAATAAAAAATCACTAGGAGGTGATACATATGATGAGTGTATCTGAATATGCATTAGATGTAGATAAAAGTGTCAGTGAAATACTTAATCTATGTAAAAAATTAGAGTTATCTATAAGTAATGAAGACGATATGTTATCTGATGATGATATCATTATGTTAGATAATGAATTGGCTTCACTTGAAAACGAAGAAGAAGTAGAAGATGAAGTACCAGAAGAGTCAGAAGAGGATGGAGACCTTGAAGAAGATTATGAAGAAGAACTAGATGATATAATTGAAGAAAAGAATGCTAGTAAAAAGAAAAAACAAAATAAAGTAGAAACTTCATCTAAAAATGACTATCGTGAAAAAAGAAAAGAAATGTATAAACATAAAGAAAAACTTCAGTCAAATGTTACTGAAGACGATGAAAATATTGTTTTATACAAAGACGGTATGACTGTATCAGAACTAGCTTCAGCACTAGGAGTATCAGCTACTGAAATAATAAAGAAATTAATGTCATTAGGTATGATGATGAACATTAATGCTTCATTAGATTTTGATACTGCCGAAATTCTAGTAGGAGATTATAGCAAAGAACTAAAGAAAGAAAGTACTAGAGATGAGATAAATTTTGAAGAGTTAGAAATAGTAGATAGAGAAGAAGACTTACAAGAAAGACCACCAGTAGTAACAATAATGGGTCATGTTGACCACGGTAAAACTACACTACTTGATACTATTAGAAAGACAAATGTTGCTTCTGGAGAAGCTGGTGGAATAACACAAGCAATAGGAGCTTATCAAATAGAATATAATGGTAAAAAAATAACCTTTATTGATACTCCAGGTCATGCAGCCTTTACTGAAATGCGTGCCAGAGGAGCATCTATTACTGATATCGTTATCATTATAGTAGCGGCAGATGATGGTGTAATGCCTCAAACAAAAGAAGCAATAGACCATGCTAAAGCAGCAGGGGTTCCAATTATCGTAGCGGTTAATAAAATAGATAAACCAACTGCTAATGTGGAAAGAGTATTAACTGAAATGTCTGCAAATGGTATTCAGCCTGAAGCTTGGGGTGGAGATACTATGTTTGTAAATATCTCTGCGGTAACAGGCGAAGGAATAGATGACTTACTAGATAGAATACTATTACTTAGTGAAATGGCTGAATTAAAAGCCAATCCAAATCGTTATGCTATCGGAACAGTTATTGAATCAAAAATAGATAAAAACTCAGGAGTAATAACAAATATATTAATTCAAAATGGTACCTTAAGACTAGGAGATCCAATCGTAATAGGAACATCTGCTGGTAAAGTTAGAACACTAACAAATGATAGAGGAGAGTCACTAGTAGAGGCTCTTCCATCAATGCCTGTATCAATAACTGGTCTATCTGAAAGCCCATCAGCAGGAGATAAATTTATGGCTTTTGAAAGTGAAAAGAAAGCTAAAAAAGTTGCAGAGCAAAGAAAAGAAATCGAAAAAGAAAAAAGAAATAAACCTAAAGGAGCAATATCTTTAAACGATTTATTTAGCAGAAAAGAAGCTGGCGAAAAAGAAATCAACATTATCTTAAAAGCAGATGTTAAGGGTAGTGAAGAAGCTGTAAAAAATTCACTATTAAAGTTAGATGTTGAAGGTATGAAGATAAATGTTATCAGAAGTGGTATTGGTGCCATATCAGAAAGTGATGTTGTATTAGCGGAAGCATCAAATGCTATCATCATAGGCTTTAATATTAGACCAGATCACAAGATAACTGAAATAGCTAAAGATAAAGGAATTGATATTAGATTATACGATATTATCTACAAAGTAGTCGAAGAAATGGAAGCAGCCCTTAAAGGAAAACTAGAGCCAGAATATGAAGAAAAAGTACTAGGAGAAGCCGAAGTTAGAAAACTATTTAAATTCTCTAAAGTAGGTACTATTGCCGGTTCTTATGTAACATCAGGAGTAATAAAAAGAGGAGCCAAAGCCAGAGTAATAAGAGATGGCGTTGTTGTAATAGATAGTACTATAGGTAGTTTAGCAAGAGAAAAAGATCAAGCTAAAGAAGTAAAACAAGGACTAGAGTGTGGAATAACTATTGAAAACTTTAATGATATTAAAGAAAAAGATATAATTGAAGCATATGAACTAGTGGAAATAAAAAGATAGGTGAATGTTAAAATGAAAGAAAACCCCAACACACTTTATAGAAAAAACTTTAATCAAACAAGATGTAATACTCCAACAAGAAAAAGAATAAGTGAAGTTGAAAGTAGAATAGCAGAGTGGGATAAGCATCATGCAGGAATTGCACAATCAAACTTTGCTAAATATGGAACAGGAAAATTAGCTCCGGAGGGTACAGTAGCAAGATTATCTGGAGTTCCTTATCCTAAATTAAAAAATATAAGTTCTGGAGATATTAAAAGCTTTTATTATGGCTATTATGATAGAGGAAATACCAATATTAGAATACTAATAGAGACAGGTAGCACAAGCATCCCATTACTTACAGACAACATAACAAAAGTATATCAAGAAATAAACAAAACATTCGGACTAAAGAGAAAAGAAATGCCTTATGAAGAATTAGATGAAGAAACCAAATACAATGAGATATTAAGAGTAATAGGTTTTAATGATGGTAAAAATTCAGAAATAGCTTTTGATAGTTTAAATGAAGTGATAAGAAATTGTATTCCATATAGAGAGGGATATGAACTAGGAAAACATCTTAGAGAAGATATAGACTATCAAAATATGACTTCAAAAGGCATGAGGAGGTAAATTATGGGAGATTATGAACGTACTGCTAGTGAAAGAAGAGGATCAAAAAGGCTATATACAGCAAAAGAAAATGCAGCGATAAGATCGTCAAAAGTTATGTCTACATTAAGTGATGATGCAGCAGCATCAAGAACTAAAGAAAGAATAGAAACCTATGGCAATAGTGCTCTATATAGAAATATAGGCTCTGATGATAGGATAAATGGTAAAGTATACAATAACACCGGAAATAATGATTCTGAAATAAAATCATACGCTGCGGGTTACTACATAAATGGTGAAAAAAGAGTACTAGCAAAATTAGATAAATTAACAAAAGAAGAATCTATAGCATTAGGAGAATATGAATATAGCATCTTAGGAATACCAGTAGATAATTTAAATTTATTAAAAAAGAATGATGACTATATGACAGGATATATGAGTGCAATGTTAATGAATAATAATAGTAAAAAACATAGATAGGAGATTAATATGGAAAAAATAAGTAAAAATATTGATAGTATAGCAAGTGAAGAGCGTTTTAAAAGATCATTAAGAAATAAAGAAGCTCGTAGATTATCAGGGCCTGAAAAGACCTTTGCATCCATGATAAATACTGCAGGAAGAAAAGCCTATTTTGATGAATACTTTTATGGTATACCATTAGAAGATCAAGAATTACCTCAAATTGAGGGGATTTCAGATATAAAAGCAACCCAAACTTTCCAAGAAGGATATCAAAGAGGAGCCTTTCTTGTAAGCGTAGGAAATGTACCAGAAGAATATCAAAATATAAATAATAGTAATAAACACAGATAGGAATGATATTATGAGTATAAAATTAGATAGATTAAATCATATTCTAACAGAAGAAATATCTAAAGTAATAAGTGAAGAAGTAAAAGATACTGATGTACAATTTGTTACCATAACAGCAGTAGATATTTCTAGTGATTTATCATATGCTAAAGTATATTTTACTAATTTAATAGATAAAGATAGAGAAAAAGTAACTAAAGCATTAAATAATGCTAGTTCCTTTATTCGTGGTAAATTATTTGGTAGAGTAGAAATAAGAAAGATGCCAGAATTAACATTCGTATATGATGAGTCAATTGAATATGGAAATAAAATTGAAAAGATAATTGAAGAAATAAAGGAAGATGGTGAGTAATGAACAATATTATTAGCGAAATTAAAGTAAGCAATAATATTGTTTTACTTTGTCATAATAATCCTGATGGTGATGCTGTAGGTAGTACTATAGCCATGTATATACTATTAAAAAGATTAGGTAAAGAAGTAGATATCGTTCTAGATACTCTGCCTAAAAGATTTGGCTTTCTAAAAGAGCATTCAGATATCAAGAAAGAGAGTACTAAAAAGTATGATACAGCAGTTATACTAGATACTGGAAGTATTGACAGAGTAAATAGTGCCTATTTACTTGATACTGTGTCAAAGAAACTAGTAATTGACCACCATATGACAAATACTATGTATGGAGATGTAAACCTAGTAGAGGACTATCCTGCTTGCTGCGAGATAATATATAATTTAATAAAAGAAATGAATGTTAGTATTGATGAAGATTTGGCTCTTCCTCTAGCAGTGGGATTACTAACAGATACTGGCGGTTTTGCCCACCAGAATGTTCTTCCTAGTACTTTTACTATGGCCGCCGAACTATCTTCACTAGTAGACCTTTCTGACATATATAAGAAAGTACTAAGAACCATTACCATAAACCAGTTTAATATCAAGAAGAAAGCCCTAGATAATCTAGAACTATATAATAATAATGCCCTAGCAGTTTCTTTCATAACTTCCGAAGATATGGAGAAGTATAATGTTGATGAAGACGAATGTGGTATTCTCGTAGGTATTCCTCTTGAAATAGATACCGTTGAAGTATCAATATTCTTAAGAAAATACCCTAATCAAACTAGAGTATCTCTTCGTAGTGGCCATATTGATGTCAGTAGGATAGCCTCTGTCTTTGGAGGAGGAGGCCACGTAAATGCCGCTGGTATAACAACTGCTATGCCTTATGAAGATCTAAAAGAAAAGTTAATAATAGAAGTAGGTAAGAGTATAAATGAATGGAATAATTGTCATAGATAAACCTAAAGACTATACCAGTAGAGATATAGTAAACATAGTATCAAAAAAATTAAATACCAAAAAAGTAGGTCATACAGGAACATTGGACCCACTAGCAACAGGTGTATTAGTACTCCCCATAGGTAGAGCTCTTAAAGTATCTGAACTCCTAACTAGTAATACCAAAGAGTACATCGCCGAAGTAATACTAGGCTATGAAACAGATATGTTAGATATAACTGGAACAGAAATCAAAAGAAATATACCCAGTGTAACTAAAGAAGAACTACTAAAAGTATTAAAAAGTTACATAGGTAAATATAACCAAGAAGTACCTCTTTATTCAGCAGTCAAAGTAGGAGGAAGAAAACTATATGAGTATGCCCGCAGTGGCACCACAGTAATTCCTCCAAGTAAAGAAGTAGAAGTATACTCTCTAGAATTAATAAGTGACTTAAAACATATAAATGGTGCAGTAGAGTTTACTATTAGATGTGAAGTAAGTAAAGGAACATATATAAGAAGTTTAATTAGAGATATAGCCTATAGTTTAAATACCTATGGTACTATGAAAAATCTAATAAGAACAAGACAGGGAATATTTACTCTAAAAGATGCTTATACTCTAAAAGATATTGAAGAGAATAACTATAAATTACTTAGTATTAAAGAGTGTCTACCCAATATAAAAACTACTGTAATAGAAGAGCCTCTCCTTACTAAAGTAAAAAATGGAATGGTACTAGATAAGTTTTTTAAAGAGAATATGTCCCTATTACTAGATAAAGAAGGAAAAGAAATAGCTATCTACATAGCAAGTGGAGATAATAAAGTAAAACCATATAAAATGATTGAGGTGTAGTATGAGTAGAATAAAAGTAATGAGTGAACTACTATCCAATAAAATAGCAGCAGGAGAAGTAGTAGAAAAAGTAGTATCAATAGTTAAGGAACTAGTGGAAAATTCTGTTGATGCCAAAAGTACTGAAATAAAAATAGACCTAAAAGAAGCTGGTCTAAGAGAAATAGTGGTTACTGATAATGGTATAGGTATGGATAAAGCTGATGCTGTTTTAGCCTTTCAAAGACATGCCACTAGTAAACTATATACCGATGATGATCTATTTAACATAAACTCTCTAGGTTTCCGTGGTGAGGCCTTACCATCAATTGCTGCAGTATCCGAAGTTCTACTAAAGACATCACAAGGCGAAGTAGGAACAATTGTCCACATCAAAGGTGGAAAAATACTTGAAAATAAAAATGGTGATGCCAGAAAAGGAACACAAATAACAGTTACCAATATGTTCTATAATACCCCTGCCAGATTAAAACATCTATCCAGTCCATATGCTGAACTAGCGGGAGTTACTGAATATGTAAATAAAATGGCTCTATCATATCCAAGTATTAAGTTTAGATTAACTAATGACGAAAAAGAACTATTAAATACCGATGGGTCTGGTAATTTACTTAAAGTAATAAAATCAATATATGGTTTAGAAATAACTAAAAAGATGCTTGCGATAAATGGTTCTAATGACGACTACGATGTATCAGGTTACATTTCCTTACCTGAAGTAAATAGAGCCTCAAGAAATCATATGACTGTCCTAGTAAATGGAAGAGTAATAAGAAATCAAGTACTAAATAAAGTAATAAATGATTCTTATTCATCCTTCAAAGAAGATACTAGATATCCAATCGTGGTAATTAAAATAGATACTGATCCATCATTAATTGATGTAAATATTCATCCTTCTAAACAAGATATTAAGTTTAGTAATTTTGAAGATTTAAAAACACTTATATCAACATTAATTGTGGATACAATAAAAACAAAATTATTAATACCAAAGATAGAAGTAAAAGAAGAACCACAATTAAAGTATGAAAATCTAGCATTAAATTTAGATCGAAATATCATAAATGAACCAAGTGAAGTAAATCCTGATAAAGAAAGATTAACTAATTTAATTAACTTTAACTATGAACAAAATAATGAATATGATACTGAAGAGGAAGAAAAATATATTGAAGAAAGACCTAAAGACACACTTCCTGAATTATATCCTATTGGACTAGCCTTAGGTACATATATAGTATGTGAAAATGAAAAAGGAATCTATCTAATAGACCAGCATGCTGCTGAAGAAAGAATTAATTATGAGAGAAATTCTTATTTACTTGCCCATCCCAGTGGTAATACCATAACGCCTCTTATACCTATCATAATTGAACTACCTAATAATGAATTTATAAAAGTAAAAGAAAATATTGATATTTTAGATAGTTTAAATATCAAAGTAGAAGAGTTTGGTAGTAATTCATATCGTATTCTATCACATCCTACTTGGTTTACTAAAGGTAGAGAAAAAGAGATAATATCTAAAATATTTGAAGATATAACAAATAAAGGTAAAGAATTTAGTTTAGCTAAGTTTAATGATAATTTAGCTAAATTAGTAAGTTGTAAAATGAGTATTAAAGCTAATACTAGAATAACTAAAGAAGCCCAAGAAGAGATAATTAATAAACTTAGAAAGTGTAATAATCCATTTAATTGTCCTCATGGAAGACCTACTATAATACATTTTACTACTTATGAAATAGAAAGAATGTTTAAAAGAGTAGTATAAGTAAGAGCCTAGGTCTCTTACTTACATAAAAAGCCTAAGGTCTTTTTATGTTAATTTAGAGCCTATTATATAGTCTCTAAATTAAAAAATATTTATATTGTAAAGAAGGTAATATATATGAATATAGATTTTGATAGAATAGAAAAAATTTATGGTAGTAGTATAATTAATTCTATTTACTTATTAAAAGATGATGTGATAGATAACATTAAGTATTTTATATCATTAGGTTTTGAAGATACTGAAGATATTTTTGAAAGACAAGTACTAATATTTATTTGTCCAAAAGAAGAATTTAGAGTAAAAATAAACAATTTAATAAAAAAATTAGGAAATAACTATATAGAAGAAATAGAAAATGATATTTCACTATTAGATGAACTTTCATAGGAGGTAATTATGATTGAAGCTTATACATTAGAAAGTTTGTTAAAAAAATATGGTATAGATGCTACAAAAGTTATTAATAAAAATAATAACATACTAGAATATGGTGAATATCAAGATATAGATAAAACTCTAAATTATTTGGTAAAAGAATTACACATTAATGCTAGAAATATAGAAAAATGTCCTAGTATTATGTATAAGGCTGTTAATAACATCAAAGAAAACTATGAATTTTTAATAACAACAAAAATAAATACAGGCAATATAGAAACAACATTGCACATATTAAATACTAATCCCAAAAATTTAAAAGAAACATATAATTATGTATTAAATAACTATGGTATAGAATATATAAATAGAATAACATCAATACTAAGTACTTCTATTGATAGAATAAAACAAATAGAAGGACTGTTTAACGATAAATCATTAGTAATATCAGCAGCCATATCAAGAAATAGTATGGATGAAATAAAAAGGATAATTAAAGTATGCAATAAAAATAATATACCAATCACCAGTAGTGTATTTAAGAAAACATCTGAAGAAATAGAAAGAATAATTAAAGTATGCAGAGAAAATAATATACCAATTACCGGTAGCGTATTTCATAAAACGGCAGAAGAGATAGAAAAAATAATTAAAGTATGTAAAGAAAATAATATATCAATCACCGGTAGTGTATTTCATAAAACGGCAGAAGAGATAGAAAAAATAATTGAAGTATGTAGAAAAAATAATATACCAATCACTGGTAGTGTATTTCATAAAACAGCTGAAGATATAGAAAAAATAATTAAAGTGTGTAAAAAAAATAATATACCGGTAACCGGTAATGTATTTTTAAAGACAGCCGAAGAGATAGAAAATATAATTAAAGTGTGTAGAGAAAATAATATACCAATCACTGGTAGTGTATTTTTAAAGACATCCGAAGAGATAGAAAAATCAATTAATTATATAAAAGAAAATTATGGACAAGCATATTTAACACCGTTAATTATTAATAAGAATGTAGAACATTTAAAAAATGTATTACCATATTTAGAATCACTAGGAGTATTACCATATGTAGTTAAAAGTGCTTCAATATTAACTTTAACACTTGATGAAATAAAAGAAAGAAAAGACTTTGTTGAATCAAATAATGATACTTTGGTCTTACAGAATGGAAGATTTAACAGTATTTTTGGTGTATCTAGAGCAAATTATAAAAAATTAACTAATAATAAAAACAGTATAACTAAATAGTAATATTTGACACTAAGTTGTACATGTGTTAGAATATATGGCACTAAGGAGTGATACTATGTCTTATGAAACAGATGCAATGAGAGCCTTAAGTGCTTCATTAAGAAATACAGAGGGATTAAAATATACTTTAAAAGAGTTTAATAGTAATATTAATGTACTTAAGGCACTTACTATAGAACTTGCTAAAGCTAATGAATTAAAGGAAATAGAATTAGGTATAAGAAGTAAAGAAGAGTATTCATATAAGACTAAGACAAGAATCAAATAATCTTGTCTTTTTATGTTATCTATGATATATTAATCTTACAAAAAGGAGTAATCTATGAATAAAGTAATTGTTATAACAGGACCTACTGCGGTAGGTAAAACCAAATTAAGTATAGAATTAGCTAAAAGATATAATGGTGAAATAATAAATGCTGATGCTGTTCAAGTATATAAAGGATTAGATATCGGAAGTGCTAAAGTAACTGAAGAAGAAAAAGAAGATATTCCTCATCATCTATTTGATATAAAAGAGGTAGATGAAGAATATACTATTTATCATTACCAAAAAGATTGTCGTAAATTAATCAAAGAAGTCCAGGGTAGAGGAAAAACTCCCATTCTAGTAGGAGGTACAGGTCTATATATAAAAGCAGCTCTCTATGATTATAAATTAACTGAAGAAAAAGAAACTAATACATATGATAATCTAACTGATGAAGAATTATATAATAAATTACTAGAAGTAGATAAAGATATAGTAATAGATAAAAATAATCGTCGCAGATTAATAAGAGCCCTTAATTACTATAAAGAAAATAATAAATCTATTAATACCAATACTACTAATAAATTACTATATGATGCTATATTTATCGGTTTAACAACCGATAGAAGAATATTATATGATAAAATAAATAATAGAGTGGATATTATGATTAAAGAAGGTTTACTTAATGAAGTAAAAGTTTTTTATGATAAGAATATCAGAACTAAACCATTACTTAATGCCATTGGTTATAGAGAAATATATTCATACTTTGATGGCAATATATCTCTTGAAGAAGCCATAGATAAAATAAAACAAAATTCAAGGCATTATGCCAAAAGGCAGTATACATTTTTTAATCACCAACTACCAGTAGTATGGTTTGAAACAGACTATAGTAATTTCAACAATACTGTTGAAAAAGTAATTAATTACATTGAGAATAATTAGTTAAAAATGATTTTCAAATAAAAATAATTATGATATAATTAATTTAGCATAACATAGGGAGTGTGCTTTATCAAAAAAATAGGAGGTGTAGTATGTCAAAGTTTTGTTCAAATTGTGGGAACGAAGTAGTAGATGAGGCAGTAATATGTCCAAAATGTGGTGTTTCAACTGGTCAAAATACAGCAGTAAGTAATAACAACAATGGTACTTCAAATGGAATGGCAACAGCAGGTTTCATATTATCGTTCTTTGTACCATTATTAGGTTTAATATTCTCAATACTAGGGCTTAAGAAAGTAAAAGAAACTAATACTGGTAAAGGTTTATCAACTGCGGGTATAATTATCTCATCTATTGCATTGTTCATTATATTAATTTCTGTTATTATATTTTCAGTTGCATTTACTGAAGCAATAGATGAATCTAATTATAGTAATGGATATTATTATAACTATTATGATTAATAAAAAATTAGATGTTCAATCATCTAATTTTATTCTTTTTCTATAAGAAACTTAGTTAAATTACTAGGTTCTTTTTCATTAACAATAATATCATAAATAAGATTAATAAAAAAGTTATTTATTATAATGACAATACGAACTTGCTCTACATAATTTACATTTTGGATTTTTTGTGCAAATTTCTGCATAGCCATCAGCGCAAAATTGCCAAAGTATATAATCTATCTCAGATAAACTTAGATTAGAATTATTAGACAATTTTTTTATAATTTCAACGGCCTCTTTTTCTTTAGCATTACTACAATTTGAAAATCCCAATCTATCACTGCCTAATATTCTACATATATGAACATCTGGCTTAATAGTATCAATGCCAACATTTCGTAAATATTCCATTGCCAATGGAAAACCGATTTGTTTAAGCTTATAACATCCACTTGAAATTTGCTTAGCAATAATGTGTGGCTCATCTGAAGAAATATAATTATCTATAGTACCATATTTTGCTTCGATTTTTAATAATACATTAATGTTGTAATTTAATGATTGCATTTGCTTTTTTATTGCTCTATTTCCACATTTAATTTGTTTGAGCCTAGATGTAAAGATATCGGGATCAGTATTTAATATATATTTATAATCAAAATCATGAAATATTTTTCTTATATTATTTTTATTATCAGATATACCTTTCCAAGGTCTTTGATTGCTGAGTAATGACCATATTAAGGCCTCGACATGTTCGTTAAAAGAGAAAACTTTACCATTTTTTCTTTCATTAATAGCAGTTGTAGTCTCAAGCTCAACAATTTTATAATTATTATCTTGCATACTTTTGAGAATGTCATCTAGTAAGTTTTTATTCATATATTTTTTGTATGATATATAGTCAATTATAAGAGAGTTTTTTATTGACTAGCATATTATCATATTCCTCCTTTTTTTGAATTTCTCTCTAACTTTGTATAATATACTTATGATAAATATGGATTGAATTTTAAATTCTTGAAGCATTTACTATTTTTATCATAGTTTAATGACAGTTTTCTCCTTAATTGTTCTTATAACAAGTGACAAGCAAATATGTTATAGATAAAAACTGTAGAACATATTCATTATTTAAAGTGCCTTATTATGTGTGTTCTTTTATGATTTATGTCTGGTATTGATATTATAAAGTGCTATATTGTCAATTATTCAAATATTGAAGTTATTAAGAGTTTTTTATTATTAATGGCAAATAAGTTTTTTTAATTCTGAAAATGAAGATTTTAATAAAAATAAAATTTCGTTGAGTTAGATCTGTAATAATTTTATTTACCATTTTTATGACAAATGTTTTAAATTGTATTTTATTAAATTCATTCAAATCTTTTTTTAAGAAAAAACATAAAATAATAAAATGGCTTTTATGCCTATTTATGAAGTATTATATTTAGGGTGTTATAAATTATTATGAATTATAATACTAAATTGTTTGAGATTAAATTTCTTTGTAACTTTCAAAAAAACTTAAAGATGTAAGGATCAAAGCAAAAAATTACATGATTAGTCTACATGATTAGTCTATATAATCAATACCATATAAATTATATCATACTACGCTATAATATGTAAATTAATAATTAAAAATTTATATTTTTATGTTACAATAATTAATTATTATTCACAATTTGGATGAAAAAATAGTAATTATCTTTTTAACCTTATTATACTACATTTATTTCAAATAAAAAGTAAGGTCTATCTTTTAATTTAAATATAGTTTATAATATAATTAGGATAGGTATTGTGAAATCAACAGAATATAATAAAAACTTTGAAAAAACATTATACTAATATATTGATACACATTATAATATTAACAGATACATAGACAAAACTAATAAAAGATAATTTATATAATATCGATGAAATGTATAACAAAAAGTATTGATTGAATTACTAATTATTATCATAATATTTTAGTCTAAAATGTAAACAATAACAACAATAATAGGAGGAAAATGTGGGAAAAATCGGGAATGTTTTAACAATGTTAAAAATATTGGAAAATGGCCAAAAATATACAGTTAAAGAATTGGCAGAAAGATTAGAAGTAAGTAAAAGAATGATAAAAATTTATAAAAGCGAACTAGAAAAGGCCGGTATATATATAGAAACTTTATATGGTCCATATGGTGGATACGTTTACAATCATAAAAACAACTACGATATAGAATTTAATTATAGTGATATAGATAATATTGAAAATATTTTAAACAAACTATCGCAGAAAGAAAAAAATAACATAAATATAACATTAGAAAAAATAAAAACATTGGTTATTTATTCAGTAGATGTAGATAAAAAAATAGCAGCAAATGATGAAGAAATAAAAAATAGATATACAATTCTATCGAATGCCATCATTAACAAAAAAATGTAACGTTAATTTATCATAAAAAAAACAGAATATTTTTACCATATACATTTTCATTTTACAAAAATTTGATTTATACAACGGGTTTCTCTTATACTGATAATGACATAAGAACATTTAATTTAGCCGAAATAAAAGATTTAAAGAAATTTTAAGATGATACCATATATTTCACCATTATGTATTATAATATACATAAAGGAGGATGAAAATGAAAAAAATATATTTTGCAGCACCACTATTTAATGAGATGGAATTAAAAAGAAATAAAGAAATAACAAAAAAATTAAGAAGTTGGGGATATGATGTTTACTTGCCACAAGAAAGTGCGGGATTATCAGCAAAGATAATTGCTGCTGGTGGTGATATATATGGGGTTAGTAGAAAAATATTTCAATCTGATATAGAAGGAATTAAAAAATGTGATATTTTAATATTTTTTTTGGATGGAAGAGTTCCCGATGAAGGAGCCTGTGTAGAATTGGGAATGGCATATGCTTGGAATAAAATTTGTTTAGGATATAAAACAGATGATAGATGCTTGGATTTTACTGGTACGGATAATTTGTTTATTGAAGGTTGTATGAATTTTGAAATATCACATAATTTAAATGAATTAAAAAGCAAATTGGAATGCATAAAATGATTAATATTGTTTTTGAAGGGGCTCCGGGAGCAGGAAAAACCACTATTATAAATGAAGTAGTAAAAAAATTAAAAAGTTTTGGAATAAAAGTAGAAAATACAGTAGATATTGATCCAACAACTCCATTATATCCAATATTGCATAATATGAATTGTACGACACCATTAATAACAAGCAATATAGAGTTTAGTACAGTGCTATATGAAACATTTATTCAAACAGCGGATTATTTTTATATAAAAGAAAGAATATTGAAACAAAATAATGAAATAAATATATTTGATAGATTTTATTTTTCCATTTATGCATATCAAAAAGTATTATTAGAAAAAGAATATGGTTTATCATGCAAACCTCTTTTAAAAGATTTGATATCAATATTGAAATTTAATAACCTGAAGATTGATTTAGTTTTTTATTTTGTTGATGAAAAAAATGTTTATATAGAAAGAGCTCAAAAACGAGATAATATTAAATATTCAAAATATGAAATTGAAACATTGAAACTTTTTGAAAAAGAACTTGAAAAGATTATTATGCATCAGCCCGATTATAAAGTGATAAAAATATTCAATGAAAATAAAGATATTGTAGTAGCAAATATCGTGAATGAAGTTATAAGTATTTATAAAGGTAAAGGAAAGTAATAATGTTTGTAATCATAAGCGGCGTGTCGGGCACTGGCAAAACAACACTAATAAATGAAGTGTTAAATAATAATAATAATTTTGAATATCCAAGATGTGTTACCACTAGACCAAAGAGAACAACAGATAGAGATGATAGATATATATTTACATCTTTGACAGATTTTAAAAACTATATATTAAGTGATGAATTATTAGAGTATCAGCTATATAAAAATAATTATTATGGTACTTTAAAAGAAAGTTATTACCAAATACAAAATAATAACAAAACAGCAATTACTGATATGGGATATGAAGGTATAATAAGCTTAAAGTCAAAAATAGACAATGTTATAAATATTCTGATTGATACCGATTTAAATCTGGTTGCTGATAGAATGATTCAACGCGGTGAGAGTATTGAAATAGTAAAAAAACGACTAGAGAATATAAAAAAAGAGTATGATGCATTACTTAGTATTTCAGACTATGTAATAAATAATAATTGTAGCATAAATAATACACTTCAAGAATTTACAAAGGTTTTAAAGAAAGGAAGAGTTATAAAATGAAATTAATTTTAGCAAGTACATCAAAATTAAAGAATGAAATATTAGATAAAGTGAGAATGAAACATGAAAGCATAAATAGCGATTTTGAGGAAAAGTCATCAAATAAAAATAATGTCTATAAATATGTTAAGGATTTATCATTTGGCAAAGCAAAAAGCGTAGAAGAAAAAGTTGGACAAGCAATTATACTAGGAATAGATACCATTGTTTATGCAAATGAAAAAATATTAGAAAAGCCAAAATCGTTAGAAGAGGCAAAACAAAATTTAAAAAGTTCCGCTGGAAAAACTACATCTGTAATCACTGGAATTACTTTGATTAATAAATATAATAATGAAATAGTACAAGATTTTCAAGAAACTAAAATTACTTTAAATAATATAAGCGATGAGGATATTGAATTTTATATAGAAAATGAACCAGGTGTTTTGTACGCATCAGGTTTTATTGTAGAAACAATAGTATCTAATTTTGTAAAAAGTATAGAAGGAAGTTTTTATAATATTTTAGGTGTACCAGTGGAAAAAATATATGAACATCTTACAAAATGGAATATACATCTTAAAGATTTAGAAAAAGAATAGTTGATATTTAAACTATTCTTTTTCTATAAGAAACTTAGTTAAATTACTAGGTTCTTTTTCATTAACAATAATATCATAAATAAGATTAATAATGGGCATCTTGATCTTTTTATTTCTAAGAAGTTTTTTTATAGAGTATAGTGTATATAATCCCTCTATTGTAGTATTCTTTATATAATTATTAATTTCCTCTTTACTTTTACCTTCACCTATTAACTTGCCTAAAGTATAATTTCTACTTTTAGTACTAGTACAAGTAAGCAATATATCACCAAATCCAGCAAATGATAAAATAGTTTTCTTATTACCACCTAATGCCTTAATCAAAGCTTTAATATCATGTAGAGATTCAGTAATAAACATAGTACTCGTAGATATTGGGTATCCCATACCATCAAGCATACCAGAAGCTATAGCAATAACATTTTTAATAGAACCACATATTTCAGTACCAATAATATCTCTAGTATGTCTTATCTTAACATAATCATTAGCCATTGCCTTAGTAATAATATTTTTAGTATAATTACTTCTTGAAGCTAAACTAAATCCGATAGGTACATTGTTGATAATATCTTCAGCAAAAGTACCACCAGATATAACGCCTATATTTAAAGTATCAATGTTATTTCTAATAATATCATATAAAAATAAACAAGAGTTCTGTTCTATACCTTTTGAAGCAATACAAATAACTTGATTACTTTTAAAATATTTATTTAATTCCTTTGAAGTGCTACCAACAAACTTCGCAGGTATTGCCACTACTATAATATCAGTATTAAGAACTACTTCTTTCATATCGGTAGAAATAATAATATCACTAGGAATATTATAATTTATTTTATCACTCTTTCTATTTTTAATTAACATATCTTTTTCATCTTCACTATTAGTCCACATCTTAATATTACATTTATTATTATAAAAAATACTAGCTAGAGCCATACCAAATGCTCCAGTACCTAAAATACTAATTTTCACTAATTATCATCTTCTTTCCTATTTCAATATCAAAATAATTACTTGGGGTTTCAAATACTTTTCTTACGTTCTTCTTTGGCAGTATTACTTTATTCTTACCTAAATCTTTATAATAATACAAAATATTATTATCTTTATCACCCATAATAACATCTATATTTTCTTTCATAAAAAAAGTATGAATACTATTACATCTATCAAATAAAAGAGCTTTATCAATATTCTTAGTAAACATAAATCCCTTTAGTCTACTAAAAAAAGATTTACATTCATATAATACTATTTCTTTATCATTATATAATAGTCTCATTCTATCACCATAATCTAATTATATAAATAACTAAGTAAAAAAGCAAGTCCTTGATAAAAAAATATATTTATGGTAATATATATCTGGAGGAAATAAAATGAATAGAAAAGGATTTACTTTAATAGAATTACTCGCAGTGATTGTTGTATTAGGACTAGTATTATTAATATCAGTACCAATAATTTCTGATGCTTACACCAAAAGTAAAATTAAGTCAGAAGAGGTATTTGTAGATAGACTTACGCAGGCAATTGATAGTTATGTTAAACTAAATAGCGATACAATGAGTTTTAGTTGTAAAAGTGATAGGTGTGAGGGAAGAAAAACTGAAAATGGTAAAGAGTATGATATTACTTATCAAAAAGGTGTCATAACTATAAATGATATTATAAAAGATGGTATATTAACACAAAAAGATTTTGTTAATGCTGGTAATAAAAAAACTACATGTAATACTGCTGCTGAAGTAGAGGTATACAAAGACAGTGATTTTGTATACTGTTATAAAATTAAAACAAATAGTTTAAATTGTCTTACTGATGCATATAGAGAAACTGTTGATAGAGAATATGCCATAGATACTTGTGTGTGGAAAGAAAATCAGGGATAATATGATGATAATAATTTTAAGTATAATATTTATAATAATAGACCAAGTATCTAAATTAATAGTTATAAATACTCTAAGTAAGACAAAATCAGTTGAAGTAATAAAATCATTTTTCTATTTAACATATACAAATAACAATGGAGCAGCTTTTAGTATACTAACAGGTAAAAGAGTGATTCTAATTATTGTAACCCTTATTGTTATAGGAATATTAATATATTATATAAGAAAAACAAAAGTAAAAGAAAATATAAATAAAATAGCCTTATCCCTTGTAATAGGAGGTTCTATAGGTAATCTGATCGATAGAATAGTAAGAGGAGCAGTAGTAGACTTTCTAGATTTTAAAATATTTGGATATAATTATCCAATATTCAATCTAGCGGATACTTTCATAGTACTAGGAGTATTTCTCTTACTAATAAGCATGTTTAGAAAGGACAAAAATAATGATCGTAGACATAAATAATATCGGAAAAAGAATAGATAAATATCTTTGTGATAATACTGAATACACAAGAAGTAAAATACAAAAAATGATTGAAACAGGAAATATTTTAGTAAATGGAAATAAAGTAAAAGATAGTTATAAAGTAAAAGAAAATGACAATATAGAAATAACTGAGTTAATTGAAGAGACAGATATATTACCAGAAAATATACCATTAGATATCTATTACGAAGATGATGACTTGATCGTAGTAAATAAACCAAGTGGTATGGTAGTACATCCTGCTCCAGGTAACCGTGAAGGAACTCTTGTTAATGCCCTTTTATATCACACTAAAAATCTAAGTACTATTAATACCTTAATAAGACCGGGTATAGTTCATAGAATAGATGCTGATACTTCAGGATTGTTACTAGTGGCTAAGAATGATAGAGCACACAATATCCTCGCGGATGCTATTGCTAAGAAAGAAGTAGTAAGAGAGTATATAGCTCTTGTAGAGGGTATTATTAAGGAAGACACTGCTACTATTGATGCACCAATAGGAAGAGATGTTAATAATAGAAAGAAAATGTGTGTAACTAGTGAAAACTCCAAAGAGGCTATAACTCATTTTAGAGTGATAGAAAGACTAAACAACGCTACTTTAATTAGATGTAAACTAGAAACAGGAAGAACTCATCAAATAAGAGTACATCTAAATTATATAGGTCATCCTATAGTAAATGATCCAGTGTATGGTAAGAAAAAATTAATAGATGAAAAATTCGGTCAAATGCTTCATGCTGAAAAGATAGGCTTTGTTCACCCAACTACCAAAGAATATATGGAATTTACTGCTCCAGTACCAGATAGATTTAAAGAAATATTAGAAGAGTTCAGATAAAAATCATCCAAAAATTAAAAAATTTAGTTAAAATAATAGACAACAAATTGCATAAATGATAATAATGACATTATCAACCACTTACTAAAGAAAAATATATTTATTTGAGCATATTATACTTAGGTATATATGCTCGTTTTTTATTAGATAAAAGAAAGAAAAGATGAAATTATAAATAGCGGAAATGTAGTTGCTACAAATTTTAAAGGAAGCGAATTCGATACGTTTAAAAAAGAAAATGGTAGTAATAAGTTTAAAATATGAGCACCTTATATTAAAACCCACTGAATAAAAATCTCTAAAAGTATTCATAATGAATATGAAAGGAGATTTTTTATTATGTCACGCCATAAAGTAGAAATTACTGGTGTGAATACTGCGAATATAAAAGTTTTAACAACTACTGAAACTATAGAATTATTTAAAAAGATGAAGGAAGGGGACCCATTTGCTAGAGATGACTTAATAAATGGTAATTTAAAACTAGTATTAAGTATCTTAAGAAAGTTTAATGGTAAAGTAGATAACCTAGATGATTTGTTTCAAGTGGGGTGTCTAGGACTAGTAAAGGCCATTGACAATTTTGACACATCCTATGATGTAAAATTATCTACTTATGCCTGTCCTATGATTGAGGGAGAAATAAAAAGGTATTTAAGAGATAACAATAGTATTAGAATATCACGTAGTATTAAAGATTTAGCCTATAAAACCTTAAAACTAAAAGAAGAACTAGCAGTAGGTAGTAAAGAACCAACAAATGCTGAAATAGCCAAAATACTTAATGTAACAGAATATGATATTCGCGAGGCCCTAGATTCCCTAAGAGATCCAGTAAGTATGTATGAACCAATATATAATGATGGAGGCGATACCATATATCTATATGACCAAATAGCAAATAAAGAAGAAGAATATGGACTTGATAGTAGGCTCGCTCTAGAAAGAGCCATGAATAACCTCAAAGATAGAGAAGTAAACATTCTAAATGAGCGTTTTATCATTGGAAAAACCCAAATGGAAATAGCAGAAGAACTCGGAATATCACAGGCCCAAATATCAAGAATAGAAAAAAATGCCATAAATAATTTAAAAAAACATATAAAATAGTTACAAAACCATCTAATGTATGATACAATTAACTAGGAGGGTTATGTAATGATTAAAGAAATACTAAACAAGTTTAATATCGAAGGTGAACTAATAAATATTACTGAGAATCATTCAGGAAACATAAACAAGACCTTTGTAGCAACATTCAAAAGAAAAGATGGAAGTGAAAGAAAATATTTAATTCAAAAAATAAATACCACAGTTTTTGCAGAACCATATAAATTAATGAAGAATATTGAAGGTGTAACTGCCTATTTAAAAAGACAAATGATAAAAAATGGAGATACCACCCATCAAGTGCCTGAAGTAATAAAAACAAAAGATAATAAGTTACTATGCTATGTTAATGATGAAACAGGTACAAGAAAATATTATCGTATCTATGAGTTTATAGAAAATGCAGTATCATACGATCAATCGCAAGATAAAGAAATAGTTTATAATACAGGTAAAGCCTTTGGAAATTTTCAAAGATTACTAGGAAACTATCCAATGTCTAAGCTCGAGGAGACCATCAAAGATTTCCACGATACCAAGAAAAGATATGATAAATTAATGGATGATATTAAGATAGATTCTGAAGGTAGAGTAGCCGAAGTAGCAAATGAAATAGTATTTATTCTTATGCGTGAAGATATTTGCTCATTAATAATGGACGACTTAGGTACAGAAGAAATACCATATCGTGTAACACATAATGATACTAAAGTAAATAATGTCATGATGAATAAAGATACTGGTGATTTTCTAGCGGTAATAGATTTAGATACTGTTATGCCAGGTAGTATGTTATTTGACTATGGTGATGGAATAAGATCAACAGCTTGTACTGCTAAAGAAGATGAACATGACTTATCTAAAGTAAAAATGGATTTAGACTTATTTAAGGCTTATACTGATGGATACTTAAGTGAAATGTCTGAAAGCTTAACTTATGAAGAACTATCCTTAATGGCAGAGTCAGTAAGAATAATGACATTAGAACTAGCTATAAGATTCTTAAATGACTATATAAATGGTGATACTTATTTCAAAACAGACTATGATAAACAAAACTTATATCGTACAAGGGCCCAAATAGCCTTAGTAAAGGATATTGAATCAAAATTAGATTTAATGGATAGCTATATTAAAGAGAGTTATAGTGAAAAATATAATGGAAAATATGCAAGGGTACTAAAAAGATAGTACTCTTTTTATATAAATAAACATATATTTTTATAGGTGATATAATGCGATTATCAGAATTACAAACAAAAGAAATAATAAATATGTCTACAGGTAAAAGATTAGGCTTAATAATAGATGTAATTGTAGATAATACTGGTTTAATAAAGTCGTTGATACTTGAAGAAAAAAAAGGCAAAAGATTCTCTAGAGAAGAGTATGAGTTAGATTGGAGTCAAATAGCCAAAATAGGAGATGACATAATTTTAGCTAAAGACAAAGTATAATAATTATGTTCACTAAGAGCCTATATAAATATAGTCTCTTTAGTGTTTATTTGAGCCAAATTATTGTCTCAAATAAAAATATCAGCCATATCAGTCTATAAAAGTCCTACCGCCATTTGATTAGTAATAAATAAATATAAAGAAAAGTATACTCAAAATACTTAAACTATGATACAATAAATATAGAAAAGGTGGTATAAATGAATAAAAAAGGATTTACATTAATAGAATTACTCGCAGTAATTGTAGTATTAGGAGTAGTACTACTATTAGCTATGCCTAGTATTTTAGATTCGATAAATGCCAGTAGAGACTCATCATATAAAATACTTATAGGTAATATTAAGACAGCCGCAGAGACATACTATCAAGAATGTGAGTATGGTGATTTAAGTGATAAAAACAAATATGGAAATTATGCTTGTAATATAGATAATAATACTATTAACACCACAATAGGAGCTCTTGCCAATACAGGCATATTAAAAGTATCCGCAGATGACTCGGGTTCCTTGATTGTTAAAGATCCAAGAGATACCACTAAAAATCTAAACAGTTGCGGGATACAAATAATAAAAAGTGTAGATAATAAATTTAAAGTAACATATCAAATAAAGGGTAGTACCCAAGATGGATGCCCAACAACTGAAGATTTACAATGAGGAAGTGACTAATATGCAGTTAATAGGAAATGGCTGGGATAATATCCTAAATGAAGAATATCAAAAAGATTATTTTAAGAAAATAGTATTATATATAAACAAAGCCTATAAAGAAAGACCTATCTTTCCTCCTAAAAATTACATACTAAGAGCCTTATCATTAACAGATTATAATGATGTAAAAGTAGTAATATTAGGACAGGATCCATATCATGGAGTAGGTGAAGCCAATGGACTAGCTTTTTCAGTAAATGATGGAATCAAATTACCACCATCACTTCAGAATATATACAAAGAATTAAATAGCGATTTAAATATACCAATAAGTACCAAAGGTGATTTAACATGTTGGGCTAAAGAAGGAGTATTACTTTTGAATACCGTTTTAACTGTAGAAAAAGATAAGCCTGCTTCACATAAAAATCTTGGTTGGGAAAACTTTACTGATGCTATCATAAAGAAAATAAATGAAAAAGATACTCCAGTAGTATTCATACTATGGGGTAACTTTGCCAAAAGTAAAAAGAACTTAATAACAAATCCAAAACATTTAATAATAGAATCATCACATCCATCGCCATTTTCTTGTAATTATGGTTTCTTTGGAAGTAGACCATTTTCTCGTACTAATAAGTTCTTAAGAGAAAATAATATTAAAGAAATAGATTTTAAAGTAAAATAGGCATAAATGAATTTAAATAGGATATCTTAATATTGGTGACAATATTATGTACTATTTAAATTCATTTTTATTATATGGACTATTAGGCTTCATTATGGAAAGTACACTATTTAAAATATCAGAACCATCAAGAGTAAGCGGAGTCTTGTATGGACCTATAACTCTAGTATATGGTCTTGGAGGAATAGCCCTAACATTAGCAGATAAATATATTTTAAGCAAAATAAAATGTAATAAAGTATTAAAAATAATATTATCTTTTATAATTTTAGCACTTATCTTAACCACAGTAGAATTTTTATCTGGCTATCTATGTAAATTAATATTCAATACAGAAATGTGGAATTATCATAACAAACCTTATCACATAGGAAAATATATTTGCCTTGAATATATACCATTATGGGGATTATTAGGAACATTAATTATCTATGTCTTAAAGCCATTTTTTGATAAAATAATAAAATTAATACCAAAGGAGGCTACATATTTATCATATCTAATAATGATCTTAGATATAATAATAACATTATTTACTAAATAAAAAAGACTATAATTTAAAATCATCATAGTCTTCATCACTCATATCTTTTCTATCAAAGAATAGTTTTTCTTTATATTTACAAAGCATAGCCACTATATTAGAAGGGAATTTCTTAATTAAAGTATTATATGTAGTAATATTATCATTATAGTAGTCAGTAGAATTATCTACTTTGGCATCAATATCTTTTATTTCCTTAATAATTTTTTTAATCTCATCACTCTTATCAATTTCAGGATAAGTACTTTTAAGTCCCTCTAACTCAATAGAAGCTTTTTTTAATATTCTATATAGTTCAAAATTACCAATTTTTCTACTTCTTAATTTAACTATATCGCCAAATATTTCTTCATCTTTATCTATATTACTCTTGACAATGGGAATGGCCCTATTGATTAAATCATATTTACTTCTAAGACAATTATCAATAATAGATTCAACTTCATTTATTCTTATAACATAGTCTTGAAACTTATTATATATAGTAGCATAAAAAATAATCATAGCACAAATAATAACAATTATAACCAAAATAATAATTAATAAACTTTCCATATTGTCACATCCTAAAAAAATTATATCAAAAAACTATATCTTTTTCAAGTGCTAATATGACAAAAAATAATACCGAAGTATTATTTTTAACTAAAATCTTTTATAAAATTAATAGGCTCATCAAAGGTAACAAAGTCTAGGTAAATCATAAGTACTAAATACCATTCCCCAGTATTAGGATTAGACATGATTACATGATCTCTACCAGACTGCTCTATAATACCTTCAAATACTCTATCTTGCCATAAAGTAGAACCAGGCACAGTAACATGAAGTTTTGCTTTCTTACCTCTATTCAATCTTAAAATATTTTCTATATATGATTGTTCAGAAGTAAGTGGATTAACCATAGTTTGCGTTTGTTCATAACTAGGAATAGATTGTTGATTAGGAACAGTATTGTTATTAAGTCCCACTCCAGGAAAAACAGGATTTTGATAATAACCACCATTATTCATATATTTTCACCTCTAATTAAATATATGATGTACATTTGACTATATAACTAAAAATAATGTCAAATAAAAGAATAAAAGTTTACAATAAACAAAAAACTTCTTATAATAAAAATGAGGTGATGTATAAATGAATACAAGAATAGGAATATCAAATAGACATGTTCATTTAACTAGAGAAGATGTAAATATTTTATTTGGCAATAATTACGAATTAACTAAAAGAAATGATTTAGACCAACCAGGTCAATATGCCGCTAATGAAACAGTAACACTAAAAACAGCCAAAAACATAAAAGAAGGAGTAAGGGTAGTAGGACCAATAAGAAGTTATACTCAGGTTGAAGTATTAAATTCTGATAAAGAATATTTTGGTATTAATCCTCCAGTAAGAAATTCTGACGATTTAGATAATTCTGAAGAAATAACAATAATAGGGCCAAAAGGACAAATAACAAGAAAAAATATATGTATAATTGCCAATAGACACATCCATATTAATACTAGAGATAAAGATAATTTCTATGAAGATGAAATAGTAAAAGTAAAAGTAGGAGATACTATTTTAGATAATGTTCATATCAAAATAGCGGATTCCTATGCTACATCTTTTCATATAAATAAAGATGATGCTATAAATCACCACATAGAAGCTAGTATGATAGGAGTCATTATAAAGGAGGATTAATATGTTCTCTAATACCAAAAAAATAATAAATATAGCCAAAAGAGAAGTAATTTTAAAAACAATTACTTCTCTTTTTGTTCAGAGTTTAGCATTAATAATACCAGTTTTCTGGAGTAAAACAGTAAATGAGGTAACTGGTTCTAATTATAAAGTAGGATATTACTTAATAATAATAACTGCTCTTCTTACTATATTTTATTATTATTGGTCATATCTAAATCAAAAAACATGGTTCAGACTATATAACAAACTATATAACGAATATACATTAGAAACAATATCAGAAACAAATAGCATAAACAGAATAAATTTAGGAGAATATACCAATATCTTAAATAATGATATAGATATAATATGTAATTTTTTTTGTAACTTAGTAACAAGAATATTTCAAGTAATAGAATTCTTTGTAATATATGCTTATTTTCTAAGTTTTAACTTCATAATATTTTCCGTTACTGTCATAATATCAATATTAATGGTAATAGTATATTTTAAATCGGGTAAAAAAGTTCAAGATCTAAATATTAAGAGAAAAGCTACTTTAGACAGTAAAACAATAATGCTTCATAAATTATATTCCTCCCTAGCAAATAAAAAAAGCAATACCAATAGTATTATAAGTTTATTTACTAAAGATAACAAAGCCTATCTAAGAGCAAATTACAACTATAATGTCATAATACAAGGTATAATATTTACCGTACTAGGTATCATAGAATTATCAAAATACTTCATTATCTTTTATTCAGTATATTTAGTAAAAATGGGTATGATAGAAATAGGAACTATTCTCTTAATATATAGTTATTATGATAATATAATAAATAATTTCAATGTTCTAGGAACAATAACTGCCGATTATCAAAGTTTTATAGTATCATTAAAAAGACTAAATAAAATATCATTACTATCAAGTAGTGTTGCCAAATAAAAACTATTATGTTAAAATAATTTCGTGATTTATATGAAGAAATTATTAATAAAACTAATCAAAAAATATCAGAGTATACCTTTTAAATCTCATGATAGTTGTAAATTTATTCCCACTTGTTCAAACTACATGATCGAAGCCTTAGAAACCCATGGCTTAATAAAAGGATTATATCTAGGAACAAAAAGATTATTAAAATGTAATACGTTTTTTAAAAAGAAATACACTTATGACCCCGTACCTAAGAAAAAAACTTAGGTATTTTCATAATTACCATTTTTTGGTAAAATATATTCAGGAGGGATAATTATGCCTAAATATGACTTTCACAATCAAATGGAACCACATGAATTTCAAAGATTTGCGGTTGATATTATTGATACAAGAGAAAAAACACATTTTGAAGTTTTTTCTGAAGGCAAAGATTTAGGTATTGATGCCTATAAAAAAACAAAAAATGGTATTACAACAATAGTTCAAGCAAAAAGAACTGAAAACTTTAAAGATTTACTAAAAGTTTTAAAGAACAGTGAACTTGCTAAAATTAAAAAACTAAACCCAGACAGATACATACTAATAACAAGTAGTACAATAAGTAAAACTCAAAAGCCTAAAATAATAGAGCTACTATCCCCATATATCAAAAACTCTGATGACATAATATCCAAAGAAGATTTAAACAAATATTTAACTAAAGAAAAATATAAAAAAATAGAATTAAATTATCCAAGTTTATGGTTTAACAGTGCGAATACCTTTTTAAAAGAAATGAGCGATGTAGTAAACCATTCTATTTATGAAGAATCTCTTGATGAATTAGAAAAAGTAAAACAATCAATGAAAAACTATGTTATACCAGAAAATTTTTCTACAATAATTAGTAATCTAGAAAATGATAGAGTTATCTTAATAGCAGGTAATCCCGGTATAGGAAAAACATCTTTAGGTAGAGCAATAGTTAGTTATTATATTATTAAAGATTATGAATTAATATATACAAAAGAGATAGATAAAGCCAATCAAGTTTACAAAAGAGATGGTAAACAGATTTTCTTCTTAGATGATTACTGGGGATCATCATTCAAAGATAAAAACTATTCACATATTGAAAATACCAAGTTTATTAATTTTGTTGATAAAATATCAAAAACAAATAATAAAATATTAGTAATAACTTCAAGAGATTACATAATAAAACAAGTAGATAATGATTTAAAAAGAATATTAGGCAATAAAGAATACCTTCTAGATATAAAAAAAATAAGTCTAAACTTAAGATACAAAATACTTTATAAATACTTATCCACATCAAATATAAATTATAGTTATATAGAATATATTTTAGAAAATCCCGAAATGATAATTAAACATAATAACTTTAATCCCAGAATAATAGAAATGTACATAAATAGCGATTTTCATTTAGAAGTAACTAAATATAAGTACTTAGAATACTTAATAGAAACATTAGATTCACCAATAAGTTTTCTAGATGAAGTTTATCAAAAGCAAACTAAAGAAGCACAACTATTATTATATTTAATGCTTACCATAGAACCACCAATACTGCTAGAAGATTTAGAAGAAGTTTATTTAAATATATTAAATTCATCAAATAAAAATTACAATAATTATAATTTGGAAAACATTATATCTCAGTTAGAAAAAAACTTTATTAGAACCTATTATATCAATAATAAAGGTATAGTCATAGATTTTATAAATAATTCAATAATCGATTACCTATATGACTGTAAAGATAATTTTAAAGAGTTTGAATTCGATATAATAAATAACTTAACATATTTTAATCAAATGATATTTTTCTTAAAAGATGAGGATAACTTCTGGAAACTACCATTATTACCAAATTCATATAAAACTATAAAAGACAAATTAATTAGTGATATAGATAATCTCAGCATAATAATAGGGACATTCTATGATACAATAGAATACTACAATATGACTAGTGAAGAGCAGTTAATATATAAGTTATTAAAGCTGTGCAATATAGATGATTTAGATAAAGAAGTAATAGAATTAATCATAGAAAAATATAATCAAATTATTAATGCTCTAGATAATAAAGATAGAACATACATATATGAAGATAACCTTTCTGAATTATTGCGAATATATGAAAAAATAAAAAAATATATAAATGTAAACAAAAAGGAATATGTAGATATATATTATAAAAATATTGAACATACATATGAATTAAATTTATTAGTAAAAAATAAAGAATTTCAAGAAGAAATAAAAGCCATTGGCTTAGATAACAAGCAGAAATTAACAGACTTATACAAAGATATGATATATTACGATTTACAATATTATTATTATAATGAGATGTATCAATCACTTGGAAATCTATATTGTCTACTGGAAACAGAACTATATGATTTTTATAAAGATGATGATGAAATATTAGATGCTATAGATAATTACGATAACATACCAAAATCATATTATGATGACAAGGAAGAGATAATGAATAAAGAAAGTTTAGAAAGTAATTATGATACAAATGAAAAAATAATGGTAAAAGAATTAAAAATAAATAAGAGTATATCAATAGACTTCAATAAATATTTAAAAAAGCTTTTACCAGAAGGAGAAATACAAGATTTAAAAAAATATATAAACAAAAATAAGTATCTAAAAAATTTTAAAGATACAAAGGAATCAACAGATATATTAATTCAATTTTATAAAACATATCATAGCTTTCCAAATACTGAAGAAGATTTTTACAAAATATTGATAACTGCGCCAACAATAACAATGAATATTAAAAGTTCACAGTATATAATGATAACATTGGCTTATCTACTATTTATAAACAATAAACCAATATTTAAAAAAGACGATATACTTGAAATATTGTCATACTCAAAGATAAATAAAAAAGAAGTCTTTAAATTATTAGATACATCCTTATTTAGAAGAGAAGAAGAATGGTATTGCTTTGCTACAAAAGAACTACAAGCATTTTGCTTATCATTATATATTTCTTATTTATATGAAAAAGATAAAGAAGAATTTTATAATAGATTAATAAGTATATTAATGCTACCATCGGAAGTAGATTTTGAATATCTTGAAGATCTAAATTTATTTTATGAATATTTTCAAAAAAATGATAAAGATTCATTTAATAAATATTTTATATATGAAATATTAGAAAACTATTTATCAAAAACAAATAGTGAGAAAGAACATCAAACAATAACTTCAATAATAGAATTCTTTCATTTTGAATTAATTTTAGAAGAACTATCATATGATTGTTTAAATAGTTATAGTTATATCAATGCCGAAACAGCGGATATCTTAGAATTAGTAACAGGAGAGTATGCTGACCTTGAAGAATTAGTATCTGAAAAGGCTTTTAAAGAATTCATAAATAGTTTTAAAGAAAAAGTGAAATTTAAGTATGGCAAATATCGTATAAACTTAACAGAACTAACTAAAAATGAAAAGTTCTTTAATTGGTTAAAGAAATATAAAATTGATAATAAAATAATGAGTATCCATAATAAAATTGTTAAAGAGATGAATAACATTGAAAAAGAATTTTATATAATTCAGTAAAATAATATATAAGTTGTTGAAAAAACAGGGCAAATAAATCCTCTTTTAATATCTATATAAATATAACTTCAAATAACAAAAAACAAACTACTAGTAGTAGTTCGTTAAATGGTTAAACATTTGAAAAAATTATCGTTTTAAATGTTTATTTTTAACATGTGCTGGTTCATTTTCGGTAAAAACAGCATTAAATTTAATATTTTTGATATATGATGCCATAGAAATAAATGGAATTAATCTAATAGCTATTATTCCTGAGGTATTAATGGTTATATATGATTTAGTTATTATTAGCAAAAGTATAAAAGAAGTAAAAATTTAAATTACAATTTTTTAGTTAAATAAATATGAATTTGTTATAGAAGGAGGAAACAAATGAAAAATGAATTAATAATTAAAAAATGTCAAAAATGTGGTGCATTGGTTGAGGTAATCAATGACTGTAACTGTTGGGATTGTGGAATAACTTGTTGTGGTGAACCTATGGTTAAATTAATTTCAAATAGTGTTGATGCATCGTTTGAAAAACATATTCCAACTTTTGAATATGTTGATGATGAAATACTTGTAAAAGTAAACCATGTTATGGAAAAGGAACACTTTATTGAATGGATTGCACTAGTTAATGATAAAGATATTTGCAAAGTTAGATTTTTACCAGAGCAAAATGCAGAATGTACTTTTAAACATATAAAAGGATCAAAATTATATGCATATTGTAATAAACATGGACTTTGGTCTCGTGATGTAGAATAATAGTTATTTGTATTGTAATTGTTAAAAGTCTTTGACAAACTTCCAAAGACATTTGGTAGAAATCCACCACTAACATATATATAATTGTTAGTGAAAGGAGGAATAAGAATGAAGTTAGGAGATAATATTTTCAAACTAAGAAAAGATTGCAAACTTTCACAAGAACAATTAGCAGAAAAAGTTGATGTTACTAGACAAACAATATCAAATTGGGAGCTTGGTGAAACTTCTCCAAATCCTGAACAGCTAAAATTATTATCTAAAGCATTAAATGTTAGTATTGATGAATTATTAAATAATGATATTAAACAAGTATTAGTAGAAAAAGTAAATAATACCGAAAAAAATGCAGAGATAATAATTAAGATACTTAAAGGCTTGGGAATAATTTTTGTTGTTGGTTTTGTTATTATTATTTTCATAAATATTATGTTTGGTGCTAAAAAAGACTCTATAGTTATAAAAGAAAATCAATCTGTTCTTCTTAGTTGCCAATTAAACGAAAAAAAGTATACTTATTTAATAGAATATGATAATAATGATAATATTATTGATGCAAGCGGTAGTGATTATATTATAAATTTTGTTAAAGATAAAGAATTTAAAAAAGCTAAAATACTAGTAAAATATATTGAATCATATTTTGAAGATAATGGTGGTCATTGTTAATCAAATTACAATTTAGTAATTAGTTAGAAAAGTATTAATTTGTTAAACTCTACGTTTCGTTTGGTGTAATCCTGTTAAATATATAATATAATTTGATTGTGAAAGGAGAATTTATGAATCAAGAAAAGATAGGAAAATTTATTTTAGAACTGCGTAGAGAAAAAAATATGACACAACAAGAATTAGCTGATAAAATTGGTGTTACAGACAGAGCGATATCAAAATGGGAAAATGGTAGAGGGATGCCTGATTTATCATTAATGATTCCCTTATGTAAGGAATTGGACATAACAATAAATGAGTTAATTAGCGGGGAGAAAATTGAAAAGAAAGATTATCAAAGTAAATTAGAAGAAAATATTGTTAAAACGATTGATTATACAAATAGAAGAATCATAAATAAGGACAAGATATTTAAAATAGTAGTTGGAACTATTATAACAATAATTTTAATAATTGGATTAATGTTTTTTGTAGATGTTAATAGAATGAATAACAATGATTCTGTGATATTTAGTACATGGGGATTTAAATATGCTCCTCCAGTAGATTTTCATGAAGAAGAAATTATAAGTGGAGTAGAAAATTATTTGCTAGAAAAATCAGAGAGTGAACTTAAACAATATGAAAATGAAAAATCATTTGTTGGTATTAGAACTTATTTAATTAAAGAAAAAAATAAGCATAAACTTTATAATGTTTATGCATGGGTTTTAGAAGAAAAATATTATTTGGAGAATAATGAGATAAAACAAGATAGTTGTTCTTCTATTCCTTATATGTTTGTAGTAGAACATACTAATGATGAATATAAGGTTACTGATTCAAGAATACCAAGAGATGGGAATTATTATGCTGAGGATATGAAAAACATATTTCCAAGAAGTGTAAGGAATGATATGGATGAAGTTTATAATGATGGTACAATTGAAAAGTTAGAAAAAGATATTCAAAAACAATTATCATTATATTTTCATAAATAACAAATTATATTTTATTAGTGAGATTAGTTTGAAATATAACTAGTCTTTTTATTTTAAAAGTAAGAATAATAACAAATGTCATAGAGTGATGATTTTGTCCATTAAGGTGTGATGAAAATGTCCATCTAGGGGTGATGAATTTGTCACACATAATATAATAATATAAGAAATTAATATAACAAGAATATAAATAATAAATTAAATTAATATAAATGTTTATATTAAAAAAACGAGATATTTTTCCCGTTAATGTTTAAAAAATTTAAGACATTTTCAAAAGTTATTGACACAAAAAAGTGATGATAATTATTAAGCAGGATAAGGGAATTGATAGCACGATCTTAATTTATTCTGTACAAATAAAGACTTTATAGTGCTTGCATTTCTTATTTTGTACTTGCAAAATTGAGTTAAAATATGGAAGAACTCTACAATGCTTTCGATTTATCCCTTTTAATTAAAGGGCTTGCAAGGTTCTTTTTTACTTCCAAATGTTGAATATATACTAAAAATCAACTTTTGGATGAATCTTGAATGTTTTAATTTGGTAATAAAATTTACCAAAATTATGGTATAATTATATATAGAGGTCACAGATAAATAGTAATTTGTTAAAAAGATTGGAGATGTAATTATGGCTTTTGATTACAAAAAAGAATATAAGGAATTCTATATGCCAAAGAATAAACCTAGTATAGTAGAAATTCCTAAAATGAATTATATAGCGGTTAGAGGATCTGGAAACCCTAACGAAGAAAACGGAGATTATAAAAATACAATTGGATTATTATATGGTATTGCCTATACAATAAAAATGAGTTACAAAGGAACTCATAAAATAGATGGTTTTTTTGAATATGTTGTTCCACCATTAGAAGGATTTTGGTGGCAGGATGGATTAAAAGGTAGCATTGATTATAATAATAAAAATACTATGCACTTTATATCTATTATTAGATTACCAGATTTTGTAACTAAAGATGATTTCGAGTGGGCTATTGAAGAAGCAACAAAAAAGAAGAAACAAGATTTTTCAAGAGTTGAGTTTTTAACTTATGATGAAGGTCTATGTGTTCAATGTATGCACTTGGGTTCTTATGATGATGAACCAGCAACAGGTAATTTAATGCACGAATATATGAAAGAAAATGGTTATGAATTAGATATAACTGATGAGAAATACCATCACGAAATATATTTAAGTGATCCAAGAAAATGTGATGTTAATAAATTAAAAACAGTCATAAGACATCCAATAAAAAAGATTAAATAATAATTCAAATTACAATTTATCAAGCAGATCTATAAAAAGATTTGCGTTTTTCATGTTATAATATTAATAGAAAGACAAATGGTTTGTTGAAACGGAGGATTGATTATGAAAAAGACACTATTTGCTATTTTACTATGTGGGGTTATGGTTTTAGGATTAACAGGATGTGGTAAGTCTAGTGTAGATGATGCTAAGAAGGATCTACAAGAAAGTCAAGAAAAGTATGGCTCTGTTGAAAAAGAAACTGTTGATGTTTTAGTTGCAAAATTTAATACTGAAGTTGTAGATAATAGTACATTAAATCCAGCATCAAGTGATTATTTAACTGAATATAATAATCAGTATTGGTATGGATTATTTGATGGCGTTTCATTGGTTGTTGTTCCAAAAACTTATACCGGAGATAAAGCAACAGACATTGTAGATTATATGCTTATTTATGTAGATAAAACTAGTAAGTATGATGATGATGCTCTTACATATTCTAAACATTTAATAAAAGCAAATTATAATGAAGCGACAGAAAATGAAATTAATACATTATTAGAGGAAGCGAAAACTAAATCAACTACTGGAGAAACTGCATACAATGGAAAAGGTATTTCGGTTGGTTATTTAGATAAAGATAATTACTATCAATATCAAATATTAAGATTTTATAAATAATTATAAATTATTGATTAGTTAGACAAAAAGTAATTTGAAATGGAGTTGAAAGTATGGAAATAATTAAATTAGAAGAAAGCAATAATCTTTTTTTTGATAAAATATGTGATTGGTATTATAATTGGTTAGGAATAAAAAATAATGAAAGTATTGAAGAAATAAAATGTACTTTTGAACATTCATTATGTAAAAATAAATTGCCACAAACTTTTGTTGCTTTAATTGATGGAGAACCGGCAGGTATGTACCAATTATCTATGTCAGATGACTTGAATAGCAGACCAGACCTTTATCCTTGGCTTATAAATGTGTATGTTGATGAAAAATTCCGAGGAAGAAATGTGGCAAGAGAACTAATGAATACAGTAAAAGAAAATGCAAAAAAATTAGGATTAACAGAACTATATTTATATACTAAGCATATTGGGTTATATGAAAAGTTTGGATGGAAATTTATTGAAGAAGTAAAAACTTTTAAAGATGACTCTCCAGTAGAAAGACTTTATAAGTTAGAAATATAAAAATTTTCCAAATTATAATTTATTGGTAAGATTAGTTTGGAATATATAACTAGTCTTTTTATTTTGAAAAAAATTTTATTTAGTTTCTATGGTAGACGATTTTGACCATCTGAGGTAGATGAAAATTTTTATCTAGGGGTGATGATTTTGTCACACATAATATAATAATATAAAGAATTAATATAATAAGAATATAAATAATAATTTAAATTAATATAAATATATATATAAACAAGTATTAAGTATAAACAAGTATTAAGTTCGTGCTTTACTTGTTTTAAAAATATTTTTATATAGCAGTGTTCCTTTTGTACTTCTTACACTTGATAAATTAAAAGTATCTAAATTAAATAAGGATAATTATATTTTATCAAAAGAAGATAAAGATTCTTTTATCGACTTTATCGAACGGGTAGATAATATCAGCAAAGAATATGATAAAATACAAACTTTATCTAATATATTAGTTACTGCTCATGAACAATTAAAAGATAAATAAGATTAAAACTCTTACTGAAAATAATGAGGTACTTGATTTAAGAGTTAAGCCTTTAAATGATACAATTAAAGAGAATGACAATGAAATATCATTTTTAAAATCAAAAATTCATGATTTGAAAAACACTCTTGAATATTGGAAAGATAAGTTTGAAAAACCAATATCATTCTTACATAATAAACTTCATAGTTGGTATGATAAATATGATAAATATATTGATGTTATTAATGAAATGTATGATGATAATGTTTTAGATGATGATGATATTGAAGAATTAGATTTAAACAAAGAAAAAGATGATTTTGAAAGATAATTAGTAAAATAATGGTTCAAATAGAAAAAGGTATGCTATAATAATTAGAAACAAGGAGGTTTTGTAATGACTTTTGCACAAGCGGAAAGATTTTATGGACAAGACACAAAAGATTATGAAATAGAAAAGAATAAAGATTTTTTGACTTGGCTAAAAACTTCAATAAAAGATGGTTATCATTGTTTTATAAAAACAGAAGAATTACAAGAATTAATTGATAGTATTGTTAATTGGTATGAAATTAAATATCCTGAAAGAGAATTAGAATATTTCGAAGGAACTAGGCATATGGCCTTCCAAGATATTAGAAGAATTTCTGATGTAATGGATATTAGACAATTGCTATTTAGGTTACCACATAATCAATTATGTTTAATGGAATGCGGATATAGAGCAAAAGGCTGGGGACAACATCCAATTTATGAAAATGGTAAAAAAATTGGTTGGAAAGCTCAAATATTTATGAGTATAAACAGAAAAAATGAAGAAGAATCTGATTCATTGCTTGGTAAAGCACCATATTTTTTACTTCATGCTGATCATATGACTGGTGAAGTATCAAATGACTATGAGTTAGAAGAATATTTAGACAGCGAAGAAAATTTAAACTTAGATGAACTATTTTCGATATTTAAAGAAAAATACACTGATGAATTAGATTTTACTGAACTAAAAGAAAGTGTTTATGATCATAATTGTGATATGGAATTAAGACATAGAATTTTACAATTAGTTGCACTTAAATTATTATATTCAAGAAATACTATTCCTGAAAGAGGATATGAGAGAGCAAAAAGATTTATAAATGAATTTAATAAAAAATTAGGTCTTGAATTATCTACAGAACAAATTGATGAAATAATTCATAGAGATTACACTAATGGTGAAAGATGGGAACATGTTTTAAAAACCTATGTTGATGAAGATGGTGAAGAGCATTCATACTGGACTGTTGAAGATGTAGCAAAAAAAGAACAACAAAAAGAAGAATCTAAAGAAATAAAAAGATTAGCAAAAAGAATGTTTAATAAAAATAGATAGTAAAAAAATAAGGGCTAGTAGAGACTTATTAATATGATAAGGAATACTATGCTCTTTTTTAGTAGTTAGGAAGACTAATATTATGGCTAAAAAAGATAGAAAAGAATTTTTTAATAGTTTAGAAGAATATTCAAAAATAAAGTTAAAGGTACTAACAAAATATATTAAACTTGGATGAGAAAAGTGGTTTTAAACCCGTATGGTGGTGGAAATTGCATAGTTTCCATCCTTTCTTTTTCATAGTAGGATAGTTTTCTAAAACACAAAAAAACTAATCCATTTCTAGATTAGTTATTTATCAAAACTCGAAAAGTTCGAGCAGATTTCACTATGGAACTAATGCAACTAATACAACACTTGTAAATAATAATGTTTTCTCAAATTTAGTCCAATCTTTAAACATTTTTAGCCTCCTTATTTTTTGCCATCTTAATCCATTTAATAAGACCATATATATTTATAAGCAAATATCCAATTGAAACCAATAACATCATAGTTGAGTTAGGACTACCTTTAACAAAGTTTATAATCCAAATAGATAAATCTATTGAATTATTAAATAGCCATACAGACCAACATTCTTTAAATCTTAAATTCATAAGTATAATTCCACATAAGTTTATTATGTTGCTACTTGCATCTAAAAAGGCTAATTGTTGTCCAGGTATTTTACTTAATAGAAAACCCAAAATAATACTCCCAACAATACAAGATGTTGTTATTATGATAGAGTTTTTTATATTAAATCCTCTCACTTGAACTTTATTATTATTTGTGTTTTTCTTCCAACTAAGATAACCTTGTATTTGAGATGGGAAATATATAACAAGTGACAATATTGCTATACCATATAATCCATTTATATAGCATACATATCCACTTAATAGGCAATATAATGCACCAAATATATAATTGTAAATTTTACCAATACTGGCATAATATGAGTTAAGTAAACCACATATCAAAATTATTGTTCCTAAAAAATAATCTTTTGAAACAATCCCACACATTATGGAAATGATTATAATTGCTAGTGTATAAATTTTATTTTTCATAACTTCTCACTTTCCGAATTCATTATATCTTCTACAATTTGCTTAGACCATAGATAAGGTCTTGAATTTTCGCCATATCTATTTTTTATATCTTCTAATCTTTTTTTATAGCCAACATCATTTCCATATTTATCAATTTGCATATCTGCCATATTTAATATTTTTAAATATAAAGATGAATAGTTAGTGTTGGGATTTCCGTGATTATAAACTTCTTGCCAAAATTTATAACCACTTTCTTTTAATATATTACCACCAATAACATTATGGTTTAATCCTTTATTAGTAAACTCATAACCTATATCGTGATTAAACCCAAGCACAAATAATTCTTGTAATTCATTATCATTTAAGTTATAAGATTTGCCGATTTCAACCATCTTTCTTGCTACTGATATAGAATGTTTTAATCTATCAAAATCCATATTTTCAATCTTACCTCAAATTGTTTCTTTTTCAATCCAATTTAAGTAATCTTGATTGCAACTATTTAATTCAAATACTGCAAACTCAAAACAATCATAACTATGAACTCCTTTTATTACATTAAATATTTTTTCTTGTAAAGATTTTTTTGTTTTCATAAAAACTAGATACTCTTTACTTTCTTCCTGTTCTTGTTTCCAATTCCATTTACTATTGCTTTCAACCATTTGACAACTAGCAACTAATTTTTTATCTAGTAACTTAGAAATTACTTGTTTAGCCTCATCTAAATTATCAAAAGCAGTTTCTATCATACAATACATATAATCACTCACTTTCAAGTTTTTTCAACTAATATAATTATACCATTAATTCGGTGTTTTTTGTTAAACTTGGCTAATAAAAAATTAAATATATCAGTCAATAGTACTTTATCTAGTAAAGTATCTATTTTAAAAATCCTAGTGTTTACAAGTGCTTACGAAGATTTTATACAACATTTTTAGCGTGTTTAATTAAATATTTTATCCTTATTGACTTAAAATAAATGAGTGATACAATAAGGTAGAATATTTTGATATAAAGGGAAATAAGCATAGTAAGATAATAGATGGTTTTGAGGCAACAATATTTTGTCACGAATATGATCATTTAAATGGAATATTACATATGGATAGAATAGATGATTCATTTCTTATGACATTAGAACAAATGAAAAGTTATAGAGCAAACAATTCATATAAAATATTTTTCGCTGAAGATGATTTTACATATGCTGATATTAAGAAAATAGGATTAAAGAAATAGATAAGTGTATTTTAGAGTTCTGAGTATAATAGAAATGATGAGCACATCAATCTATTTCTTTTCTTTTTGATATATTGTATTTTTTTTAAAATAGTGTATAATAATTACTCGTTAGGGGGATTTATATGTCTAAAGAACAAAATGTAGTTAATTATTATTTTTTATGTAACAAATTAAAAGATGTTATAAGGACTGGATGGGTTGATTGGAAAGTTCAAAGAGAAAGAGTTGAAAGTATTGCTGAACATATATTTGGAGTTCAAATGTTAGCAATAGCAATGAAATCAGAATATCAATATGATATAGATATCATGAAAGTTATTTATATGTTGGCAATTCATGAATTAGGGGAAACAATCATTGGAGATTTAACTCAATTTCAAATTGATAAAAAAGAAAAAGAAAAAATTGAACATGAAGCAGTACACAACATATTATCTTTTTTATTAGATGGGGAGCAAATAGAAGCTTTATTCTTAGAATTTGATGCTCATGAAACTCCAGAGGCAATGTTTGCATATCAATGTGATAAATTAGAATGTGATATTCAAAGTAAACTATATGATCAAGAAGGTTGTGTAGATTTAGAACATCAGGAAGGTAATGCAATTGCAAATAATGGATTTGTTAAAAAATTACTTGAGAATGGACAATCATGGTCTGATATGTGGTTAGAATTTGGACAAAGAAAATATCCGTATGATGAGAATTTTATGTCTGTATCTCATTATGTTAAAGATAATTCAATAAGTGAACCATTTACAAAAAAATTAACTAGAAAATAATAATTATAATGATTGTAATATTTTGATATTTGATAAGACTGAAATTAATTTTTTAAGTCTTTTTTTAATATAATTTATAACATCCCACTATTTTTATCATTTTTATCAAATTGGGATATGCATATCCCTAGTATTTATAAAGAAAAAAGAATACCACAAATATAACTTGGGATTAATTTTGCAAGTGCAAAATAAGAAATGATAGCACAACTATTCCTATATTTATATA
>ERZ824488.502-NODE-502-length-50853-cov-6.364404_pt1 | contig 50853 bp, 47 predicted proteins | sample MGYA00519936_ERZ824488 | MGnify/ENA primary metagenome ERZ824488 (study PRJEB31778, sample SAMEA3449153) | human gut metagenome | biome: human gut; feature: human-associated habitat; material: faeces | place: United Kingdom | collected 2010/2012 ... | reverse complement strand
CTCCATTGGCTTTCCCCCATTGAGTTCATTGTCCAATATGTTTGACAAACCTACAATTTTCTGTTTTTTCTTCCCTAAAAAAGCATTTTTCCGGAAAACGGCCTCCATTTCCCATCGCTTTGACACAAAATTCGTGAACATTACAAAAATCAATTTTTTTGCGATACTTTTTTCTTATTTTCTGCATGGTTTTGCCTCATCTGTCCGCTATAGTATTCGTGCAATCAGTTAGTGCCGGAGTGCGGACTCCGACACTTCCTCTCCCCAAATCGGAGCCGCCTTGCGGAGGGCGGCTCCGATTTTTCATATCCGCGTTTTGATTCTCCAAAGAACTGGCGGCGGCTGGTGAAACGCACAACGGCATGGCCGAAGCCATGCCGCTGTCTTTGAATCTTTTTCTGCTATTCCCATCAGCCCTTTACGCTTCCGGCCGTCAGGCCCTGCACAAAGAACCGCTGGCAGGTAATGAATACGATCACCACCGGGATCAATGTCAACACAGACATGGCGAACACATAACCCCATTGGGTGAACTGATGCTGCCCGAAAAAGCCCGCGATGGCAATGGGCAGGGTGCGCAGATCGGTATCGTTGATGACCGTGTTGGCCCAAGGATACTCTTCCCACGCGGTAAGAAAATTGAAGATACTGACGGACGCAATGGCCGGGGCCGCCAGCGGAAGGGCGATTTTTCCATAAACCGTCATCACGCTGGCACCGTCGATGTAGGTGGCCTCGGTGATCTCGTCAGGAACGCCCTCCATAAAGCCCTTGATCATGAAGGTGGAAAAAGGAATGACCCACGCCACATAGAAGGGAATCAGCCCGGCCAGCTTGTTCACCAGCCCCAGCCGGGTCGCCAGCTCGAACTGCGGCACAATCATGGTGGTGCCGGGAATGATCATCGTCAGAATGATAAAGCCGAACAGCAGCTTTTTGCCCCGAAAGTGAAACTTCCCCATCACGAACGCCATGGCCGAAGACACCAGCGCCGCCAGCACCACGGAGCTCAGGGACACGAAAACCGAATTGAGAAAATTCAGATAAAACTTGCTCTGCGACAGAATGTACTGATAATTTTCAAGGGTCAGCGCCTCCCATTTTGGGAAAAAACGGGGCGGATATTCGTACAGCGCGCCGTTGGGCCGAAGGGAGGTGGAAATCATGTAAATCATCGGCAGGGTGCAGACGACCGTGCCAATCGCCAGAAGCAGATAGCGAAGGAAATTCGCACGAAGTTTCCGAAGAGCGTTCTTTTTCATAATCTGCCTCCTAGGCGTCCTTGTTTTTCATGGCCTTGAACTGGAGGATCGCCAGAAGGCCCAGGCAGAAAGCCATAATGAAGCTGAGCGCGGCCGCATAGCCGAATTTGCCGGTGCTGAACGCCTTGTAATACATCCAGGTAAGCAGCGTATCGGTCTGATGGGCCGGTTTGCCGCCGGTGATCATCTTAATGGAAGTAAACACGTTGAAGCCGCCGATGGTCAGCATAATGAGCGCAAACAGAATAGTGCCCCGAATACAGGGCAAAGTGACGTTGCAGAACTTTTTCCACGCGCCGCAGCCGTCCATTTCCGCCGCTTCGTACAGGTCCATGGGCACCTGCTGCAGAGCCGCCAGAAACACCACCATATTCCAGCCCACGCCCTTCCAGATGCCCAGAATCATGGCGACGGTCATGCCGCCCCAACGGCTGTCCAGCCAGCGGGTGTTGGAGGCCGTCACGTGGAGCACGTTGGTCAGCAGATAATTCAAAAGCCCTTCCGTATTGAATATGTACCGGAATACCAGCGACGCGATCACCCACGACGTAATGACGGGCAGATAGTTGATGACGCGGAAGGTCACGCTCCCCTTTCGGATGCCGTTGATCAGCACCGCCGTGAACAGGCCCAGGATCATCTGCCCGGGCACCGTGACCAGCGTATAAACGATGCTGTTGACGAACACCGTCCAGAAGGTGCCGTCGCCCCATACGTCCCGATAATTTTGCAGCCCGATAAAGGGCTGGGTCAGCATGGAGGCAAAGCTCCAGTCGCAGAAGCTCATCCACAGCAGACGGAAAATGGGATAAACGGTGAACATCCCAAAGATGAACAGCCCGGGCAGCAGCAGAACGGCCAGCTGGACGCGGTTTAGACGGGACTTCAGAACCATAGAGATCGCCTCCTTGGATGCTTCGGGCGCTGCCCTTGGGCGGGTTCTCTGCCCGCAGGCAGCGCCCTGCAACGTTTTCCGGGATTGACTTTCCCAGGGGAAAACGGTATGATGAGTTACTGGGCCAGCAGCTGATCAAAGACAACGGCCAGTTCGTCCATGGCTTCCTGAGCGGTCTTTTCGCCGCTGACAACGGCGGTCATGGCGTTGGTCAGTTCGTTGTCCATCTCGCTCCAGGCCGCCACCGTAGGCCGGGCCTTGGCCGTCTGAATGGCCTCGATGAAGGGCGCGTAGGAAGCGTTCTTCACAGTATCGCTTTCCAGCGCCGCCTTGTTGACGGGGATCTGGCCGCACTGAGCCATCGCCGTCTCGGCGTATTCGCTGGTCATGAACTGCATGAACTTCCAGGCAGCTTCCTGATTGGCGGTGTTGAACATGGCAATGTCCTCGCCGCCCAGCACGGAAACGCTGCCGCCCTCGCCCGCAGGAATGGGCGCGGTGCCATAGGCCACGTCAGGATACGCGCCGGAAAGCTCGGCGGTCTTCCAGGGGCCTTCCAGCATCATGGCGTAGCGACCGGTGCCGAAGCCGTCGGTCATGGGGATGTCGCCGCTGTTGAAGCCGGTCAGAGCGCCTTCCTTTACCAGCGCGGCAAAGGTATCCACCGCCTTGACGGTCGCTTCGGAATTGATGTAGCCGGTCGCCACAGTCTGGTCTTCGTTGGTCAGGCTGCCGCCGAAGCTCCAGATGAAGGGGCAGATGTTCCAGCCGCTGAGGGCGGGCTCGTTCCAGCCCCAGACCTGCTGGCCGTTGGCGTTGGTGCCGGACAGGGCGCGCACGGCGGCCACCCACTCGTCCATGGTGGTGGGAACGGCCACATTCGCCGCTTCCAGCATGGCGGTGTTGTAGAACAGGATCTTGCTGTTGGTGTTCAGGGCCAGCGCGTAGTAATGGCCGCCGATCTTCGCGGTGGACATGGCGCTGTCCAGCAGAGTGTCGCTTACGTCCGCGAAGTCGGGCATGGCCTCGTCCAGCGCCACCAGCACGCCCATTTTCTGGAATTCGGGCAGCCAGGCGATGTCGCAGCGGGCCACGTCCGGCAGGCTCTGGGAGCTGGCGCTGACCAGGATCTTATCGTGCAGCTCCGCCCATTCGTGAGACACAGCGTTGACCTTGATCCCGGGGTTTTCGCTTTCAAACTTGGGAATGAGATCGTTCATCAGGGTCTCATTTTCCGCCGATTGTGCGCTGTAATGGTGCCAGAAATTGATGGTCACAGGGGTTTCTGACGATTCCGCCAGGGCAGTGAACGCCGCCAAGCAAAGCACGGCACTGAGCAGGATCGCCAGAATTTTTTTGATGGTAGACATGGTTTTTCCTCCTTTTATGATGGAATGATCTTGACGGCATGAGCCGGGATCGTCCCGGCCTCCGCCGCGAAGTCCTGAGGTCGATCGCCGCTGTTGAAAATCACGGTGATCGTTTCGCCGTCCGTCCGGCGCTCAAAGGCGAAGAGCTTTTTGTCCGGATCGGCCAGAAGGGTGCGGTACGCTCCCCTGCGGACGGCTTCATGCCGGCGGCGGAACCGGATCAGCTCCTTCACCCAACCAAGCAGCTCTTCGTCCTGCCGCTCCCACGCCATGCCGCCCCGGCAGCCGGGGTCGTTTTCGCCCTCCATGCCGATCTCCTCGCCGTAATAAAGGGCCGGGCAGCCGGGATAGAGCATCTGAAACGCCAGCGCCAGCTTCAGCCGCCATTTTTCGCCCCGAGCCTCCGTCAGGAAGCGGGCGGTATCGTGGCTGGAAAGGCAGTTATACAGGTATTGACAGGTTTCCTCCGGGTACTTCATCCGCATATGCTGCAGGCGCTCGTCCAGCTGCCTTTCATCGATGGAGCCGTGAGCGAAGTAATCCAACATGCAGTCCCGGAACAGATAGTTCATCACGCTGTCGAACTGATCGCCCCCGCAGAGCATCCGCGTTGCGTCGCCCCACGTCTCCCCCAGCAGCAGCGCCTGCGGGAATTCCGTTTTCAGGCGGCGGCGCAAAAACTGCACGCAGGCCGTATCCAGCTCGTCGGCCACATCCATCCGCCAGCCGTCCACGCCGCAGCGCTGGATCCAGTACCGCATGACAGAAAGAACAAAGTCCTGCACTTCGGGATTGCCCGTATTCAGGCGGGGCATATAGGGATAATCGCCCACGCATTCGTAACAGGCCGCGTCCATGGCGATGGGAAACCGCTTGGGGAAGAACCAATCCCGGTAGCGGGAGGCTTCCCCTTGCTCCATCAGGTCCTGAAAAGGCGCGAAATGCACGCCAGAATGATTGAAAACTCCATCCAGCAGAATCCGGATCCCCCGGGTGTGCGCCTCCTGCACCAGCGCCGTCAGCTCCTCCTCCGTCCCGAAATCCGGGTCGATGGCGAAATAATCCGTCGTGGCGTACTTATGGTTAAAGTCGGCGGCGAAGATCGGGGTCAGGTACAGGCACTCCGCGCCCAGCTCCTGCAAATACGGGAGCTTCTGCCGAATCCCCGCCAGATCGCCGCCCAGATAATTTCCCCGGGTAGGCCGGGCGTTCCAGCCGTCCAAGGGATGCCTGTTCGGATGCAGGCCGCTTCGACAGAAACGTTCCGGGAAAATCTGGTAATAGACCAACCCGCGTGCCCATTCCGGCGGACAGGGCACGTCGCCGGGATTGACCTGCAGCAGCTCAAAAAAGCCCGTCTGCGGTTCCCGGTCGGAAAAGCCGTGTTCGCAGTAATAAGTCTCGCCGCCCTGCCGGTCCTTCAGGAAAAAGAAATACTTCAGATAATGGATCTCTTCCAGCTGGGTCACTTCCGCCAGCCATTCGGCGGAAGTCTGATCCTGTGCCCGGAGCATGAGCGGCTGCGTCCAGCGCCTTTCCGGCTCGGAACGCTTCCAATAAATCATCCGGCATTCGGAAAGATCGTCCCGGGCGGTCAACAGCCGGAAGCGCACCTTGTTTCGTGCAACCGGTTGCCTAAACAGTAAAAGAGATTCATGCTTGATCGCGGCAAAATTCATGCTTATTCCATCCTATCGCTTGAAATGCGCTCCACCAGTGTGGTTCCCAGAACGATCTGCTGGTTCGGCGTATGATGGTCTATCTGTTGAAACAACAGGCGGGCGGCCTGTTCGCCCAGAAGGGCGGTGTCCACATCCACGGAGGTCAGGGCCGGATCCGTAAACTCGGCCAGCGGATAATTATCAAACGTCACAATGCCGACATCCAGGGGGCAGCCAAGTCCGCAGGCGCGAACGGCCTTCAGCAGGCCGAACGCGGTAAGGTTATCGTTGCAGACAAAGGCGTCGGGGTGCTCCGCGCCCCGCAGCGCTTCCATTGCCTGCTGCATGGACTGTTCCGCCGTGCCGTCGGTGGGATAAATGCAGGGCTGCTGCAAGGAAAGGGCCTGTTCGTAGCCTTTGACGCGGCGTTTGCTGAAGCCGTTGCGGGCGTTGCTGCCCAGATAACCGATACGGCGATACCCCTTTTCCAGCAGATGCTTCACCGCCAGCTCCGCGCCTTGGGCGTTGTTCAGATCCACCCAGCTCAGCTCCTGAGCGGCAGTTTCCGGCTGGCCCAGCACAACGCAGGGAAAGGCGTGAATGCTTTTCATCAAAGAGGGCTGAATGGTGGAGGGCGGCAGAATCAGGCCGTCCACCTTATGTTCCAGAATCAGCTTTTCAATGCTGGCCGCGCCGCCTGCGCGCTTGGCCCCATTGGCCAGAATCACGTGATAGCCCCGTTCCTGCGCCACCTGCTCAATGGCAAAGAGGCTCCTGTTAAAAAACACGTTGCTGAAGGCTTCCGCATCCTTCGCATCCACCACCACGCCGATGGCGCCGCTCTGACCGTTGGCCAGGCTGCGCGCCAAGCTGTTGGGATGATAATCCAGCTCCTGCATGGCGGCGTAGATCTTCTCTCTGGTTTCATCCAGAACGGTCACTTTGCCGTTCAGCACCCGGGAAACCGTAGAAGAATTGACCCCCGCCAGCCGGGCCACGTCGTGAATGGTTGCTGCCATGGAAGCGCCTCCGAACGAATGAAGCATTAAGATCGTTTACGCAACCGATTGCCTTACGAGGAGATTGTAGCAGAGTCCGAGACGTGTGTCAAGAAGATTTTGAAAAAAGGGAAAAGAACCTTTCTTCTTACCCCATGCCGAAGCAAAAACTCCCTTTCCTCCTTTTCCTATGGCAAACAGCCTCGTCCTTCTTTTCCATCTTCATACTGAAATGCGGGATGACGAATGCAGCAAAACTTTACTCGAAACGAAAGGACACAAGAAACGGCAAGCGAATTGCTCTGGATTTTATTTCGAAATGAGGCAGTTTTTCAAGTCCATATCCTTTGAAACAAATAAACAGACTCTGCAATCCATCATACAGCCTTATTAAAATGAATGAATGTTGCTTGCTCTCACATCATTTTATTCGTTTTGTCGTTTTTGGTAGCAACAATATTTCTTTTTACCTCATCGAGAAATTTTCTTGCGCAGGCGGCGGGGATTCGTTATAATAAAAGCAAATTTCACGCGCAAAAAAGATAAATCGGTTTGCTTTTTTCCGAAAAGGACCTCAGGAAAGGACGTTGATCCCGGCCATGAAAAAAACGTTTCATCTGGCGGCTCTGCTTCTACTGATACCGATGGTTTTGTGCAGCTGCACCGCTTCCCAGCCCGACGATGCGCCAGCGTCCGCTTCGCCCGCGCTGCTGTTGGGCTTTTCTCAGTTGGGCGCGGAAAGCGCCTGGCGGCTGGGCAATACCCGTTCCATTCAGGAGGCCGCGGAAAAAGCCGGCGTGGCGCTGATGTATCTGGACGCGAATCAGAAGCAGGAGGAGCAGATCAAGCACATCCGTTCCTTTATCGCCTATCAGGTGGACGTGATCGCCTTCTCGCCCAAGGTGGAGACGGGCTGAGACAATGTGCTCCGGGAGGCGAAGGAGGCGGGGATCCCCGTATTGCTGACCGACCGCATGATCCGTACTGAGGACGAAAGCCTGTACGCAGGCTTTATCGGGTCGGATTTTTTTCAGGAGGGCGTCAGCGCGGGAGAATTTCTGCTGCAAAAAATGAAAGGCCAGACGGACGTGCGCATCGTGGAACTGTCCGGCACCATCGATTCCACGCCCATGTGCCAGCGGGGCGAGGGCTTCCGGGCGGCGCTCGAGGGGCATCCGGAATTGCAGATCCTTCAAAGCGTTTCCGGGGATTTTCTGCGCACAAAGGGTCGGGAATGCATGAAGGAGCTGCTGGAAACCTGCGAACGGATCGACGTGCTGTACGCCCATAACGACGCCATGGCGCTGGGGGCGATTACCGCCATCGAGGAGGCGGGGCTTCAGCCGGGAAAAGACATCGTGATCATTTCCGTAGACGGCGAGCAGGCCGCCATAGACGCGCTTCGCAAGGGGCAGATCAACTGCGTGGTGGAATGCACCCCCATGATCGGGGATACGATCATGGAGCTGAGCAAACGGCTGGCCGCCGGAGAGAAAATTCCAAGGGTGACGCATCCGCAGGAACGGGTTTTTTCGGAATTTGACAGCGATTTGGACTCGTTTCTTCCAAGAGGATACTGAAATGCAGAAGTTTATGGAACGCGCGCTGTCTCGTTTGAACAATAACAGCAGCATTATTCAGCGGCTGAAAATCTCTTTTTTGATTCTCATCGGCCTTTTGGTCATTCCCGCGCTGGTCAGCGTCAGCATGATGGCGGTCTATTCCCGCAGCTATCACGGGGTCATTCAGCGGGTGGAGCGGGTATCCGCCCTGAAGCCCATCGTTCGGCAGGAGATTCCCCGGGAGGTTTGGTATATCGTGGCGGGTCATATCACCTTTGAGGAAGGAAGCCAATATGCCCTGATGGATTCCATTCAGGAGGAAATCGACGCGCTGGCCCGTTCCGCCCAGCAGGACAGTCAGAAGGAGCTGCTGGTGGCGCGGCGCAGCATGCATACGCTGCGGCAGTATGTGGACAGTATCGGCGAGCTGATGCGAACCGAACAGCCCGTGGCCAAGAGCGAAGCGCTCTGGGAGGAGGTGCGCAACGTCTCCGCGCTGGTGGGAGAAATGCTGGAGGAATACGCGGACGCGGAGATCAGCGCCGCTGCTCTGACCAGCCGGTATCTGAACCATACGCTGACGGCAGTCGTGGCGGCGTTGCTGCTTTTACTGGGGCTGACGCTGCTGTTCGCCGTTCAGGCCCAGCGTTCGTTGGCCCATGCCATCCATAAACCCATCGCTCAGCTGGAGACCTTCGCCGGGGCGCTGGCAGGAGGCGATCTGGACGCGCGTGCTCCGGAAACGCAGGTGAAGGAGCTTCACGATCTGACGGAAAGTCTGAATACGATGGCAGGCCGCCTTCAGGAGCTGATCGACGAAAACCGCCGGGAACAGGAAAACCTGAAAAAGAGCGAGCTTCGTACCCTTCAATCGCAGATCAACCCGCATTTTCTTTATAATACGCTGGACGCGATCATCTGGCTGGCGGAGTCGGACGAGTCCGATGAGGTCATCGCCATCACCCGGGCGCTGTCTGATTTTTTCCGCATCTCGTTAAGTCAGGGGAAGGACTGGATCACGCTGGCCGACGAGGTGCGCCATCTGACCGGCTACCTGACCATTCTCAAGGTGCGTTACCGGGATATTCTCAATTATGTGATCGATATTCCGGAGAAATTGTATCCTCAGGAGGTTTTGAAGCTGCTTTTGCAGCCTCTGGTGGAAAACGCCCTGTACCACGGCATCAAAAACCGCCGGGGAAAGGGAACGGTCCGCATTTCCGTGTGGGAGGAAAACGAATGGCTTCATTTCAGCGTGAAGGACGACGGCGCGGGGATGACGCCGGAGCATCTGGAACAGGTGCGCCGGGGGCTGGAAGGCGACGGGCAGGACAGCGCCGGTTATGGGCTGTTCAACGTCAACAAGCGCATCAAGCTGTACTACAATCAGCCGGACGGGCTGCACATTGAAAGCGATCCGGCAGGGGGAACCGTGGTTTCCTTCCGGGTGCCGGTCAGGAGGACGGGCCATGTTTAAGGTGTTTCTGGTGGATGATGAAATCGTCGTACGGGAGGGAATCCGCACCAATTTTCCTTGGGAGCAGACGGAATTCGTACTGGCGGGAGAAGCGCCCGACGGGGAAATCGCCCTGAACATGCTTCAGGATGTGAAGCCGGATATTCTGATTACGGATATCCGCATGCCCTTTATGGACGGGCTGGAGCTGTGCCGTCAGGTATCCCGCTCCATGCCCTGGGTTCATACCGTCATTCTCAGCGGATACGACGATTTTTCCTATGCCCGGGAGGCCATCTCGCTCAACGTGAAGGAATATCTGCTGAAGCCCGTCAGCAGCCGGGATCTGCTGGACGTCCTTCAGCGGATTGCCCGGCAGATTCGGGAAGAGCAGCGCCATCAGGCGGATCTGTCGGCCTACCGGCAGCAGGCGGCTTCCACCAGCCGTTTTCAGATGGAAAAGCTGCTGGTGGAGCTTTACGGCGGCGCCAACGACGAGCGCATCCTCAAAAGCGCCCGGACGCTGCAGGTCAATCTGCTGGCCAATCGCTATCTGGTCATGCTGCTGGGTTTCAGGAAGGAAGAAGAAAACGAGACGGCGCTGCTGCCGGTGCAGACGGTGCTGGAACAGCTGACGGAAGGCAGCGGCGGGACGGTGCAGCTCTGCCGGGGTTGGGGCGGCTTTGTATTTCTGGTACTGGGGGACAGCGCTCAGGATCTGGAGGAACGGGCCTACGGTCTGGCTCAGGCGGTGCAGTATGAGGTAGAGCGCAATCTGAACCTGACGATCCTGATCGCCATCGGCGACGATGTGGCCGTTCTGAAGGAAGTGCCCAAATCCCTCTTCAGCGCTCAGGTCATTCTGGAACGGCTCCGGGGCGAAGCGGCCCGGGACGGCGCGCACCGCATCATGAGCACGCAGGACTATTCCAGCACCGATTTAAGCGGCCTGTCCGTGGAACGGATGGACAGCTTTGATCTGACCGACCAGCTTCGCTGCGCGTCAGTAGAAGAAGTAGGCTCCATCCTCAGCGCCTATGAGCGCACGGCCGGAGAAAGCGCCTCCCAGTCCATTATCATGATTCATTATTTCTTTGTAGAGGCGGTGAAGGCTGCCTCCAAGGTGATTCAGGAAAACGGCGGCGTACCTCAGGAGGTCATCCCCAGCGCGTTCCGGGTCGAAAACCAGCAGCTTTCCCCGGAGAACGCCATGGCACTTTGCCGGGGCATTCTGGAACAGGCGATTCGCTTCCGGGATCGGAACGGCAGCGCCCGGTATCGCAGCGTCATCCATCAGGCGCAGGATTATATTGCCCGCCACTACGCGGACCCCAACATCACCCTGCGGGACGTGGCCTCCCATGTGGCCCTGAGCAACAACCATTTCTGCACCGTTTTTTCTCAGGAAATGGGCATCACCTTTACCGAATACCTGACGGCCCAGCGGGTAGCCAAAGCCCGGGAGCTGCTGGCTTCCACCGATCTGCGCACCTCGGAAATCTCCGACGCGGTGGGCTATAACGACCCCCATTATTTCAGCTATCAATTCAAAAAGCAGGTGGGCGTATCGCCCCGGGACTACCGAAAGGGGCAGCGAAACGAGGGAGCCGGAAAATAACTTCCGTTTTTCGGAAAAATTTCCCGTTTGCGCCGTTCTATTTTGAGCAAATCCCATCACGCTGAAAATTCCCAACCAACTTCCAAATTCCCTTCCTTTTTTTCAGCCGCGTCCTGTGGTAAAAAAGAATCAACGGGTGAAAAACCCAAAAGTGAAGGAGGAAGAATCTCATGAAGAAACTGTTCTCTGTCGTTCTGGCTCTGGTTCTGGTGCTGAGCCTGTCCAGCGCTTCCGCGCTGACCATCGCTTTCTCTCAGATCGGCCAGGAATCCGACTGGCGTACCGCCAACACCGACGACATCTGCAACGCCATCAAGAATCATGAAGGCTGGGAGCTGGTCTACGACGACGCTCAGCAGAAGCAGGAAAATCAGGTGAAGGCCCTGCGCAACTTCATCACCCAGGGCGTGGACTACATCCTGTTCACCGGCGTGGTTTCCACCGGCTGGGACGAGGTTCTCAAGGAAGTCAACGAGGCGGAAATCCCCCTGATCCTGATCGACCGTATGCCCGACTGTGCCGACAAGATCGAGTACGCCGCTGCTTTCGGCGGTGACTTCGTTGAAGAAGGCCGCCGTCAGGTAGCCTGGGCCGGCGAATACCTCAAGACGCTGGGCCGCGGCGAAGAAGAAATCTGCATTGCCATCATGGAAGGCACCACCGGCGCGGACGCGCAGGTTGGCCGTACCGAAGGCAATCTGGCCGCTCTGAAGGATTACCCCAACATGAAGGTCGTTGCGCAGAACAGCGGCAATTTCACCCGCGCTGAAGGTCAGGCTCTGATGGAGAGCTGGCTGAAGTCCGTGGAGAAGATCGACGTGCTGATCGCTCAGAACGACGACATGGGTCTGGGCGCTATCGACGCCATCAAGGCTGCCGGTCTGGTGCCCGGCAAGGACGTTATCATCGTGGGCTGCGACTCCGTGAAGGCCGCTTTCGACTCGATCGTTGCCGGTGAAATGAACTGCACTGTCGAGTGCAACCCCCTGTACTCCGCTTTCGTGGTTCCCACCATCGAAGGCCTGGAGAACGGCGAAACCTTCGGCCGCGAAGTCATCCATCCCGCTGAGGGCGTGTTCGACTGCGTAGGCGGCATCGACCTGGGCACCGTCACCTCCATCAAGGCGGAAGACGTGATCAGCGAGCGCAAGTATTGATGATTCACCAAGGGCACAGGGGGTTCGGCCCCTGTGTCCTGACCCCGCCGAACCTTCGGGCTACGGGGCGATAAAGGTCGGAGCCCTTTGGCTGTGGGAATAGGGTTCCCTCCGTTACAGGGCGGCAGATACGTCTGACCGCCCTGTAATTCCATCCAAGGGAGGAATTTTCTTGCCGCAGGAAGCCATTTTGGAAATGAAGGGGATCGAAATTCAGTTCCCCGGCGTAAAGGCGTTGGATAAAGTGGATTTTACCCTGAACAAGGGCGAAATTCACGCGCTGCTGGGTGAAAACGGCGCAGGAAAATCCACGCTGATCAAATGTCTGACCGGCGTTCATCATATGGACGCTGGCAAAATTTTGCTGGACGGTGAGGAAATCGTACCCACCAGTCCTCAGGATGCCATTAAAATGGGCATCTCCACGGTGTTTCAGGAGGTCAATCTATGTCAGAACCTTTCCATCGCGGAAAATATTTTCGTGGGCCGTCAGCCCATGAAGCGCCATCAGATCGACTGGAAGGAACTGAACCGTCGGGCGGCGGCGCTGATGTCCCGCTTTCATCTGGATATCGACGTTACCCGTCCGCTGTCCTATTACTCCACGGCGATACAGCAGATGGTTTCCATCGCCCGGGCTGTGGATATTCAGGCGAAAATCCTCATTCTGGACGAGCCCACCTCGTCGCTGGATGAAAACGAGGTGCAGCTGCTTTTCGAGGTCATGCGGGAGCTGAAGGCCGATGGCATGGGGATTATCTTCATCACCCATTTTCTGGATCAGGTGTTCGCCGTTTCCGACCGACTGACCATCCTGCGCAACGGTCATCTGATCGGCACCTTCCAGGCCAGCGAGATCAGCAAGCTGGAGCTGGTAACGCAGATGATCGGCAAGGACATGGACGTGATTTTCAACCTGAAGCGGGCGGAAGTGGCGGATGACGCGCCCTATACGCTGACGGCCAGCCGGATCGGCGCTCCGGGCGTTATCAGCAGCGTTTCCCTGAACCTGAAAAAAGGCGAGCTGATGGGTTTTGCGGGGCTTTTGGGCAGCGGCCGCACCGAAACGGCTGAAATGTTCTTCGGCATCGGCCATCCGACTACGGGAGAAATCACCATGGACGGGCAGCCGGTCAGCTTCCGGGAGCCCTGCGACGCCATCGCCAAGCGGATTGCCTTCTGCCCCGAGGACCGCAAGCGGGACGGCATTATCGGCGATTTGAGCATCCGCGAGAATATCATGCTGGCGGTGCAGGCGCGCAAGGGTTTCATGCATCCCATGTCCCACCAGGAGCAAAGCGAGCTGGCGGAAAAATACATCAAGCTTCTGGGCATTGCCACCCCGGACGCCGAAAAAAAGGTGGGCGAGCTTTCAGGTGGCAACCAGCAGAAGGTCATACTGGCCCGCTGGATGGCGACCGACCCGGAGGTGCTGATTCTGGACGAACCCACCCGGGGCATCGACGTGGGCGCAAAGGCCGAAATTCAGCGGCTGATGCTGGAAATGTGCGGCGAGGGCGTGTCCGTGATCTTCATCAGCTCCGAGCTGGATGAGATCATCCGCTGCTCCAACCGGATCGTGGTCATGCGTGACCGGGAAAAGGTAGGCGAGGTGGACGGCGAAAGCTGCACCCAGCAGACCATTCTCAACATCATCGCCGGAGGCGCGAAGGAAGGGGAAGAAGCGGTATGAAAAAGAAAAAATTCAGTCTTTCCGATCTGATGCGCTCCAAGATCACCTGGGCGGTGATTGCCGAGCTGCTGATTCTGCTGGTATGCTTTATCATCCGGCCGGAGTTTTTCTCCATCAGCTACCAGCCCACCACGGGCATGCTGTACGGCAGTCTGATCGATATTCTGAACCGCTCAGCGGAAATCACCATTATCGCCATGGGAATGACGCTGGTCATCGCTCTGGGCGGCACCGATCTGAGCGTGGGCGCGCTGGTGGCGGTTTCCGGCGCGATTGCGCTGAAATTCCTGCGGTGGGACGTCAGCGCCTATCCGACCCCCGGCGACTACACCATTTACCCCTTCGTGCTGGTGCTGCTGGTGCCGCTGGCGGTCTGCACGCTGATGGGCCTGTTTAACGGCGTGATGATCGCCAATGTGGGCATGCAGCCCATTATCGCCACCCTAATTCTGATGGTGGCGGGCCGGGGCGTGGCTCAGATTCTGACCAACGGCAAGCAGTTTACCACGCTGTACACGCCCTTCCGGTTCATTGGTCAGGGCAGCTTGTTCTGCCTGCCGATGCCCATCGTGATATCCGCCATTGTGGTGGCCGCCGTAGCGCTGTTCACGCGGAAAACCGCGTTCGGCACCATGGTGGAATCCGTGGGCATCAACCCCAGCGCCAGCCGTCTGTCCGGCATTAACGCCAAGGCGGTGATCCTGATCGTTTTCGCCCTGACCGGCCTTCTGAGCGGCATTGCGGGTCTGATCTACTCCAGCCGCATCATGAGCAACGATTCCAACAACGCCGGCCTGAACTATGAAATGGACGCCATTCTGGCGGTGGTCATCGGCGGCACCAATATGTCCGGCGGCAAATTCAGTCCGGCGGGCACGGTCATCGGTTCGATCATCATCCGCACCATCGTCACCTTCGTCTATTATTTCGGCATCGTATCCGAGGCCACCATGGCCTTCAAGGCCCTGATTATCGCAGTGGTCATCGTGCTTCAGTCGGAGCCTGCCCGCGAATGGTTCGCCAAGCGCGCCAAAAACCGTCAGGACCGCATGTCCGCAGCCGTGAAGGGAGACGCCTGAATATGCTTAAGAAACAGACGATGAAAAAGCAAAGCCTGCTGAGCAAGGCGGCGAACCCCAAGTATATCATGGTATACGCCACCATCGGCATTTTCCTGATCATCTATCTCTTCGGCGCAGTCGCCTACGGCTCCAAGGGCTTCACCACCCTGCGCACCTTTGTGAACATGTTCATCGACAATGCCTATTACGGCATCTCCGCCGTGGGCATGACGATGGTGCTGATCACCGGCGGCATTGACTTGAGCGTGGGCGCGGTAGCGTCGCTGACGGGCATGTTCATTGCCTACGGCAATACGGTGCTGGGTCTTCACCCTCTGGTCTGCATTCTGGCCGCCATGGTGGTCGGCGTTGGTCTGGGGCTGTTGATGGGCGCGACCATCCACTATCTGAACGTGCCGCCCTTCATCACCACGCTGACGGGCATGTTCCTGGCCCGGGGCGTTTGCTCCCTGATCAGCCGGGAATCCATCAACATTTCCCACCCCATGATGGACGCGCTGGCCCAATGGAAGGTGTATTTCATGCACCTGAAGGACGGCGAGTGGGTGAAGATCAAGCCGATCTGCTTTATCAATTTCAATCTGCTCCTGTTCCTGATCATGATCGTGGTAGGCATTGTGCTTCTGCAGAAAACCCGCTTCGGCCGGAACGTATACGCGATCGGCGGAAACGAACAGTCCGCCAAATTGATGGGCTTGCCCGTGGCAAAAACCAAGATTCTGGTTTACGGCTTCAACGGCTTCTGTTCCGTGCTGGCGGGCGTGGCCTACGCCCTGTATGTGAAAAGCGGCTGGAATTTGGCCCTTCAGGGCGGCGAGCTGGAGGTCATCACCTGCGCGGTCATCGGCGGCACGCTGCTGACCGGCGGCGTGGGATACATGATCGGCACCCTGTTCGGCGTGCTGCTGAAATCCATTATTCCGGCGCTGATTACCTTTAACGGCAATCTTCTCTCCTGGTGGGGAAAAATCGCTACCGGCGCCCTGCTGCTTTTGTTCATCTGCATCCAGCGGATCGTCGTGACCTACACGGGCAAACGAAAAGCAAAGAAGTAGACACAGCGAGCGAGTCAACGCATACAAAAAACGCTGGTGCATCTTCAATGGATTTGGAAGGTGCATCAGCGTTTTCGTATGAAAAAATGTACGGGAGAGAAAGCGGCTGTTTCCTGTCAACGTCTTCCGTGGGAATATCTCCGCTATGGTAAGGCCGGTATCATCCAGATCATACCTGCGTTTTCCATCGCGTGGATTGGCAATATGTGTCGACACGCAGACAATCTCCTGAGTGCCTTTTGCTTCGAATCCCTTGAACCGTCGCGCCAACCGCCAAAATTGGAAATTTTTCTAAACAACTGGCTCAAAAATCATTCGGCCGTTTTCAGGCAGTGCAGCCAGAATCCCGTTTTTGGAGGCGTTGTTCCAAAACCTTCTTGCAGGCGGAAGCCACCGCTTATGGCTTTATCCATCCAAGCGGCCACGCTTTGCTGTTGCAGGCGCACTGTCCCCGTCAAGCTGGATTGCAAAACGTTCTGCCTTCTTTATAAGCAAATACCGATGCTGCTCTTCTTTTGCTTCTCAGTCAAGCAACTTCATTTTTGCCACTTCGCCGACAACAATTACGGCAGGGCCAGGAAATTTTCCTTCTTCAAGCCGGCTTCCCAGATGATTGAGAGTTGTTCGAAGGGTAACAGGATGATGGGACGCTCTGGCAGAAATAACCGCTACAGGCGTTTCTTCCGGTTTTCCTTCCTGAATCAGTTTTTCAGCAATAAATTTGGCGTTTTCCAGTCCCATCAAGAAAACCAGCGTTCCAGGCAAAGAGGCTAAAGGCTCCATTCCTGCTGCCAATCCATCGCATGACAAAGCGCTATGGCCCGTAATAATATGAACACTTTGGCTAACGCCCCGATGAGTAACAGGAATTCCTGCAAAGGCCGGAACAGCAATAGCAGATGAAATACCCGGAACCTCCTCGAAAGGAATACCCGCTTTCTGCAACGCAAGCATTTCTTCTCCGCCGCGTCCAAACACAAAAGGATCTCCCCCCTTCAGCCGAACAACGATCTGGCCCTCGGAAGCTTTTTGAATCAGCAACTGGTTGATTTTTTCCTGCGAACAGGAATGCTGTCCGCTGCGTTTACCCACGTACAGTTTTTCAGCCTTGGTAGGGACTTCCTCCAAAAGAGCTTTATCAATCAGATCATCATAAACGACTGAATCGCATTTTTGCAGGCAGTGTAATCCACGTACCGTAATCAAATCCGCTTCAGCGCAACCGGCGCCAACTATATAAACAAATCCTTTTTTCATTTTTTTATTCTCTCCTTTGTTCATCCATGATTTTCTGTTCTTCCTCTTCCGTAAGCGCACGGCCATATTCAAGGCATGCTTCCCATATTTTCTGAAAGATGACTGCTCTTGTCTGCTGCTGAGAAAATTCTTTTTTGATCTCCGGACGTATCCTATTCAAATAATTTAAAATATCCTCTACGTCTGCCGGCAGAGAATGTTCAATATTCTTTTTTAAGGCGGATGCAGCCGAGGGACTGGCTCCTCCCGTACAAATTCCGATGGTCAACATTCCCCGGTGAATCAGGGCCGGGAAAAAAAAGGAACAATTTTCCCGATCATCCACCGAATTAACCAAAACACCTCTTTCGCGACACATTCCGGCCACCTGCCGGTTTATTTCGCCATCGTCCGTTGCACAAATCACAAAATTCACTTCACACAAGTCTTCCGGAATAAACGTTCTTTGCCGAAGGATAACACCTTTCATCTTTCGGAATTCCGGATCGATTTCGGGCGCTACCACGCAAAGCCGGGCACCATACTCCAGTATGATCCGCGCTTTATGCAAGGCGACTTTGCCAGCGCCAATCATCAGCCCTTTTTGGTCCTGCAAATCCTGAAAAAAAGGAAAATAAGCCATTTTGTCCTCCTAGGTTTCGAGGTAGTAGCGCCAGCCATTCGGCGTTGCCAAGCGATCGACCGTGACTCCAAAGACATTTTTTAAAACTCCCGTTTGAAACACTTCATCCGGCGTTCCCTCCTGAACTTTTTTCCCTTCGTTCATAACAAGAAGTCTATCTGCCGTTTGCAATGCCATGCACAAATCGTGTATAATCATTACTACAGACTTCTTTTCCGCTGCCAGCTTTCGAGCTATTTTCATTACTTCCATCTGATGACGTAAGTCCAGATAAGTGGTTGGTTCATCCAGCCAAAGATTCGGCGTATCCTGAGCCAGGGCCATCGCCAAGTAGATTTTCTGCCGCTGTCCTCCGGAAAGCTCCATCATATTCTTTTCCGCCAATTCTTCCGCCTGCATCTTCTGAAGGGCTCTGCGGCAAAGTTCTTTATCTTTCATGGAGTACTGACGTGGGAAGCTGAGATAAGGGTATCGCCCGTGCAGCACCATTTTTTCCACCATAATATTAGGGATGGCATGTTCCTGTGCTAAAAAAGCAATCCGTTTTGCAGTTTCAGTCCGCGTCAGCATGCTCAAGTCTGTTTTTTCACAAAAAACATGTCCGCTGATTTTGGGATGCAAACCCAGCGCAGTCCGAAGAAGTGTGCTTTTTCCGCATCCGTTTGGTCCAATAATCATTGTTACCTTCTCCGATGGGAATTCCGCACTAATATCAAACAGTACTTTATTTCCATGATAACCCGCACTGAGATTTTGAATTTTAACCACGGCTTCTTCCCCCTCTTTTGTGAAAAATAAGCCACAAGAAGAACGGGCCTCCTCCGAGTGCCATCACAATCCCGACCGGCAGTTCATACGGCCTGAATAGAGTACGGGCAATCAAATCACACATTGAGAGCAGTACGGCTCCTCCCAATATAGACGCGCCTAACAGCCTTTTGCTTTCATTTCCAAACCATTTTCGCATCATATGCGGAACAATCAGGCCCACAAATCCAAGTAAGCCGGCAAAACTAATGGAAGCGCCAGCTAATATGGAAGCCAACAGAAGCAAAACCATTCGGAGCTTGCGAGTATTTAATCCAAGAGCCTGAGCGGTATCCTCGCCCAAAGCCAAAATATCCATCTGCGTAGTCAGAAAAAAAAGCAGGAATAAAGCCAAAAAAATCAGAAGCGCACCCGGAAAAAGTTTTTGTAAAGTCAGCCCGCTAAAGCCGCCAATTCGAAAATCCGTATATCCATTTAATGAATTAGGATATAAAAGTAGCAATGTATCTGTTCCAGCAGAAAAAATACTCGATAACGCGATACCAGACAAGATAAAAGTAGTACGCGACGCGCCGGCATGACGTGAAATTCCAACTACCAGCATAGAAGTAAAAAATGCCCCTAAAAATGCGGCGATCGGCGCCGCCCATACAGAAAACGGCATCAACAGGCTGCTGAAAACAACCATAAAGCCCGCACCGGCATTAACGCCGATGACATGCGGGGAAGCCAGAGGATTATCTAATACATGTTGGATCACTGCCCCTGCCGCGGCCAGAGCGGCGCCTGCAATGAGGCTTCCAAGGAGCCTTGGAAGCCGGGTATAAAGGATAATACGACTCGACGTCTTTTCAACGGACGAATGAAACAGCGCATTCCACATCTCATCCAGCGAGAAAGAAACTGCACCGAAACAAAGATTCAAGATACATGACAAAAAGCAGAGTCCTGCCAGCGCCGCCCATACCCATCTTTTATTTTTGAGGATATAAAATAGCGGACAATTTTTCATAGGCCTCACCCCATTTTGCATTTGGTTTTAAATTATAGAGATGATAATCCATCACATAAAACCGCCCATTTTGAACCGCAGACAGATAGCTCCATGCAGGATGATTTAAGAGCGTTTCCTGCAAACGTTGCTGCGCCTTTTCCGGTTCTTTCCCCTGTAAAACAGCAAAAATAAAATCCGGATCCTTCAGCACGATTTCTTCCAAATTTAAATTTTCCAAAAGGGATGTGTCATCATCAGCGATATTGCGGCATCCCATACTTTTCAGCATTTCACCCAGAACACTGTTCTGGCTGTTTTTTACCTTACATTGGGAACCGGATGCCCGAATATATAAAACCGTCGGCTGCGATCCGTCCGCATGGCTTCTAGCTTTTTCCACCTGTTGCTGTACATCCAAACCATAAAGCTGAAAGTTTTCCGGGCAGCCGCACAATTCCGTGCAGATGGAAAGCATTCGAAGATAATCCTCAAAGGTACTCACCTTAAAATACGCAACCGGAATGCCAAGTTCTTCTAAAGCCGATTGCAATTGTAAATTTCCAGAAGTGTTGCAGCTAGCCAAAACCAAATCCGGTTCCGAAAGCAGCAGCATATCCATGCTCATCGTCGTTGTGGTTCCCAAATGGATAACTGAGCTGTCCAAATCCAAGTCAAAATCCGTCCAGGCGTCATTGGCCGTTGCCACAAGCGTATCCTTTCCTCCGGCCAGACACCAAATATCCGCAAAACTGCCGATCAGTGCGGCAACACGTTTGGGTTTCTCCAATACAAGCGTCCGTCCAAGATCATCCTCAAAGGTGACCGGGTTCGCGGTTTCCGCACAAACCGTTCCGCTGGAAAAAAACAATATAAGGAGCCCCAGCAAAATCGTGAGTATGTTTTTCTTTTGAATGTTAGTGGTATTTTTTATCGGCGTCATAAGTTTATTCCTCTCCGTTATTTGTTTCTTCAACAATGGGACCAATCTCTTTGTTTATATGGAATGTTTTCCACTCTTTATTTCCAATCTGATTGCAAATTTGAATAAATTTTTCCATTGTCGGAAAAATAAAACGGTCCTTATGATAGACAATATCAAATGTCCTTTGCCAGGAGATATCTTCGATCAGGCATTGCCACAGCAGCCCTACCTGCACTTCTTCCTTAATCAACCGAACCGAAATCAAACTGATTCCTTCGTTGTCCATAACCGCATTTTTGATTGCGGTTATACTGTAGCTGGTCCAGCGTACATGATAATCAATATGACGTTTTATTAATTCTTCTTCCAGTTGTGCGCGTGTGCCGCTCCCCTGCTCCCGCAAAATCAATTCCTGCTTTTCCAATTCGTGCAGTGCAACAGATTTTCTGCCGTAAAAAGGATGTTGGGGCGAGCAAATCAGCACCATCATATCTTCAATAACCGGCTCAACCATAAGATGAGGATGCCTGATACGGCCTTCCACCAGCGCCACATCCAGCTCATTCGCTAATAATTTTTCTTCCAGAAGCTGTGTATTAGCCACAAAAACTTCTGTAACAGCATCTTTGCTTTCTTTTTTTAAAAGTGCAACCGCTTCTCTCATAACGCAGGAACCAACAGTCAAGGTAGCGCCAATGCGAATACCGTGATCTAAATTGGTTTCCTGCAAAAAATGGCACATATCGTTATAAATATTCATAAACCGTTGTGCATAGGAATATAATTCCTTGCCGGCATAAGTCAGATAAATACGATTAGAAAGTCTTTCAAAAAAATGAACATTATATTCCTTTTCTATTTCTGTAATAGTCTGACTGACCGCCGAATGCGAAATATAGAGCTTTTTAGCTGCTCGCTCATTTTCCCGCATTCTACAACCTTCATAAAAATTTCAATATCGCGTATGGTCATTCTTTGCTGCCATCCCAAACATAAAATAGTAATTTCCCGGGAGGAGAAACCCTCTCCTCCCGGGACAGAAACTCAGCAGGTTGCGCCGCCAACCAAATGAAGTTCCGCATCCAGGATAGCCTGCTTCCGTTCCAGCACGGCATCATCCAGGATCTGTTCGATGAAGTGCTCCGGTCCAAGACGGTCTACAGTCACGCCCATACGTTCACCGGTTTTTCCTTGTTCACGGTAAATCAAAAGCGTCTTTTCAATGATGGCCATCACCTCATCTTCGGTATACAGCCCGGGCAACGGTGTTCCTACCCGGGGATATTTTCCCCATTTTCCGCCGACGAAGAGCTTATAACCCGCATTTTTCAGTGTGAAGCAGTCAAAGGGGCAATTTCCAATGCACTTACCGCAATTATTGCACACATCCATTTTCACAGTCGTACCGCTTTTGTCATGCTGAATCGCATGAACCGGACACACTTCACTGGGCGCGCACTTTTTGCAACCATTGCAGGAATCCTCATCAAATTCCGGGCATTTTTGAGCCACAATGCCGAATTCATGCAGTTCCGGTTTTACGCAGTCGTTCGGGCATCCCCCAATGCCAATTTTAAATTTATGAGGAAGCTTTACATCATACCAGCCTTCATAGAAAACCTTATGAATTTTTTCGGCAAGAGCAAGCGTATCGGTCAGGCCATGGACGCAGACCGATCCTTTGCAGCAAACCACCGGCCGCACTCTGGAACCGGTACCACCCGTCGTCAAATGAACCTTTTCAAACGCTTCGGTAAACGCAGGAATGCTTTCATAGGCAACTCCGGGAATTTCTACAGTCAGACGCGTAGTGTAGAAAACCCTTCCGGAACCATATTTTTTGGCAACTTCCGCCATCACAGCAGCCTGTTCCGCCGTCACAGCACCATTAACCGTGATCAAACGTGCGGAAAATTTTCCGTCCTTCGTCGGCAAAAATCCTTTTCCCTTCAACTGCTTCTTTTCTTCTGCTGAAATCATCGTCAACACTCTCCTTTAGTCATTTTCAATATCGTTAAATTTCGTGCCGCCCTCAAGCACCACCGTATGCTTATATCCATAACGTTGAAGCTTGTTTTGCGCCAAATAGCCTTGCTTTCCCTTTTCGCAGACCAATGCGATAAGCTGTTCCTTGCCAATGCCATCCAGATCGCCATGAATCGTTTTTACCGGTGCGCTGCGGTAGCCATCGATATTGGCCGTTTTCATTACGTCCAAATAAACCGTTTGTTCCGGAAGCTGACGAAATTCATCCATATCAACGCCCACCATTTTTCCTGCCGCTTTGTTCAGCAGGACGTTGGTCGCATGTACGAAGGGGTGAATCGCCAAGGAAAATGGAGGAGCGTAAGAGAAATCCATATTCTGGATCTCTTCCAACCGGGCGCCGAGTGTAATAAGCGCCACTCCCATATCCACGATTTTATCCACAGCATTTTTCCCTGTCACCTGGACGCCCAGAAGCTTATGCGTTTCGCTATCCGCTACCAGGCGGATGTTCAATACGGATGCGCCGGGATAGAAATTCACTTTATCATCAATCGAGATGGTAGCGTGAATCACTTTGCGGCCCAAAGCATTAGCCTGTGTAACGGTCATACCGGTTTTGGCAGCGTTACCGCCGGCAAATTTAACAATAGCAGTTCCCAGCGTACCAGGATACTGGACAGGATGACCCGCAATGACTTCCGCACAGATTCTCCCCGTCAGATTTGCGATAGAGCCCAAAGGCGCCCAGACTCTTTCACCGGTCTGACGGTTATGAACCGTTGCGCAGTCGCCTACAGCAAAAATATTCGGATCGTTTGTTTTCATCTGCGAATCTGTTACAATGGCGCCGTTGGCCGTCATAATCAATCCGCTTCCGAAAAGCATATCCGTATTGGGCCGAACACCGACTGCAAAGATTACTGCATCTGCTTTGATACGCCGATTTTGGGTTTTCACAGCTTCTACTTTTGCTTCGCCTTCTATGGCCAAAAGCTTTTCCTGCGTAAATACAGGAATGCCTTCTTCCATCAGCAGATTCTCAGCATGTTCTGCAAAATCCGGATCAAAACCGGGAAGAATATGCGGTGCGCCTTCCAAAATGACCGTCCGGATTCCCTGGTTCTTCAGTTCGTCAGCAATTTCCAGTCCGATCAGTCCCCCGCCCACGACGACGGCACGTTTTACTCCCTGCTGCAGGAACTGACGAAGCTTTTCCGCATCCTCCGGGGTACGCAGCACAAAAGTTCCCGGAAGCTCATTTCCTTCAACCGGCGGCCGAATCGGAGAAGCTCCAACTGCCAAAACCAGCTTATCATAAGGAAATGTCATGGTTTCTCCCGTTTCCACCTGACGGGCATAGACAAACTTTTTCTCACGGTCAATTCCGATTGCTTCCGTCTGGCAGTGCAGATCTACTTCTGTCACTTTCCGGTACTCGTCGGGCGTATTGGTATACAGCTTATCAATATCAGCCACTTCTCCGCCCACATAATAGGGCAAACCGCATCCGGAATAGGATATATAAGGATGCTTTTCCAGCAGCGTGACCTGACATTCGTCTCCCAATTCCCGTTTTAATTTCGCGGCCGTTTTGGTTCCGGCCGCTACGGCGCCAATAATAACCACCTTCATCTTTCGAACTCTTTCCTCCTCAGTTCTTCCGGCTTATAAATGCGTATCCCACATACCGCAGAAAGGATCCACCGGGCTGACTCCCTTAAAGGGAGAACGACCAACCAGCTTATCAACCAGCGCTTCCAGCACCTCTTCCGTCGGTGTATAGGCGTTAATGAACGTTTTCATTCTGGGAGCGTCTTGCAAATGATAAGGATTAGCGACCGAAATAAAGATGTTGGGGACTTCCATCAGGAACTTGGGACCATTCAGTTCGTCCGGGACCATCCAATTCAGCCGAACGGTCGTCTGATTGCTGTACGTTCCTTCGTTGGCATAGTAAATAATCAGATCAGTATCGCCAATAGTCTCAGCATTGGGATGGAAAATACGCTTGGTCATTTCCTTTGGATCGAAGAGCGTAACCTCAAATCCTTCCTTTTCCAGTAGCTCTTTAAAATAGCCGTGAAGCAGCTTCCCGCCTGCATGATTTCCGGAGCGCGCATGCTCTCCCATCACATGCAGCTGAATACGCGGAAACTTTTCGGGCGTAATCGGCAGTACCCCGGCTTCGTTGTTCTTAACGAGCGTAACCGACTCGTCAGCGCATTCCCGTGTCCAGGTTTTATGCTTTTCACAGTTCAGCACCTTTAGAGCCTCTTCGCCGGGAACCAACTGACTGGCTTTTTGTTTCTTGTGCAGGCCCAAATGAGCTTTCAGTGCAAGAATGCGCGTTACGGCTTCCTCTACCCGCTCTTCCGTCAGGATACCTGTTTCAATTCCTTTCATCATATAGGCAAAATCCTGCTCCAGGCCCAAATCAAAAAGGAACATATCGCAGCCGATCGCAATGGACGTGGGAACCGCCACTTCCCGCTTCATCGAAAGCAAGAACCCTGTCATGCGGGTGGAATCCGTAACGATAACGCCATTGAAGCCCAGCTTTTTCCGCAAAAGTCCTTCCATCAGTTCTTTCGACAAGGGACCCGGGCAAATATCCTCATCACGAATGCCGGGGCAAAGAGCACGTGAATATGCGGGCTGCATGATATGCCCGATCATAACGGTTTCTGCGCCTTCATCAATCAGCGTTTTATAGATTTTGCCATAGGTAGCATCCCATTCTTCAACAGAAAGAGCGTTTATCGACGGGTGCATATGCTGGTCGCGTTCATCCACACCGTCTCCAGGGAAATGCTTTATCGAAACCGCCAGACCATTTTCATGTGCGCCCTTCATGTAGCCGCGCGCCATGCGCAATACCCTTTCCGGATCCGAACCATAGGTTCTCGTATTCGTAATGGGATTGCGGAAGTTCATATCAATATCTACCACGGGGGCAAAGGCCCAGTTAACGCCGACTGCCGCTCCTTCCGCAGCGGAAATACACCCCAACTGATAGGCTCGCTGCGCATCATCCGTAGCGGCAACCTGCATTTGTGTTCCGTAAATGGTACCTTCCTTTGCAATTCCACGGCCGCCGGCTTCCAGGTTGGCTGCTACCAGCAAAGGAATGGGAGATTCCTGCTGCAGAAAGCGGTGTGCCTTCTGAACCTCCTCGGCCGGTTCCGTGCGATACATAATACCACAAGGCTGATACTGGTCAATCATTTCTTTCAGCTGCTGCCGATCGAACGTTTCCCCAATCGGGCAGAACAACTGCCCAACCTTCTGCTTCAGGCTCATTCCCTTCAGCGTTTTTTCGACCCACTGAATATCTTCATCCGAGAGAAAAAACGGGTTTCCTTTCAAATCGATCATAAGTGTCTTCCCCTCTCACTTTTGATTGGTCTGGATGCATTATGCCTCGATATAGCGACGCATCATAGCCTGATGTTCATGGATGACCGCGACATTATCAATGGTCCAGTCCGCCACATCATGGCAAATGCGCCCACCCTCATATTCCGTGCAGACCCATCCGCTCCATCCGTTTTCCTTCAGCACCCGAAAAATCGTTTCATTGTCTACGCTCGGATCAATCCCATTCCGCATATCATAAACCTTTGCATGGATATGAATAATGTACGGGATGTACTTACTGAGTAATTCAGGATCGCAGTAAGTGAAGCTATACGCCTGTTTAGCCCATGCCAAATCAGCTTCATTGGGATGCATTTCTGAAATCTTTTCAAGCACCTGGGCGTAGGGTACTCTTTTCTCATAGCAATCGCTGATACAGGAAACCACCTCTGCATGAGCACCACTGCGAATCGCTTTTTCCTCCATTGCCGGAACAGGCCGCCTAATGAAAATACCAAAGTCAGGAATAATCCCAAAGTTTTTCGTTCCCGTTCTTTGAATAAATTCAATATAGCTGTCCACCCGTGGCGTACACAACTGAAATGGAGGATGAATTTCGATTCCCAGAATCACATGGTTTTTTTCGGCGCACGGCAGGCATTTTTCAATAACCGACAGCGGTATGGTATAAACCACGCGCAAATAGCGGAAGCCCATTCGCGCAGCCAGACAAATGTTTGTCTCCATGATTTCGACGGCCTGCTGTTCGCTGATTTCCTGTCCTTCCCAGATCTGACCATCCATGAACATATCGTAGCAAACGGGAACTGTATGGTACTTTTCCATCAGTTCAAACCAATGATCCACCCATGTCTGAGAAGGATTGGGGAAGTTCGGAATGACTGCCTCGGAGATGATTTCCACGCCAGTGCCGCCCATGTCGGCGACAGCCTTTACGCAGTCCTCAACATTCATCTTTCCCAGATAGTATTCATCCTGAAAACTATAGAAAGAAATGCCTCTTTGAATCTTTTCCTGTACGGCGGCCGGTTTCTGCAACAGCAACGTTTTTTCCCATTGGGCACAGAATGGAACCTGGGCAATGTGCATGCCATTGACAATCCGAAGCTCTTCGTATACTTCTACTCTGTGTTCTCCGGGAGTAAGGCCGCCATCCGTCCGTACAGTCAGTATGGCCACTTCCCCAAAGTCCCAATGATGTCGTGTATCACCCAGCATTTCATCAAACGTGAAGGTTTCGCCCTTCAGGGTGAAGGTGATCTGATCTCTGGTATAGTTCTTCCCGTCTACTTTCACACGGAAGTCTTTGATCACTGCCAGAAAAACGCCTCGATAATAGCTGACTTTTACGCCGATTTGGAAACCGATGATTTTTCCAGCGCACTTCACATTGCGGAATGTTTCATCGCAAATAAAGTACTTATCAAACATATTTGGCATAAGCGTCCCTCAACATTACCACCACTTAATCAGCTCTGTCACTTGCTCTCTAACGTCAATGAATTCTCTGGACGTTACGTTTCTCGGCCTTGGGAGCGGATTTTTCAGCAGCTTTTTAATCGTAGTGGGCTTATTGGTCAAAACCAGAATATCCTCGCTGATATAAACGGCTTCCTCGATGTTGTGTGTAATAAAAATAATGGTTGTACCAAGCTTTTCCCACAGTTTAATGAGTTCATCTTCCAGTTTGAACCGAAGTTCAATATCCAGTTGTCCGTATGGCTCGTCCATCAGCAGGATATCCGGCTTTGTGGCAAAAGCTCTGGCAATGACGACGCGCTGCAGCATGCTGGCGGACAACTGATTCGGATAATACTTCCGAAATTTGCCCAAGCCTACCATTTCTACCACTTCATCTACAGCTTTTTGAATTTCTTCCTTTGTTTTTTTCTTGATGTTCAATCCAAAGGCAATATTCTGCTCTACCGTCAGCCACGGCATGGTAGAATACTCCTGAAAAATATAGGAAACATTATGTTTTTTCAGATCTACAGGCACACCGTCGATCAAAATTTCACCGGAGGTAGGCTCATACAGCTTCGTCAGGCAATTCAAAAAAGTCGTTTTTCCGCATCCGGTAGGGCCGACTACACAAAGAAACTGGCCCTTTTTTACTTCGAAAGAAACATCGTTCAGCACAAGCAGATCGCCAAATTTCTTTGTGAGGTGTTCCACCTTCACTTTAGGCTGTTCCACGTCTTCCCCTCCTTTACAATGTGTGTTCCACTACGTTCTGAATTTCGGAACGCAACTCAAGGAAACGGTCATCCGTATAGTTTCTGGGTCTGGGCAGGTCTATCACAAACTCCTGCTGCACCTGGGTAGGGCAATTCGTCAGCACAACGACGCGATCTGCCAGATAAACCGCTTCTTCAATATTATTTGTTACAAATACAACGGTTCTTTTTTCTTTTTCCCAGATTCTCACAATCTCATCCTGCATTTGATAGCGAGTTTGTGCATCCAGGTGTCCAAACGGCTCATCCATAAAGAGGACCTGGGGCTCATTGCAATAGGCGCGAGCTATGCCGACACGCTGCTGCATACCGCCGGAAAGCTGATTGGGAAAAGAATTTTCAAACCCATGCAGGCCTACCAAATCAATATAATACTGAGCTTTTTCCCGACGTTCTTTTTTGGAAACGCCTCTGGCTCTGGGGCCATACTCCACGTTTTTCATGACCGTATACCACGGGAACAGAGCCGTGGTTTGATAAACAAAACCGCGTTCCGGGCCCGGTTTGGTCACTGCCTGACCTCCGACCGTAACAGTACCGGAAGTCGCCGTTTCCAACCCTGCCATCACATTCAGCGCCGTCGTTTTTCCGCACTGACCAGGGCCAAACAATACCAGAAATTCATTTTCACGGGCCGTCACCGTCAAATCAGCAATAACGGGAGTCTGCGTGTTTTTAGTGTAAAACGTCTTTGTAACATGATCGCAAACAATCATGTTTTTTATCTCCCTCTCTTGGTCCAGCGGCATAGTTTCGATTCAACTCCTCTCAGAACGGTAGCCAGGATGTATCCGACAATACCAATAGCAAGGATACCTACCAACTCCTGCAGCACATTATTATTATCCATACCACGAATAATCAGCCAGCCAACGCCATCGCTGGAACGAATCATTTCCGAGCCAACCGCCATAGCCCACGCTGCGTTCAAACCCAACTGCAGTCCGGAAAACAGATAGGGCACAGCGCTTGGGAGCGTTACCGTCAGAAAAATATGACGGTCGCTTGCACCTAGCATCTTTGCCGCACCGATCAACGTCGGGTCAGCGGATTTTGCACCAGCGATCACGTTCTGGATAGTGCTGAAGAAAGCCGCCCAAAAAATCAGAAAGTACTTGGAACCGTCCTTAATTCCGAACCAGAGAATAGCCAGCGGGATCCAAGCCACCGGCGGAATCGGACGAACCAGATTGATCAGCGGATTTAAGATGGCTTCTATCGTTTTATAGGAAGCCATCAAAATGCCAATCACAGTGGCCGTCACAATGGCGATCAGATAGCCCAGCATCACACGGCGCAAGCTGGCCCACACGTGCATGGGCAACGTATAGACGCTGCCATACTTAACTGTGAAATGTTCAAAAAAGCTTTGGAGCGTTTGAATGGGGCCTGGCATGACCTTGCCTACCGAAGTAAAGGTAACCACGGCCTGCCAGATCAGGCCAAACACCAAAAAAGAAAGAATTGTCGCTCCAACCTTGACCAAAATGGTGTTCTTTTTCAACTTAGCGATCATAATTTCTCCCCTTTACAACAGCCCGTTCAATCAGCCCAAGCAGCATATTAAAGAGTGAACCCAGGAAGCCAATCATCAGCATACCGACAATAATGACGTCCGGGCGATAGATGCCGCGGCACTGCTGAATCATATATCCCAGACCGCTCGAAGAAGCCACCATTTCCGCCGCAACAATCGTCATCCAGGAAGCACCCAGCGCTACGCGGATACCCGTCATAATATAAGGAAGGGCGGTAGGAATGGCCACTTTGAAGAGCATCTGTTTTTTGCTGGCCCCAAAAGTGCGGGCCACCCACATATGTACATCCCTTGTTTGCTTGATTCCGGCATAGGAGTTCAACACACAGGGAATCATTCCGGAGATAAAGATGGTTACTACTTTGGACGTCAATCCGATACCCATCAGAATAATCATCATCGGAGCCCAGGCCAATCCCGGAACTGCCTTTACAAAATCGAATACAGGACGAACAAGAACATCCACCGGTTTGAACCATGCCATGGCGATTCCCAGCGGAATACCAATCACCATGCTAAGCAGATAACCGAGCATAGCCACGCGTATACTGGAGGACATATGCTGCATTAGCGTTGCTCCATCAGGATTCTTGTGGCTCCATTTATAAATAAAAGTCTTGACCACAGTAACAGGATCCGGCAGACTGGTTGGCTGTGCCAATTTCAGCACGGCTGTGCATAAATACCAGATTCCGATAAAAACAACAACCGAAAGGCATGAAATAAGCGTATATTTGGGGAGATGTTTACTTTTCTCCAAGGCAAGCCCTCCATTCCTAAGAGGTGGAATGCGGAAAAAATCCGCATTCCACTTCCTCTTTTCAGATAGTCAATTGATGAACCGATCAATGGCCATAACCCTTTACAGTGATGCCAAGCGCTTCACTGACAAGGCTGGTATCGATATTCTTGACAATGTTGGGCAGATTGCTCTCAGCAATGGCGCCGGTGGATACATAGAATTCCGCCACAGCCTGGAAACCGTCTCCGGCATAATAGTCATCTTCCTGCATACGCTTCATATCGATCAGCTGGTTCATCTTCAGGGAATACTCCAGCGCTTCAGGAGTGGTGTCCTTGCCAATAATCGTATAATAATCCACGATTGCCTTTTCAAGCAGTGCGGGATCTTTTGCCATTTCTTCTACTACACCGTGGATAACCTGCAAGAAAATCTTTACTTCCTCACGACGGTTGGCAATGCATTCGGGGGTAAAAAGAATGGGGTCTTTGATTTCGATGTCAGTAGCTTCCTTTACATCGGCCACAATCGTGCTGTTGTCCTTGGTGATCAGATCCAGAATGTAGGGCATCTTGGTGCTGATAACATCGCACTCGCCGGCAATAAATGCCTGATAAGCGGAAGCATCTTCCATATTAACGAAGGTGACATCTTCATCGGTAAGGCCAAACTGAGAAATGTATTTGCTGATATAGAACTGCTGCGCCTGACCCACCTGGCAAATGAAGCTCTTGCCGCGAAGCGTATCGGCAGAACCATACATCTCAGGCTTGCCTTCGATCAGGCCCTTCTGGGTAAGGATATCGCTGTCATTGCGAACCACAATACCGTCCGCATTCACGGAGTCTACTTCAGACAGAAGAACCAGCATATCGTTGGCCATGGCGTACACGCTGCCCAGACCGCCGATACAGCCGTCCAGCTCGCCTGCACCAATTGCTTCATTGATGGCAACAGCGCCAGGGAAAATGGACATTTCCACGTTGATGCCCGCTTTGTTGAACAGATCATGATCCACCGCATACTGCAAATATACGCCCATCTGAGCTGTAATCGTAGCCACGCGCAGCGGGGGCTGATCCAGATAGTTTTCTTCTGCAAAACTGGCAGAAATGCTCGCAAGCATCATAATGGACAGGAACAGTGCGATCAGTTTTTTCATTTTCTCTTCTCCTTTGTTCTTGCTGGGCTCGTTCTTTCGAGCCGCTTCTTACGGAAAATTTTACAGTGTTGGCCAACACTGCTCCTTCCTGTCATGGTTCTTCTTTTGCAAAGCAAAATACCCTTTGCTTTGGAAAAAGATTAACCATTTCATTCAGGAACTTGCGCATATTATAATCGATTCCTTTTCTTTAGTAAAACATAAATATATTTACCTTAAACGCAAGAAAAAACTTACGCTCCTTTACAGAACGGTAGTCACCAAACAAAATATATATATCAGCCTGTCAAAGAAGCCCCATTGCAATACAGCAGTGGGACTTCAAGCATGAGAAAAACAGGGAGCGGAAGAAAGGCTGCCACTTGTGGATGGCAAGTTTCTTGAGATTCATCGCAGCAAATTTGAGCTTGACCCATACGGTTACTGCGGTCAGCCCTCGATAGGGTGTATAACGCATCGCGTGTTTTTCTTTTGCGTCCGCAAAGACGCGTTCGATCGTCTGTGAGCGCAGCGCGTAGGTTGCTTTGCCCAGCGGTGAATGCCGGACGTCCTCCGCGCGCTCTATGTAATCGTGCCAAACGTGGCGCGTAACCGTTTTGGTACATTGCTGGCTTTGCGTGCAGCGCTCACGAACAGGACAGCTTTTGCAAACGTAGCTTTTGCTCTTGTACTCCCGATAGCCCTCACGGTTGGTGGTCACGTAGCTCAGGACCTGATTTTGTGGACAGAGAACGCAGTCATAATACTCGTCGTACACGTATTCATACCACGGGAGGTTTTCCTTCTTCGTCATCGGACGCTTATAGGGCAGCGACGGAATTCTTCCGCTGTCGAAGATTTGCTTGCAGATCCAGGGCGTTTTATAGCCGGCATCCGCCGTAACGACCTGCACCTCAGGATAATGCTCAGTCAATCGTTGGAATACCGCGTCGAACGCCACGCTGTCGTGGACATTACCGGCCGTGACCTCCGTTTCCAGCACGTAGCCGCGCTTATCGCAGACGGTATGCGCTTCATACGCAAAGCACTTTTATGTTCTCCCTTATGAAAAACGCCGCTTTCCGGATCTGTCGTCGATTCGATCACCGTCTTTTCCTTCGGCGGTTTATCATCGTCATCTTCCTTTTTCAGCGGCTTCTTTCCGTGCACTGAGCGATCCGCTTCAATTTCCTTGTCCAACTGCTCCTGATACCGCTTCGCCGCAATGGGAATCTGCTTCTGAACGTACTTTTTCAGATTGGCGTTCGCCTTGATGTGCGTTCCATCCACAAACACGACCTCCGGAGAAAGATATCCTGCGCGGGAGACTTCCTCCAGTACCCACCGGAACACCCCTTCGATCACTTCCGCAGTAAAGCGGTGACAAAACGCATAGCTGATCGTCGCAAAATGCGGGAGCGGCTGTGATATGGTATATCCCAGAAACCAGCGATACGCCACATTCACTTCCGCGTCTTTCATCGTTTGCCGAAGCGAGCGTATTCCGAACAGATGCTGAATCAGCACCAGCTTGAACAGCACCACCGGATCGCAGCTGGGGCGGCCATTGTCCTCGCAGTACAAATCCTCTACCAGATCGTAGACGTGCGTGAAGTCCACTGCCGCATCGATTTTTCGCAGCAGATGATCCTTCGGCACCAGCATATCCACACACAGCATCTCGATTGCCTGCCTCTGTTCCTGTTCTCTCTTCAGCATCTTCATCACCTGCTCCTATTATATCAAAAAAAGGCCGCGATTCGCGACCTTTTTTGACAGGCTGATAGTTTTTCATTTTCCAGCGAAAAAGCTGCCGATTTTGCAGGCGCTTCTCAATATATGAAACGCAAAAGCGGCGTCCTTCCGCCTTCGGTCTATTTTCCCTGAACCGAAGCGGCGGCGGTAGTCCCTCTGCATACCAGCGTCGGCGTCGTGATATAGGTCTGAATCTGGGTGGCGGAATGCTTCAGCTTTTGCAGCACGAGCCGCCCCGCCTCCTGTCCCATTTCGTACATGTTGATATCCACCACCGTCATGGGCGGCTCCGTCAGCATGGAAAAGGGGTGGGAATCGAACGCTATCAGCGCCATATCCTCCGGAATGCGCACCCCTTTTGCCTGCAGCGCCTGCATGAGCCCGAAGGCGATGGGATTGTTGGCGCAGATGATCGCCTGGGGCCTTGGCTTCATGCGAAGGAGCTTTTTCATGGCGCGTACCCCGTCCGCCAGCGTGGACTGGCTTTGCAGGACGCGCTCGTGCGCAAGCTCCAGCCCCATTTCCTGCAGCGCCTGCCGAACGCCCTGCAGTCGGCGCCAGGAGATCATGTCGTCCGCCCGGCCGCCCACATAGCAGAATTCCGTATACCCACTTTCCGACAGATGCCGGGCGGCCAGCTCACCCGAAAGGCGGTTGTCCGTATCGATCCAGCACAGGTGGTTATCAAAGTTGGGCTTTCCGATCACGATGTGCGGCACGCTCTCGCGGCTGATGAACGCGGCCAGCTTTTTCGTCACGACCGACATGTGCAGGACGAAGCCGTCCGCCACGCGCTGCCGCCAGGCCTGCTCCACATAGGCGGCGGCCTCCCTGGCGCTCAGATGCTTCATCACCATGGCGTAGCCCCGTTTGTCCAGCGTGTGCTGCACGCCGCGCATGATTTCGAACAGATGCGGGTTCACAAAGGCGGCGTCAAAGGGAAAATCCGCAAGGAACGCCATCTGGTAGTTGGCGCGGGTCGCAAAATTGCGGGCCCGCGCGTTGGGCTCATACCCCAGGGCATGGGCGGCCTGCCGGATCCTGCGCAACGTTTCCTCCGACACCGCGCCCGACCCGTTCATGGCCTTGGACACGGTGGAGGGCGACACGCCGGCCTTCAGCGCCACGTCACGAATGGTGGACGGCATGGAAACTCCTCCCGCGGTTTGTTATTTGCGATAGAGAACAAACCCATACGATTCCAGTATACCACGATTCAGACGCTCCCGCCACAGCATTTCTCCGGGGACGCGGACGGCGACGGGCGCGTCGGAGGCGTTCAGCATCACGCCCAGCGTTTCCGCCCCATCCTCCCGGAGGTAGTGATAAAATCCGCCGCCGCGCTGTGCGCAAACCGTGCGGAAGCCGCCCCGGCGAAGCGCGGCGTACCGCCGCCGGAACGCGATCGCCTGCCGGTAAAAGGCCTCGAGCGCGCCGCCCGCGTTTTCCCATGGCATAGGACGGCGGTACTCCTCCTCCAGAACGCCGGTCATACCCTTTTCGTCGCCGTAGAAAACGCAGGGCATGCCGACAAAGGTCATCTGAAACAGCACCGCCAGCTTCATCCTGTCAAGATTCCCCTCGCACAAAGAGAGAAATCGGCTGACGTCGTGGCTGTCCAGCAGGTTCAATTGGGCGTATGCCATCTGCCGCCGGTAGCGCATGAGCATGTCCGTCACGCGGCCGTCGAAGGCCTGCGCGTCCATATCCCCCAGCGCGAAGAAGCGCCGGCAGTGGCGGCGGAGGTCGTAGTTCATCGTGCTGTCGAACATGCTGCCGTCCAGCCAGTGGGAGGCGGTTTCCCAGATTTCCCCGATCAGGGCGCAGTCCGGCTTGACCGCCTTGACCGCGCGGCGGAAAGCGCGCCAGAAGCCGTCGTTTACTTCGCTGGCCACGTCCAGCCGCCAGCCGTCGATATCATATTCCTTCACCCAATGAACGCCCACGCGGCAGCAATAGTCCTGCACGGCGGGATGATCGGTGGCCAGCTTGGGCATCATGCGCTCATAGCCGAAGCATTCATACGGGGGATAAGCCTCCTCGGTGTCCGGCACGGCGACGGGCTCCTCCAGGCGGAAGAACCAGGGCCAGTATTCGGAGGCTTTTCCCTTTTGCGCCGCGTTCCGGAAGGCTTCAAACCTCCAGCCGCAATGATTGAACACACCGTCGATGATGACCCGCATGCCCATGGCGTGGGCGGCCTGTACCAGCGCCCTGAAATCCTCGTCTGTCCCGAAGGCCGGATCGATGTGGAAGTAATCGATCAGGTCGTACTTGTGGTATTCGCCGGCGACAAAGACGGGGTTCAGATAAAGGCAGGTAAAGCCCAGCTCCTTGATGTAGGGCAGGTTCTCCGTGACGCCGCGGATTGTGCCGCCCAGCCTGCCGCGAACGGTTTCGCCCTTCCACGCCGCCTCCGTGGGGCGGCAGGAGATCCTGCTTTTCCCCGTGGCAAAGCTGTCCGGAAAGATATTGTATACCACGGCGTCCCGCATCCACGAGGGAACCTCCGCCCGGTCGGCGCGATGATTGTAGGGCAGCTGGAAGTACGCCGAACGGTCGTCGGTCAGCGCGTCGTGGAACTGATCTCCGTAATACAGCGCACATGCTCCCGCCTGATCCGCCAGCCGGAAGGCGTAGCACAGCCGCCTGAGGGGCGTTTCCAGCACGGTCTCCCACCAGTCGAACAGCTCGTCCTGACAGACCTTCTCCATTTCGGCGTGGAAATAGTCCACCGGCGTGCGGCGGCAGGCACGGTCGCCGTAAATCAGCGCGCAGCTTTTCAGGTCGCCCCGCGCCGCCCGCAGGCGGAATACCGCATGGGTCTCATCCAGCCCGAAGGCAAATTGCGACAGGGGAATATGCAGAACGGCTTCATATTTCATGCGCGGTCATCCTTTCACTCCGCCCGACGTCAGGCCGGAAACCATGTGCCTTTGGGACAGGAAGAAGATCACCAGTACCGGGAAGCTGACCACCAGCGATGCGGCCGCGAACACGGGCCAGGAGCCGCTGGTCTCCGTCGCCTGCAGGGAGTACAGGCCGGAGGCGAGGGTCATCCTGTCCGAGCCGGTCAGAAAGTTGATGGAGAAGATGTATTCGTTCCAGACGAAGTTGACGATCATCACGCTGGTCACAATCAGGGTGGGGCGCGCCAGCGGCAGAACGATCTTTGTGACGATCTTCCGGTCGCCGCAGCCGTCGATGCGCCCGGCCTCCTCGATTTCCACGGGGATCGCGTCGAAGTAGCCCTTCATGTTCAGCAGAGCGAACACGGACATGGTGCCCGCGTAGATGACGATCAGGCCGATGTGCGTGTTGACCAGCCCCAGGGCGCTCATCAGCCGGTAGATGGCGAACATGGACAGGATGGACGGGAACGAGTACAGCAGCAGCAGCGCGCGCAGCACGGCGGCGCGCCCCGCGAACCGCCTGCGGGAGAACACATACGCCGCGGGCACCGCCGTTCCCATGGCAAGCGCTACGGTGGCGGCCGTCAGCAGCATGGTGTTCAGGAACCAGACCGGCACCGGCTCCTCGGAGAACACGCGGGCGTAGTGCTTCAGCGTCAGCTCCTTGGGAATGAAGGAAAAACTGGAGGAAAGCAGGCTGCCCCTGGCGTCCAGAGACACGGACAGGGCGTACAGGATGGGCAGCAGCGCCAGAAAGCAGCAGGCGATGAAAAACAGATTGAGGGCCGTACCGGCGGCAATCCGTCTGACGGTTTTTCTCTTCATGCGTTTTTCTCCTTTCCGCGCCGGTTTGTCAGCTGCGCGAAAACGATCAGCAGCGCGAAGATCATGATGGAGATCGCGGAGGAATAGCCGTAATTGTTGGTGATGAAGGCGTTTTCGTAGGCGTAGGTGATGATGGTGTGGATGTGCGCGCCCGTCTGGGAGCCCACCTGCTGGGTCAGCAGGTAAATGACGTCGAACTGCTTGAAGGTGGTGAACAGCGTAATCAGGACGGAGGGGCCGATGATGGGCTTCAGGCACGGCAGCGTAATGGAGACCGCCTGACGGACGGGCCCGGCGCCGTCCAGGGTGGCGGATTCGTAATAGCTCCGGTCGATGGATTTGAGGCCCCCGTCCATGATCATGATCATAAACGGCAGCGCCAGCCACAGGTTGACCGCCGTGCAGCACAAAAAGGCGCTTACGTCGCTTTGCAGCCAGCGCACCGTCAGGCCGGAGAGCCGCTCCATCCACTGCGTCAGAAGGCCGAACTCGCCGTTGAACATGCCGGTCTTCCACAGCAGGATGCTGACGTAGCCGGGCATCGCCCAGGGGAACATCAGGACGGTCTTGTACACGTTCCGCAGCGGCAGACGGCGGACGTTGAGCAGATTGGCGATCAGGAAGGCGAGCGTCAGCTGAAGCGCCATGTTGACCGCCGTCCAGAGCACGGTGGTCAAAAGCGCGGACAGGAAGCCGGAATCGAAAACCAGCAGCGCCCGCCTGTAATTGCGCAGGCCGACGATATCAAAATGGAACCAGTGGTAGGTGTTCATGTTGGTCAGCGAGATATAGCCGGTGTAGAGGATCGGGAATACCACGATCAGGAAGATCAGCGCCAGCGACGGCGCGGAAACCAGGTATGCGGCCGCTGTTCCTCTTCCCATTTTTTTGCGGGCGGTCTGTTTCATCATTTCATCGCCTCAATCAGCTCGAGGGCTTTCTTCTGCGCGGCAGCGGCGGCGGCTTCAACGTCCTGTCCGCTCATGTTCACGTTGGTCAGCAGGCTGCCGGCGACGGTCCACATCACGTCCATCTCCGGGATATTGGGCATGGGAACGGCGGTTTCCGCCGTCTGCTTCATGGCCATGATCAGCGGATCGCCGGCCACCTCGTCCAGCCCATAGCAGCTTTCCACCGCCGGCGCGCAGCCGCTGACCTTTGCCAGCCGGACGCTCACCTCCGGCCGCATCAGCGTCCGCAGCACCTTGACAATGGCGTCCTTCTTCCGCGCCGCCTGCACCCGGAGCACGTGCAGCCCCTGAATGCCGGAATAGGGCGCCAGGGGCAGCCCCGTTTCATCAACGACGGGCATGGGCGCGATCCCCACGTCAATGCCCGCGGCGCGGACGGTCGGGACGAACCATGGGCCCGCGATCGTGGCATGGGCCATGCCTTCGGTAAAGAGCGTGTGAACCGTGGCGTATTCCGTTTCGCCGGGCATATAGTCGACAAACTTCCTGTGATAGGCAAGAGCGGAGCGAGCCTCGGCGCTGTCCAGACAGGGAACGCCGTTTTCGGTAATCAGGCTGCCGCCGAAGCCGTGGATCCAGCCCGCGGCGTAGTAGGGCGTGGAGTGCTGCTCCACAAAGCCGTAGTGGCCGTATTTGGTTTTGCGCTGCATGTACGCGTAGAGCTGCTCCGTGGTGGCGGGAACGTTTTCCACGGCCATATACTTTTTGTTGTACATGAACAGCAGCGTTTCAAAGTACAGCGGAAGCTGATAGATTTTTTCCTTGTACGTCGCGCCCCTGACGGTCAGCGGGACGTAGCCCGCCAGCGCGTCCTCGCCCAGCAGCTCCGTCACGGGGGTCAGGACGCCCATTTCGGCGTACACGCCGATCTTGTCATGGGCGAAGAAATACATATCCGGCGCAGCGTTTTGATTGTTGCCCACCAGCTTGAGCGATTCTGTCAGGCCGGTTTTCTTCTCAAACGTCACCGTGATATCAGGGGCCAGCTCCTGGACCGCCTCCTCCAGCACCGCGATGACGGCGGGCTCCTTGTCGTGCCAGATCGTCAGCGCGACCGGCCCGCTGTTCCCGTCCCTGCCGCCCGAATCACCGGAACAACCGGTCAGCAGCAAAAGGATGCAGATCAGCAGCAAACACAGGCTCTTACGCATGATAAACTCCTCCTGGTCAAGAAGTAGGATAGCGAAAACAGGAGAGGAGCTTTGTTCTCCTCTCCTGCGAAACGCGGCGCTTTACTCGGCGGGCTTTTCGTAGGCCACAGCCGCGTCTTCCTCGCTGACGACCGTCACATACAGATCCCTGCCGGCCTCGACGCGAAGATCGGAGGTCTGAACGCCGCCCTCATTGGCGTTGATGATCACGCTGTTGATCCAGCCGGGGACGGTCACGGCGTACCAGCCGTCCTCGCCGGCGGTCAGCGCTTCTCCGGGCCAGCCGGCAAAGGCGTTCACCCCGGAGGGGTGCTCCCATGCCCACAGGCAGGGCTCCTTCCAGTCGTCGGGCACCTTGGCGTAAACCGTAACGTCCTCGGCCTTCGGCGCGGTGGGATCGTCATAGGTCACCTCGACGGAACCGTCGGCGGCGACGGTGATCCACAGGTCGGCGGGATCCAGATCCTTGAGATCCGCAGTCTGTACGGCGCCGCCGTTGGCGTTGATGATAATGCTGTTGCACCAGACGGGAACCTTCGCGGAGTGCCAGCCGTTTTCATTCGCCTTCATCATGCGACCCGGCCAGGCTTCGAATGCATTCTTGCCGGAGGGATCCTCCCACGCCCAGACGCCGGGGTTTTCCCACGAGCCGTCCACCTGCGCGTATACGGTGAAGCGCTCGGTGTAGGCGGGCGTTTCGCCGGCGGTCTGCGCCTCGAAGGACACGGAAGCCGTTTTGCCCTTCGCCACGGCAATCCACGCGGACTGTTTGTCGATCTTGATTTCATCCGTCTGCACGCCGCCGTCGTTGGCGTTGATGATCACGCTTTCCATGCCGGCAGGCAGATAGAGGTAGTACCAGCCCTTGTTGGCGGGATCGGGCTCCATCTGCTCGCCCGGCCAGGCCGCGAAGGCGTTCGCGCCCTCGGCGTTCCACGCCCATACGCAGGGCCAGCTCCAATCATCCGGAACGGATGCGTACACCACCAGCATATCAGTCGTTTCCGCCATCGCGGGCAGGATGGGCAGCAGCATAAGACAGAGCAGCAGTGCAAATAGCTTCTTCATCATTGAGAGTCTCCTCCTTTTCAAAGTCCGAACGTCATCTTGGTAATTTCAGTATATCGTAAACAACAGGCAAGTCAACAGGAAAAAAGGAAACCGTTTTCTGCAGCCAATTCATTGCAATACAACGAGTTTTTGACGGATACATGGAAACAAATATATGAAAACTTATTCTGCGTATTCAAGCGGAAACGCCAGCGGTCCGCGTCAGACAGCCATGCGCAGGACAGGAGAGGAACTCTGGCATAGTTATGCTTTTATAGAAAAAAAGCGTTCGAGAAACCATATCAGGCGACGAAAAATTACGACCTGACCGAATTGCTGGATATGCTTTCCCAAAGGGCGGAATATTTTGGCGAAGAAGAGCCAGGCCCCTTTGTTTATATCAACGGAGAATATATCGGAGAATTGAAACCTCACGAGAATAACGCGTTTGCTGTACGGGAATGATGTGAACATTTAGCTTTCGGTTCCCGTGCTTTTGTTCCTCCTGAAAGTTCTTTATATTACTTCCCTCAAACCCGCAAACGTTACGCCGAGTAAGCGTCACGAATTACGTGACGGTTGTCTTTGAAGCAGGTTCGGCGGTTCACTCTTTACAAAAAATCAAGGGAAAAAGTCGAAAATCACGCTCGAAAACACCCTGCACCTCTTGGACGAGCGAACTATATAATGCATAATTATTTTTATTGGATGAATATTTACTTGCACTTGCCTCCGAAACTATACGATAATAATTGATTTTACAGCGACCACACTACAATTATATGCAAAAAAGAAAGAACCCGGACATTGTATCAATATCCGAGTTCCTTGGTGGTGATCCCGGCGGGATTCGAACCCACGGCCTGTCGCTTAGGAGAGGAAAAAAGCGTTCGCCTTTGCTGTTCCCTGAAGTGCCTTTAATCCTTGCCATTACTGGGTTTCTAACGATTTTCACTGTTCGCATTTTCCTTCAAAATACCCCCGTTTTTCCCCAGTGCTGTTAGCTGGGTGTTAGCACAGCTAACAATGGCGGCGTGTTCGACTTTCACATCTACCGCCAAATCGTTAGCTGGATGTGATGAAATCATCATCATTTATCCCCGTAATACGGCAAATGCAGGTTCAGTCATGAATGAATATTCATTGCATATTTTCCAAGGCATTTTCCGAAATTCAGATCCGTGTTTTGTCCCTCAGTAACCACGGTCAGGCAATCCTTGTACTCATAGGTACGGTCATAAGCACACAGGGTTCCGCCAGTGATCCTCACGCGCTTGACGCGGAAAGGTTCACGGGTCGTGTAATATTCGTAGGTCACCTTTACGCCGTCGCAGTTGGTAGCAGAAAACAGCAGACCATTGGCATCGTAGGTGTAGTACACGTTCTCAGTGCCGGGCTGACCAGCCAGTTCCCACACACGGGTCAGGCGACCGGAAGCATCATACTCGAAGCCGCAGGCGCCGGATTCGCCGAAGCCGGGAGAATAGATGGTATTGACGCGGTTGCTGGAATTGAAGAAGCTGGTGTTGCGGCCAATACCATCTTCCACATTCTCCAGAATGTTGCCAGTAGCAGTAACGGTCATGATGTTGCCACAGGCGCCGGACAGAGTCTTGAGCATCTTGACATTGGCGTAGTTGTTGTTGAACTCCACCGTAGGCAGATCAAAAACCCACTTGTTGTGGCCCTTATCAGTGATGGTAGCGGTGCTTCCGGAGATGGTCAGGGTCATACCCTTACCGGATTGATCCTTCCATTCGCCGGATACAGACTTGAAATGATGACGGGTACCGTCTTCATCCATGTACACATAGTAAGTAGAAGTACCGTCTGCATCTTCCAGCGTCTCACGATGCAGGGTCAGCTGCACATTCATCTTCCATCCAGCGCCGGTGCCGAAAGCGGTCACGTTGCGGTAGCAGGAGTTGTAGATGTGGCTGATAGACACAGGCATGCGGTTACCGCTGCAGGAGGAATCCTGGCGTTCAAAGATCAGGTTACCGTTGTACAGGCTGACATGACCCACGCCGGCACGCCCCACATCCTGATCCTCATAAACCAGATAATCTTCCAAACCAGCCAAGGAAACGTAGTTGATGGTTACATACGGCTTGTTGTAAGCATGATCGCTGGTGTATAGTTCAAAGTAGGTACGGCTGCCCGCTTCAAGAGCAAGGCCATAGTTGGTGCCGCCATACCACTTGCGCACCAGATTGGAGATGTCGTAGGTATACCAAATGCTGTTCGCAGACATGTACTGATAATCCAGAGCCTTATCGCTCAACGCCGGCGCATTGTTATAGGTAATGGTCTGGCTGCTCCAGCTACCCAGCACTTCCTTCAAAAGAATGGAGGCGGCCGTGGTGGGCGCGCTCTTGGTCATGACAGAGAAGTATGCCTTGGTGACATAGTACGAAGAGTCGATCAGCGGCAGCCCGGAATCAAGGAACTTGACAAAGGCCTTGCTGGTGCCCCAGTTGGTGCTGCTGTTGGAGATCGTCATACCCGTACCAGCATAGGGCTGCACGGTGGACGGCTTAGCGCTGGTAATAAAGTTATCCTCAATGGCAGAGGAATGTTTCTTGCTGATGACAGCAGGATCCAGCGTTATGACATCAGTGATAAACAACGATTATTACAACTCAGCAACTGCTCTGCGGATTACGTCTGACTAATGTTGCTGTGAACAATCGCGTAGTAAAGAACTCTATTTAGCCATAGTAATGATCCCCCGATCCATCTCATGCACGGTATCGCACAGTTCGTCAATATCCTGGGCAAAGTGGCTGGCGAGTAGGATGGTTTTTCCCTGTGCTTTCAGATCAAGCAGCAAAGAACGAATATCTTTAACTCCGTTTTTGTCCAGGCCGTTCATGGGCTCGTCCAGGATCAGGAGGGCGGGATCATCCAACAAGGCTTGCGCGATGCCCAGGCGTTGGCGCATCCCCAGGGAATACTGCCCGACCTTCTTCTTCATGGCAGGGTCAAGCCCCACCATGCGGATCAGCTCACTGATACGTTCTTTATTTGCACCCTTCCCCAATTTGGCAAGCCATTTCAGATTATTCATACCCGTTTCGTGGATCAGAAATCCTGGCGTTTCAATCAGCATTCCGGTATCGGTAGCAAAATCGCAGTCTGTACCGATGATTTTGTCAAACACCTTTACCGCACCGGAAGTGGGCCGTAGAAAGCCGCAAATGCACTTCATCAGCACCGTTTTCCCGCTGCCGTTGCGCCCGATGATGCCGTGGATTTTTCCCTTCTCCAGTTGCAGGGAGACATTTTTCAATACCTGTTCGTTTGCAAACGATTTGTTCACTTGCTGAACATCCACCGCAATGTCATTCATCAGAGTATCCTCCTGTGAAACTGAATTGAAATGTACGCATTTTGAGCATGGACAGGGCAATCATCGCAACAGTGGCTCCGCCCAGGATCAGATAGGAAACATGCAGCCGGGGCAGCAGGTCGTAGCCAAAGTTGTGCATGGTGTAGGTGGCGTGTTGGAGCGGCGATAGCCACGCGGATAGCAAATTGGCGTAATACCGCATTTCTGTGGGCAGGTTCAGCCACGTCATAAACCGATCTGGCGTTAGCACAAATCCAGCGAAGTTCAGCACCAGCGCCGCAATGATGCCCGCTTTCTTGCTTTTCAGCACGGTGAACAGCAGTTGGATCATGGAAAGCAGCAGCACATACTGGAACAGAAGCCCGAAAATCTGATAACAGCAGCCCCAGGGGGTGGTGAGCTTCACTGTCTTGCGCATGACGGTGAGCGCCACTTCAAAGCTGGCGGGTGAAAAGGACAGCATGGTGGCGGTTTCGCTCCAATGGTTCGCTGTGAACACATTGCAGCCGATGCACATAGCCATGGAGGATAGCAGGATCATCAGGCAGTAACCGAGGGTCAGCACAAACACAGTGATAATCTGCCCGATAAGCCAATTTAGTTTTGTAGTGCGGAAGATCAGGTAACTTGCAGGCGTATCGATCCGGGGAAAGGCGGAGAGCATCAGCATCATCACCAAGGCGGCGTACAGGATGCTGTCCCCGTCGGCATAGCACCAGACGAAGGGCTCCACGATCTGCACATTGGTCAGGTACGTCCGGCTGATGGCCATAGTCTTGTCCGTCAGCAGCCAGCACAGCAGGAAGCCCAGCAGCAAGCTCATATAAAACCTTGGATTCTTCCGCAAGCTGTACAGGTTCCAACCCGCGCAGACAAAGGCAGGCGGGATTTTGCGGGGGAAGCACTTTTGAGTCAAAAGTGCCTCCCCCGCGCCCCTACTGAAAACCATCCTTTTAGACATATTTTTGCGCACCTCGTTTCAGGAAAAGAGCTTGCAGAGCAAGCGTGAAAGCCAACACAATAGTCAAAAACCACGTTGCGCCACTCACCCACTGCATCGGGTTCAGCATCATAGCGTCCGGGAAAAAGCGGGTGCCGATCATCATGAGGGCATAGCACAGGCACAGCGGGGCCAGATATGCTGCGGAGGCCGTTTCCGTCGCCAGCGCGATCACGCAGCCCACACCCGCCCAGATGCCGCCGCACAGCATACGGCGTAGGAGTATAGGCCAGAAATCCCCTCCTTCGCCCCAAGGGAAGCCCTGCCTGATCATAGCAACCGTGAGCCCATTCAGTATCAGAAACAGCAGCCCCACCGCCGCACCTTGCAGCAGCATTCCGCTGATGACGCATCCCGCGACCTTGCCGATGATCCAGTTCTTTCTTCCCGTCCGAAACACTGCCGGACGGATGGCTCCGCTTTTGATCTCATGCAGCGCCTGGGCCGCAAAGGGCAGCGCAGACAGGGCGGGCAGGGTCAGCAGGCCGAAGTCGCCCTTCATCCCCATCGTTAGCATGTCAGTCATAAAGTAACCAAAGGAATTTTCTTCAAACAATTCATAGCTCTCCAGATACCCGATCAGCCCATAGGTTGCTTGACCTATCGAGAGGTACAATGCTACCGTGGTGGCAATCAAGGCCGCAAGAAACCAGCGCCTCGCGATTGCGTGGTGTACATCATAGCATATTGACTTCATGGCTGCTCCTTAATATTCGTAATTCCGATCAATGATGGCGTCATCAATGGCATCAATCGTCAGGAGCGAATAGCAGGGAAAATCGTAGGTGGCAAGGGTCAGAATGCGGTTGCCCATGAAATCACACATGCCGCAGTTCCCATTGATTGGGGTTATCCCCGCACAGCACGGGTATATAGCCCAAGCGGATTTCGGTGATGTTCATGCTGTTATTCGCTTTGGATTTACGGCCTGCATCAGTTTCATTGTTTTGAACAGACAGCGGGGCAATCGTGCCGAAAACGCTCATGATTTGCCCAAAGGGTATCAGCTCTGTTTTTGGGGATGATCGCACCGATTTCATAGGGATCCTGCCAGTGGAAATTAACAATCTGATCCCCGTGTATAACCCAGCGTGATGTATTCCTGACCAGGCGCGGGTGCCATAGCCCGATCCTCAAAGTCCGTGTAGATGTGGCTATAATATGCATAGGTGATGGCGGGTGTAGATGAAGCAGTAAGCCAGGGAGGGATATGCGACGGCATCGCCTTTTTCGCCCTCTGCGCCAAAAAACCACCCGCAGTTCATAGTCTGGTGCCATCTGAGCCATGAAGTCATTCGCCATGGCCATGGCTTTCTTCAACCGTCAGGAACTGCCCCTTGAGCGTTTTTCCAATGATGTCTGAATAGCCAGCGTTTCCCCTTTGATAGAAGAACAAGCGTGTATCTGGGTTTGCCCACCGGTATTCAAGCACATCACCTCCGGCACATAGACAGTCGCGTCCACCGTGATCTTCGTGCGTCCGCTATTGGAAGAGTATTCCGCCTGAAAAGTCCCCGGGGTATTCAACTGGTTCTGCGCGTCCGCCAGGGCGGCGGGGCAAAGCAGTATGATCGCAAGCACAAAAGCAAATGTCTTTTTCATGCGTGTTTTCTTCTCAATAGCCGTAGTTACGGTCGATCACCGTGCCGTCGATGGCATTGACCGTAAGAAGCGAGTTGTTAGGATTTATGTCACACAGCCGCACTGTTCCATCTTTATTTTCAATTGCGCGACAGCCGAAAAAATCCCACACAGGCGTCAAAACAAATTGCCCCGGTTTGTCACGTCGCTGCACCCGGCAGTAGTTCAACTGGATTCTATCCACTACCAACGCAGCAGCATCTTCATAGATTTTTTCGTGCTCCATGTGGGCCAATGGAAGGATCATTTTTGCAACTTCATAGATCTTCTCAAACGGCAGAGGCGAAGCAACCAGTGTTTTTTCACCGATATCCTGTGCGCCATACCATCGGATTTCATATATTCCTGTGTCTGTGATGCTAATGTAAAGTCTCGCCTGCCTCACAGGCTGCAAAGTCAAACCGCCGCTTTGATCTTCATTTGGTGTATAAAGAATTTGTATGCCTTCCAAAACGGGCGTATAGCAGAACTGATAGCCCTCCAAATAATCATAATCCTTTGTTCGGGTGTCGGAACCATCCCGTGGATATAGCTCCATCAATCCCCAGGCAGAAAAGGCATAGTTTGGCGCGACAATCGCAGCCGCTTGATCCGCAATCGCTTTTGCTTCCTCCAAGGTATAGCGGCAATGTGCTGCAGGCCCTTCATGCATTCGCTGAAGGACGGACATATAACCAGTTAAATATGTTTCATCACTTACAACGCACTTTGCCGTTACGTCTGACCAAGTACCATTGTCCTCCATACCGGAAGCAATCAAATGGATATGAGCATTCTTGTATTCATATAGTCTCGAAATGCCAAATAACACTTGATAGTCTGCATCAAGCTGAGAATCAGTCTGCTGAAATCCTTTCACAAGCCGACTTAATTCCTCATCATTGAAGAGACGAGGCGTTACATCAATTTCATAGAGCGTAGAAATGTCAGGCACAATGACATCAGCCTTTATATCAATCGTCATTCGTCCTGTATTTGATGTAAATGTATCCTGCAAAGATTCAGGAGCGTTTACCTGCTGCCGAATCGTCTCCGCCAAGGCAGAGGGGCAAAACAGCGTCAGCACAAGCAGAAGGGCAAATATCCTTTTCATGCGCACATCTCCTCAATACACATACTCTCGATCAATCACCGTGCCATCCATGGCGTTGATGGTGAACACCGATTGATTATCAAAATCGTAATAGCCATCGCGGAATTCCCGATCTCCATAGAAAAGGCCGGTGTCGATAGAATACAGGCAAAGGCCTTTAGCAGTTTCGGTTGGAGCACCTTCCACATATGTAACTCCCGAGGGATTGTTTGCGTCCACTTTGCCTCTTTCCAGCGTATATCCGCCTGCCCCAAACGTAAGGTTCGCAAGTAGTTTGAACTCCATTTCATCGGGCACGCGGGCAAATACCTGGTAAATCGGGATCGTTTTCGCTTCCGGCACGACGACCTGGGCGTCCACATAAATGTGGGATTTGCCCGATGGGCTGTTGTGCGTTCCTTTGTACTCCGCCGGCGTGTTCACCTGGCTTTGCACTTCCGCAAGGGCGATGCCAGGAAGCAGCAGACAAAGCATCAGAAATATTGAAATGGTTTTCTTCATTTCCTTCACCTCCTGCATCAGCGTATCACAATGGCAGGCTAAAAGTCTTTATCGACTTGTAAGCAAGTTGTTATTAAGTTGTAAATTGCAAAACTTCGCCATACTCCATGCTGTCAAGATCATCATCAGGCAGAGGCGTGGCGGTCACTGTAGGCATGACGGATTCTGCATACTTTTCTATTCTATGTGCCATGAGAGGCAAGCCCAGGATGGATGCCGCCGCCAGCAGAATGATTAGCAACACAGCAATTATGCTTTTTTTATTCATGATGCTTTTCCTCCAAAGGCCAGATCATGGAAATAGCAGTTCCCTTACCGATTTCACTTTGAATTTCAAGCCGCCCGTCGTGAGCCTGGGCAATCATCTGACAAAGGCTCAGGCCCAAACCTGTCCCACCCAGCTTGCGGCTGCGGGCCTTGTCCACCCGGTAGAAAGGTTCTGTCACCAGGGCGATTTTATCAGCGGGGATTCCGCTACCCTGGTCTATAACGGTCAGCGTTTGCGTATCCCCACCCTGGGTGGCGGTCAAACGGATGATTGTATTTTCCGGGCTGGCCTTGATAGCATTGTCTGTTAGGTTAGTCAGCAGGCTGAATAGCAGATCGACGTCGCCGGTGAGGGTATCCGCCCGCAGATCTGTCTGCAATTCGATCCGCTTTCCTTCCGCTGCTTGTGTCATAGCTGCACAAACTTTTTCCAGCAATTCTCTTGCATCGATGCTTTTTTTCAGCACTAACAGGTTTTCTTGCATGGAAATGAGCTGCATCATTTTTTGGCTGAGCCGTTCGGTGCGCTTGGCTGCTTCATAGATTTCATGAGCGGCTTCCAACCGTCCTTCTTCCGTCAGCGGCATGGACAGCAGGCTCCCCGAAAAACCAATGATGGCGGTCATGGGCGTTTTCATTTCATGGGTCAATGCCCCCAGCAGCATTTCCCGCCGCCGGGCAGTTTCCTCCAGATCGGAGATTTTCTGCTCCACCGTTTCCGCCATGTAGTCAAAAGAACAGGACAGGTCGCCCACCTCGTCCCCGGTGTGAATTTGGGAGCGCAGAGCATAATCGCCTCCAGCGATTTTCTCTGAAACGCGGGTCAGCTTGCGCAGCGGTTTCAGCGTTTTCCGCAGGATCAGAGGCAGCAAAATGCCGCAAAGCAGTAGGCACCCCAACAGGGAAAGCTGTGCCATGCGGGTCAGATCGTCGATATGCAGATAGGTTTCGTCGATGTTCGCCGTGCGGTAAACGGTAATAGGCGTTTGCAAAACGGTCATGTTCTGCGCATAGATCAACAGATGCGTCCCGTCTGTTTCCACGATGCGGCTGGCGGTGATGATTTCTTCTGCCATCGGCAGGACGCTTAGCGGATCGTGCACCGCCGTATTATAAAAATACCGCCCATCCATCACCAGCGACCAGGAGCAAGCACCGGTTTGCAGCAGGTGAGCATAGGTGGAGAAAGTGTATTGGATCAGCGACTGCCGGGCGACGCCGTCCGCATCATAAGACGTGGAAGATGTGCGACCCAGGGTGGACAGATGATCGCAGAATACCGCCGTATCCCGCTCTCCGTTCTGGATTGCCTGATGGATCAGCCCGTCCGTCTCCTTCGCCACGAAGAAATAAAGGCATAGGCTGACCGACAGCAGGATCACAGCCAGGGTGATGAGGGTTTGCTTGAGCCAGAGCTTCATGCCTTCGCCTCCAGCCGATACCCGATTTTGTATACGGTCACCAATTCCTTGTTCAGATCCAGCTTCCGACGCAGGGCCGCCACATGCACGTCCACCGTGCGGGTTTCACCGATAAACTCATCGCCCCACACCTGATGCAGCAAATCTTCCCGCGTCATTACTATGCCGGGATGCTGTAGAAAGGTGAGCAGCAATTCGTATTCCATGTTTTTGAGGGAAATCATTTCACCGCCCTTCGTGACGGAGCGGCTTTCCAGGTCTACGGCAATATCCCGATAGGTAAGCTGCTTCGGCTGTTTGTCCGCCCGTGCCAGCACTTTTTCCATCCGTACCAACAATTCCAGGATATCAAAAGGCTTCACCAGATAATCTTCGGCACCCAGCCGCAGCCCCTGCACTCGGCTCTGTACATCCGCTTTCGCAGATACATAAATCACTGGAATGCCCTTTTCTTTCATGTAGGGCAGCAGCTCAAAGCCGTCCAGCCCGGGCAGCATAATATCGCACAGCGCCAGATCGAACCGTTGCGCGTGTATTGCCTCCACTGCTTGCCTCCCGTCCATGGTACAGACCGTCTGATAACCGGATAGAGCCAGATTCGTGTTGATCAGTTTGGAAATTGCCGGGTCATCCTCTACAATCAGGATACGGTCATTCATCATAAAAATCACCCATACCAGTATAGCATGGATGATAGGGGATTGCGAGGGTGTCAATGTAAACGAGTTGTAAATCATGCATTCTGTAAATATTTTGAAGATATCTACTAGCATTTAGCAATCCATCACTATATATAATGGAATAATACTCATAAATATAGCAAAAAAGTTTGCGTAATCCTTTCATGTCCGGTATGCCCGATTGGAGTTCGGAATGTTCAACTATTTTCTTACATTTATGCTTTATTCCAACAATATTGCGTGTAACAAATGCACATATATACAAAAAGTCTGGATTAATCTCTTTTATTAAGTCGTTTTTTTTCTTACGTTCTTGTGTCATCGAACATTTATTAAAAAAATAGAGATTAATGCGAGAGTCACATTCCATCATTGTTCTATGTTTGTTTTCTTCGCAATTTTCCATAATAATGGAAACTTCCCATCCTAAATCAGCCAAGGGATTTGCTAGTCCCAGTGCTCTTTTTGCTGTTGCAATATTCTTTATATCACCGGTTGTGATGAAACAAATTTTCATAATAATATTATTTAAATTAAGACATTTTATAGCTGTAATATCAAAATTTCGTCTTAAACAATACATTTGTCATTTTATGGAAACTGTATGCTATTAATAAACTTATAATAACTATAGCTATGCCTTGAATAAATGAATCTTTAATTATAAGCATTCGTATTTGCATATGTACAAGATACAATTCAAGACTGCATAATCCACATATAGACAATAATGAACTATTTTTTATTATAGCTGGTGATTGTAATAAAGCTATAGAAAAAGCTATGCCCAACGGTAGTTTTATGCCAAGTTCGACAATAGAATATATGTATGTTCCCA